>Ga0209317_1001804_pt1 | contig 17213 bp, 11 predicted proteins | sample RifGroB2_FD_183994 | JGI IMG/M metagenome (GOLD analysis project Ga0209317, IMG submission 183994) | Soil microbial communities from Rifle, Colorado, USA - Groundwater B2 (SPAdes) (version 2) | ecosystem: Environmental > Terrestrial > Soil > Unclassified | place: Rifle, Colorado | collected... | reverse complement strand
TTTTCAGGACCTGCTCGATTTTCTGTCGATCCGACCGGATGTTTCGGGGCGCATCTTCGGCTATTGCCGTGACCAGGGGCAAGCTCTTTTCCGCCGAAACGGGGTCAAAGGTCCTCTCGACGTTGACCAGCAGGTGTTCGAGAGCGATGTCCTCCACCAGTAGTTCCATCCTGCCCGATTCGACTTTCGAGAGGTCAAGGATATCGTTGATCAGAGCCAGCAGATCGGCGCCCGATTCATTGATGTTGACGACGAACTCCAGGTGCTTGTCGGAAAGACTGCCGTCGCGGTTCTCCATCAGCACATCGGAGAGCAGCATGATGCTGTTCAGGGGAGTCCGCAGTTCGTGGGACATGTTGGCCAGAAATTCGGATTTGTACTTGCCGGCGATTTCCAGGTCGGAGGCCTTCTTCTCCACCAGGCTGCGCGCTTTTTCCAGCTCCTCGTTCTTCTTCCTGATGTCGTCCCGCTGCTCCTCGAGCTCCTGATTGGTCTGCTGCAGTTCCTCCTGCTGGGTGCGCAGCTCCTCGGTCTGCGACTGCAGCTCCTCGGACTGGGCCTGGGTTTTCTCCAGGAGATGCTGCACCTGTTCCCGGGACTGGGCGGTGTGGATGGCGATGGCGATGGCCACCGTCAGCCGTTCCAGCAGTTCCAGTTCCTTATTCTTGAAGGCATTGAACGAACCCAACTCCAGCACCCCTTTCACCTGATCCTCGAAGATGAAGGGCATGGCCAGCAGGAAACGAGGCGCGGCTTTTCCTATTCCGGAGTTGATGCAGAGATAGTCCTCGGGCAGGTTGGAAACCAGTATCCTCTGGCGATCAAGCGCCGCCTGCCCCGCCAGGCCCTCACCGAACCGGCACTTCTCGCGAATCCGGCATTCCTGATGGAGGGCATAGCTGCCGGACAGGAAAAGCTGCTGGTGATCGTTGGCTACATAAATGGCGCCCACCTGGAACTCGATATGCTCGCCCAGGCCCCGAAGCAGGTTCTGGGCGAGGCCGAGAACCTCCTGCTCTCCCCGCAGCCGCTCGTAGATGGCGCTCTGCCCCGATTTCAACCAGTTTTCCCGCTCCATCTCGCGCGAGGCGCGGCGCAACTCGGAAATGTCGGAAACGGTAATGACCAGGCTGGACAGGTTATCGTCCGAGTCTCTGATGGTGTCGGCGGAGATGATCGCGTCGAAGCAGTCGCCGCTCACCTTTTTCGCCTTGGTCTCGTGCGTCCAGGTTTCCTGGTCGCCGAGCGATATCAGCATCCGGTCGCACACCTCGCTCGCCACGAAGAATCGGGCAAAGCTCTTGTTCAGGACCTCGTCCGGCCGGGCGATGCTGAACAGCTTTTTAAAGGAAGGATTGGCATAGGTGATCTTGCCCTGCAGATCGGCGGTGGCGATGCAGCTGGTGGTGGATTCGATGACCTGTTCCTTGAACCGCAGATTGCCCTCCGCCCTGCTACGTTCGTTCTCCCGCTGCTGGATGGCGCCGAGCATGGAATTGAAGGCATCGAAAAGGATCCCGATCTCCCCGGTATTGGTATTTTCCAGCCGGAGTGAATAATCCATCTCGTCGGAAATCTTTTCGGCGGTGTCGGCGAGTTGCAGGATGGGCCTGGAAATAATGCGCTGTACGAGGCTGGCGAGCAGATAGCTCAATGCCAGAAGGCCGAGCAGCACCCCGCCCATGGTGAAGACCCGCGCCCGGATCGCCGCCTCGAAGGAGGGACGGACCCGCAGGTAGATCATGCCGTAGGTGTTGCCCTGATACACGATCGGCTCGACCAGATGCAGGTCTCGACCCAGGTATTCCCTGGAACTCCTCAGTTCTCCCTGAGGACCGTCGATCTTTTCGGTCTTGTCGTAGGCCGCAAACAGGCTGCCGTCCGTCTTGTAAATGCGGGCATTCTCAAAGCCCTCCAGGCCACCGATGAGATTTAAGCTTTTCTCGGCATTTTCAGGATATCCGAAGGTAATCGCCGAAACGCTGCTCTCCCCGATCACCCTGGCCACCATCGCCGCCTGGTCGGCCATAGTCCGCTTGATCTTATCGATATCCTCGATCAGGACAATGGCAAAACCGGTGGTCATGGTCAACACACAGACCAGCACGATACTGGCGATTATCTTGTTACGTATGGATCGTATGCGAAAAATGGGCATGCCGGATTATTCGGAGGTCAATAGATGATTTTGGCAATTTCCAGCAGTACCAGTTGCATATGCAATCCCGATTCCTTTACCTTGGCGAGGTTTATCTCGAAATGCACGGTACCCTTGGGGGTGATATAGAAATTTATATGGCAACCTCTTTCCCCGAAATTCGTGGTATCGCCTACCACAAGTATGGATTTTCCATGGGTGACCTTCAGGATTGCGTCGAGCTTGTTTTTTTCCGATCCGGCAATAAATAGGATATCGCTGCCGTCAATCTCGGCCGGGGTGGAAATGTATCTGATTTTCACCGGCCTGTTCTTTATTTTTTCGGTCGTATACAGTGTCTCGAGACTTCCTTCAAAAGGATCCTCGCCGATGACCGCGATCGTAAAAGGAAGGTCGGACCGGGCTGGGTCGGTTGCTTCGGGCCAGTCGGTGAAGCGGGCAAATTTTTCCAGAAAACCGGCCTTGAGGAGATACTCCACGGCTGCGACCGGGAATATGTCGCCGGCAGGATCGAGAGAAAAAGACACACCACGGCAACTCCGAAGCGGAAAAAACCGCCCCTGTCCGGTTTACTTGCGGTGGTATGAAGTTGCGATATCATGGAAATTCCTAGAATTTCATGCCAACTGTAGCCAAAACCTGCAGCGATTCTCCGAGGGTGCCCCGATCGGCCCAGGTATTATTGATATATGTCGGATAACGGTACTCTTCATCGAGAAGATTCGAGCCCCGGAGGTTGAAATAGCAGCCGGTGCCGAAGAGATCGTCAATCCGCAGGTTGCCGCCGAGGAGATAATAGCCGTCGACCGCCTTGCCGACCCGACCGCCGGCAAAATTGTTCATCCTGATGTCCCATTCGGTTTCCATCTCGTCGACATAGGTGCCGGTTAAGGCAAAACTGACTTTGTCGGTGAACTGATAGGCCATCTTGGCATAGCCGAGGAAATGCGGGGAATAGGCAACCTCGATATCCTCGAAGCCATCCCGCTGGTCTTCGGTATCCTGGTAGGTCAGACTCAGCTCGGTCAGCAGTTTGGCAAGCGGCTTGACCTGCAGGGATAACTCCGCGCCGTCGGTGACTAATTGTCCGCCATTGGCAAAGTAGGTGGTCAGACTGCCGGTTTCCGCGGAGACGGTCCGAACGATGAGATTATCCAGGATATTGTGGAACAGGGAAAAATTGACGGTGACGTCGGATGACGGCGTTGCAATATAGTTTGCTTCGAAGGTATGGATCTCTTCGGTTTCGAGATTCGGCAGATTATCCTTAACCTGATCCCTGTTCTGGAAAAACGAGGCCCGGGCAATGGCTTTACCGTATAACAGCTTGACGATGTTCCGGTCATTGAACGAATAGATGGTAGCGAAGCTCGGGATAAACTCGATTTCGTCTTCGTCATAGGAGCCTGTGGTGCGGGATGATGATGCGCTTCCGGGATTACGGTCATAGTTCAATCCATATTCCAGCATCTGCTCCAGGCGTAATCCCGTCACAAAGCGTATCTTTTCCCACGGCGTGTAGTTTGCTTGGGCAAAGACCGCCCACAGGTCGATCTCGTCGTTGGTGGTCGCTTTTTCCGAAATACTGAAGATGGGTAGTTCTCCGTTGAAACGGGTATCCGTGGTATATTTGTAATATACTCCCGTGGTCATCTCGAGATTCTTGGCAAGGTTCACAAAGGTATCAAGTTCGTATTCAAAGTAGTCGGAACCACCGCTAGTTTCCCCCGCCTCCGTACCGGTGAAGGCACTGCTGGCGATATCCCAGTTGAGGTTGAAGTTGAAGTTGTGGTATGCCATCTTGCCGTTGAGCCGGACATCATCGGTCACCTGGGTTTCATAGCCGAGCGAGGCTATCGCCATCTCCCGGTCATAGGTACTGCCATCGGTGACCGAAGGCCTGAAGACGAAAACCTCGTCACTGCTCCTGTTGAACATCAGGTCGGTATAGAAGCCTTTATACTTGCCGGAAAAAATGAAATTCCCGGAACCGCGCTCCAGTTTGTCTTCCGTGGTATCGTTGGTCGCGTCGATGCCCCATGGCCTCAGAGCAGCCATGTTGGTGACCATCTTCGACAGCTTGTGGTTGGGGCCGTCGTCGTTTGAGAGTCCCGCGCTGAGAGAATAATTGAAATCGCCCTGCGTCCCCGAGCCCTTGGCGGCGGCTTTTTCCTTGCCGTTGCCGAGGGAGGCGGCCACGAGGCTGGTATTGTCATCGGGGGAATTGGTAATGATGTTGATGGCGCCGAAAAAAGCCCCCTGGCCGTACAGCACCGACATCGGTCCCCGGACCACCTCGATCCTGTCGATCGCCTCCACCGGAATGTTGAAATTGGACATCTCGTTATAATCGAAAAGGCTTTCCGTCTGGGCGACACCATTGATCAGGAAAATGATATTCCGCGGGTACCCCGCATAAAAACCGCGGACGCCAAAAGTCTTGCGATAGCCGGCAAAATCGTCGATGGCATACATTCCCGGAACGTTTTCGAGAATTTCCTCGAGACTCATATAGCCGTATTTTTCGATATCGCGCCGGGTAATGATCACCGCGCTGGCCGGAATATCGGCAACTCTCTCCTCCTTCTTGCCGGCCGTGGTTATCTTGATATTCATCATTTCCTCGAAAGACATTTTCAGGATGTCCGCTGGAACGATCGAGGTGTTGTCGGCAGCGTATGTATTCGGACTGCAGATCGCAATTGCCAAACCGACGAGCAAAAATATTTTTAAGCCATTCATAGAGTTTTTCCTAAACCCAAAAAATTCGAAGGAACTAATGGAATTTACCTATCTGCATAATACCTTTCTTTTACCAGACTTAGTATAAAAAGGCCAATGATTATAGGTGATCCAGGCCATCCAGTTACATCTCCAGTATGGCCGATCCAAAGGAAAAACCCGCCCCGAACCCTGAAATGACTATCCTGTCTCCTCTTTTCAACCTCCCGTCTTCCAATGCATTCTTGAGGGCAACGGGAATTGACGCAGACGTTATGTTGCCAACCTCCGTAAGATTCCTGAAATTTTTATCATAAGGTAACCTGAGCAGTTTTTCGAGAGAGTCCAGGACCAGCTTGCTTGCCTGATGGAAAACGAACAAATCGATATCTTCCACAGTGAGTCCGTTGCGCTGTAAAAGCTGTCGCACCTGTTTCGGTACCAGGGAACCTACCATGGCAAGCATCCGCTTGCCATCCATGTGCAATTGCTCCAAGGTGCGGATATTGCCGCTCGCATCCTCCCTCTCGCACAGTGTATCGACGGAAGAAGGCCTCCGCGCCCTGCCGGCGGGCACCCAGGCGCCATCAAAACCTTTGCCGAAAGATCCGCAGTCGATATCAATGAGCCCCGCGCTCGAACCAGAAACGCCGAGCCATGTTGCCGCCGCCCCGTCACTAAACAGGAGTTTGGTGGCACGATCTTTTTCGCTGATGCATTTCGAATAGGTATCCGCTGTCACCAGAATGATGTTTTTGAGGACTCCGGCATGCAGCAAACCGTGGGCCACAGCCAGGGCATAGACAAAGCCGGAACATGCCAAACCGATATCTAGACAGAAAACTGAGTGCGGCAGATTGAGGCGCTCATGGAGCACATAACTGTTTCTGGGAAATTGATAATCTTCCGTTACCGAACAAAAAATCAGGCCATCTATGTGATCCAGGAGACCCGGATTACGAAGAGCCAGCCTGTCAACAGCCCTTTGCCCCAAGTCGACAGCCGTCTGCTCACTGTCTGCGATATAACGGGTATACACGCCGGTTTTCTGGACGACCATATCCAGATTCCAAGCGGGGTTTTTCCTGCTCAGCTCCGTGTTGGACTCAGTTCTCTCAGGCAGGTAATATGCGATATCTACTATTTGCGTTCTCATTGCCGGTCCAATTCATGCCCCTCCCACACAAATGGTCTGTGCGGTGATATTTTTCGATCCCTCGTCGATGAGGAAATCGATGACATGGACAACATCATCTATCGATATATATTGCCCGGCAACGGTTCGCGCCAGCATATGCTCTCTTACCTCGCTTGAGAGGAGTTCCAGCATCCCCGATCCTTTTACCAGGGAAAGGGAGACATTGTTTACCGTAATCCCGTCGCCATAGACCTCTCTTGCCAAAACCTCTCCGAAATGCTCCAGAGCCGCCTTTGAAGCCGCATACACGGCGGCGCCCCTCTCCTTGAGCGGTACGGCAATCGAGGATATGTTGACAATCCTCCCGAACCCGTTCCTTTGCATTATTCTGCACGCTTCCCTGGAAAAGACCATGGCCGCCTTGAGGTTGGTGTCGACCATCTCGACAATGGCCGAATCGGTGGTCATGGCGACCAGATTTTTCGAGAAGACGGCAGCATTGTTGATGAGGATATCAAGACGTTTATGGACCTTTCTTATGTCGACGAAGAGTTTTGCCGAGGCCTTGGAGTCACCTATATCCAGGCAATAGTGGTGATAACCGGCTCTCTCGTTACTGACCGACGAGCGGCTGCAACCGAGCACAGTAAAGCCTCTATCGAGATAATGATCGATCAGGAACTTCCCCAGCCCCCGGCTCGTACCGGTAATCAGCACGACTTTAGACACTGCCTTCCCGCTCCTCTTCAATCAGCTTTACCAGATGCTCGGCGAGTCGATCGATACTGCCAAACGTGCCGGTTGGACTAAAGTTTTCATCAGGTGCGATAATAGGACTGTAACAGCTGTATTCCCGGTCGAGCCATTCTTCGATCAGACTGATCATATTCAGAAAAGCCACCGAATCGATTCCCGACTCCCCGCCGATCAAAGGCATCTCTGCCGAAACCGTCAACGCCAGATCCATTTCCTCGTTCAGCCTGGCAAGAATTGCCCAGATGCCTTTGACTACTTCGTTTTTTTCTACCATAGCGATTTCTCTTGAGTACCCTCTCTTCATGGCGAAGAGTTTTTGGTCTTTAACAGTTCTTCGATATATCTTTTCAAATGTGCGATTATCCTCAATACATGGGGGGCAAAGTTCATGGTAATGTGGTTGCCCGTTACGGTATAGACATCCGCACCTTTTTCGGCCATCGGCAGCCATGCCATTTCGGCATGGGAAGAATATTCGGCCATTGGTTCCCCCTGTCTGAAGTAGAGCAAAAAGCCGGGATAGGGTTGAGGAGCGTAGCTTCGCATCGCCTCAACGTGAGTTTTTACCATAGTCAAAAAGTGGTGGCCAAAATCCGTCGGAATTAGGCCTTTCTTGCCAAGGGAGTGGGCTTGCTGCACGATGAATTCGATCTGCTTCTGCGGCTCGTCCTCGAGCACCAGAAGTTGTTTCATCATCTGTTGCCGATTATTGAAAAAATCCGAAAACAGATGGCTGAGGATATGGGCATTGCTCTTAATCGGCCCGATCATATGGCCCGGCCCGGGCGTATCCACCATGTAGAGGAACTCAACCTCCTCGCCCAGGGCCAGGAGCTGCTGGGCCACCTCATAGGCAACCATGCCGCCGAAGGAAGAACCGCCGAGCCAATACGGGCCCCGGCCCTGGATCAGCCGAATCTGCCGGAGATGATGGCGGGCGATGGCCTCGATGGTCGGCAGCGGTTGCTCGGTTGCTCTCAGCCCCATGGCCTCGATGCCGTAGACCGCCCCCGGAATGTCGAGATGCTTGACGAGATCGAGATAAAAATAGAGATGTCCCGCACCCGGATGACACAGGAATAAAGGCGGGCAGGATGACGAACCCGGTTTCAGCCGGACCGCATACTCCGGCTCGACGCCGCTGGCCTTGGTCGACCGGTTCCGGAGCTGTTCCCGGATATAGTCCGCCAGCTGCCCGAGAGTCGACCGGCCGATAAGAACATCGCCCGTCAACTCCAGGCCGAAGCGGCCCCTGAGCCGCTCGAGCATCATCACCGCCAGGAGCGAATCGCCGCCCGAATCGAAAAAGTCGTCATCGCTTCGGTACTTGCCGAGGCCGAGATACTCCTCCCAGATGCCGGCGATAACCAGTTCCGTCTCGTCCGCACTACTATTCCCTTGCGGAACGACGTTCGACTGTATTTTCGCCGCCTCACCCTCTGCCTGCGGTTCGCAGGCACAGCGTGCGTCGGGCAATCCATCCTCAATCCGTCGGTCAATCCAGTGGCGTTGCCGCCGGAAAGGATAGCCCGGCAGGGGTAGCAGATCCCGCCGCCCGTCATGGAGCTTCAACCAGTCGATCTTCTGCCCCTGTTGCCACTGTCTACCCAGGTCAAGGAGCAGAGAGGCCCGGGGAGACACCGAAGGGTCGCGAGGTTCGCAGATCCCCGAAGCAAAGCTCGTCAGCTGGCTTATGGCCGACGATACGCTGTCGGCCACGATGAATTCCCGACACGGCAACATTGTTCGACCGAGCTGCAGGGTATAGGCGATATCTTGAAGACTTGCCTCGGGATGGTCTTGCAGATAGGCGGCGAGGGTTTCCGCTACCTTGGCGAGGGTTTCGCGACGTGTGGCTGAAAACGGCAACAGCTGCCAGTCGGCCTGTTCGCTTTGGATCGCCGTTTTTTCCGGCGGTTCCTCAAGCACCGCATGGCCGTTGCTGCCGCCCAGGCCAAACGAACTCACTCCGGCCCGACGCAGCAGTCGGTCGGTGGCCCAGGACCGCAGCTCGGTGTTGACGAAAAACGGCGTCCCGGCAAAAGTTATCTCGCGGTTGGGGCTGGCGAAGTTGATCTGCGGCGGGAGGACGCGGTGCTTCAGGGCTAAAGCAGTCTTGATGATGCCGGCGATGCCCGCGGCGGCATCCGGATGCCCGATATTGGCCTTGACCGAACCGAGGGCGCAGGAAGCTGCCCCGTCTCCCGTCCCGAACACCTTGGCGAGAGCGGCAACTTCGATGGGGTCGCCGACCTTGGTTCCGGTTCCATGCGCCTCCACATAGGATATGGAATCCGGGGAAATACCTGCCCGCGCCTGGGCCGCACCGATCACCGCGGCCTGCCCTGCCGGGGAAGGCGCCGTAAACCCGGCCTTGCCGCCGCCGTCGTTGTTGACCGCCGTGCCGAGGATCGTCGAATAGATATGATGGCCTGTATCGAGCGCCTCGGCAAGCCTTCTCAGCACCACGATTCCCACCCCCTGGCTGGGGACGGTGCCGTCGGCCCGGTCGTCGAAGGGTCGGCACCGACCCTCGGCGGACAGGATCATGCCCTCCTGGTAGAGGTAGCCGTGCTGCAGATCGCCCAGGGAGACCCCGCCGGCCAGTGCAATATCGCAGTCGCCCTGCAGCAGGCCGTTTACGGCCATGTGCAGAGCGGTCATCGAGGTGGAGCAGGCGGTCTGGACGCCGACCGTCGGTCCTTTAAGGTTCAGTTTGTAACCGACACGGCTGCTCAAAAAATCGCCGCCGTTGCCGAGCAAGAGGTTGATCTGACCCGGGCCTTCCGCCTGTCCCTTCTTGTTTCCGAGGTGTCCGGCGAGGTAAGCGTTGAAGCCGCAACCGCCGTAGACGCCGATCAGTTCCTCAGTCCGTTCGGGATCGATCCCGGCATCCTCCAGGGCATGCCAGGCGCATTCCAGAAAGAGGCGATGCTGGGGATCCATCGTTTCCGCCTCGCGCGGAGGGATGCCGAAGAATTCGGCATCGAACAGGTCGATGCCCTCCAACCGGCCGGAACGTTTAACGAAATTCCTGTTGTTCCGCAAATCTGCTGCAACGCCATCTGCCGCAAGCTGCCGATCGGAAAACTCGCCGATCGACTCGATCCCGCCTTTGATGTTTTCCCAGAACCGGTCCTTGTCCGGCGCGCCAGGAAAACGGCAGGCCATACCGACGATCGCCACCTTGCCCTCCCCGGCCACAGGTCTCGTCGTTATCGGACGGCCGGGCCGGCCTTTCTCCAACCCATCTTTCCGGCCACATAGAAATTCGGCCAGGGAACGAACGGTCGGGTATCTATAGAGATCGGTGAGCCGCAGACGGTCGCCGAGCAATTCCTTGAGACGGGAGAAAACCGCCACCATCATGAGGGAATGGCCGCCGATATCGAAGAAATTCTCGTCGAGGCCAAATCCATCCCATCCCAGTTCCTCCTGCCAGATCCGGCATACGAGTGCCACAGTCTCTCCGCCTTCGACAGGCTCTTGCCCCGCTGCCGACGGCTGGTACTGCGGTTCGGGCAGCGCCCGGCGATCGATCTTGCCGCTGGGGCCGATCGGCAATTCTGCGACCATCGTGATGGCCGAGGGCACCATATGGCCGGGCAGCTTCTTCCGCAGGTATGCCCGCACTCCCTCTTCATCCGGCTGCCCAGGCGTCTTGGCCACGACGCAGGCCTGGAGGAATTTCTCCCCGTGGTGATCCTCACGGGCAACCACTACTGCCTCGGTAATTTCAGGATGCTGCTGCAGCACCGTCTCGATCTCGCCCAGCTCGATACGAAAGCCCCGGATCTTGACCTGGGCATCGATGCGCCCCAGGAATTCGATATTGCCGTCATGACGAAACCGGGCCAGATCCCCGGTCCGATACAGCCTTGCCCGGCCTTCTCCATTCTCGCAAAACGGATGGGCAACAAACCGTTCCGCGGTCAGCTCCGGGCGATTGAGATACCCCCTCGCCACCCCCGGCCCGCCGAGGCAAAGTTCCCCGGGAACGCCGGCCGGGACGGGCTGCAGAAAGCTGTCCAGGATGTAGGCTTCGGTTTTGGCTATCGGCCGGCCGATATGGGGAGCGCCCGCGGCATGGGGCGGGATGAGGGCGCAGGTGGCCCAGACGGTCTCCTCGGTCGGTCCGTACATGTTGTAGACCCGCCGGATATGGCCGAGTCCGTACAGGGCGTCCACCAGGCTTTGCCTGACCAGATCGCCGCCCAGGCCAATGGTCGTAACCGACTTAGGGATGGCTCCAATCTTCAAGAGTGAGGCCAGGGTCGAGGGGGCGGCGACGATCAGCCTGATCCGCTCCCGGGCGGCAAGTTCGCCCAGGGCCATGGGGTCGGCAACCAGGATCAGCGTGCCGCCCAGTCCCAGAGTGGCGAAGATGTCCATCACCGAGATGTCGAAATTGAGAGACGTGACCGCACCCAGACAGGCTCTCTCGGATTCGGAAAAAACCCGGCCGTAGGAATCGATCAGGGCCGAGACGCCGCCATGCTCGACGGCCACCCCCTTGGGCCGCCCGCTCGACCCGGAGGTATAGATCACATAGGCGAGATCTGCGGCACCGATCTCCCGGTCCGAATTTTCCTCATCCTGCCGCAGGATCTCCGGCCACCGCTCATCGACCAGGAATAATTCATGCGCTCCCGCGGGCACCGCCTGACGGCAGTCATTTTCGGTGAGCACCAGGGAAATACCGGCATCGGCCGCCATGAAAGCAAGGCGCTCCCGGGGATAATCAGGATCGAGAGGAACGTAGGCGGCACCGGCCTTGATTATCCCCATCAGGCTGATCACCGCCCGCGCCGATCTCTGCAGGCAGACGCCGACCAGGGTTCCCGGACCCACACCGAACCCCGAAAGAGAGTGGGCCACCTGGTTGGCAAGTCGGTTCAGCTCGGCATACGTAAACTCCTGGCGACCGTCGATCAGGGCAAGGGCATCGGGCTGCTGAAGAACCTGCTCTTCAAACCGCCGATGCATCCCGACATACTCTGTTACGGACCGCCGACAGTTACTCCACTCGCTCAGGATCAGGCTCCGCTCGTCCGGCCCCATCAACTGTAACCTGCTGACCGGGACCTCGGCCATCTCCACCATGGCGGAGAGCAGGGTGAGATAGTGGTCCGCCATCCCCTCCACGGTTTTTCGGGCAAAGAGGTTTTCGTTGTATTGCAGATGGACAAGATCGCTTTCCCGGCCATGGCAGATTTCCAGGACCACATCGAAATCGTCGGTCTGGCCTCGCAGATCGTACTGTTGCCAAACCATCTCGCCGATGCGCCACTCGATCGTCCTTTGTCCGGTCACCTCTACCAACCGCTCGTTCTTGGTAAACGTTTTAAAATCCAGCCAGTTGAACATGGTCTGGGAAACCGGGGCCAGATCGCTCCGCCGGCTCGTGGCGAAGGCCGAAACCAGTCTGGGGAAGGGGTAGTCCTTGTGCAGGATGGCATTGAACAGCCGCTGCTGCACCTGCCGGATCAGGGAGAGTCCGTCCTGCTCGTTATCGAAATCGAGCGCCAGGACCACCGGATTGACAAAATAACCGGAGACATTGCGATGCTTCAGGGTTCGGCCGGTCACGGGAATGGAGACAAGAATGTGCGGCTGCCGGCTGTAGCGGTGCAGCAGTAGAGCGTAGGCGGCAAGGCAGAGGACATTGACACCGATACCCTCCCGCCGGGCGACCAGACGCAGCCTGCCGGCAAGGTCGGCGGGAAGGGCAAACGTCAGTTGATCGCCGCGATAGTTGAGCTCCGGCGGCCGGGGGTGATCGGTGAGCAGGCAGAGCGGCTCAACCTTGCCCTCAAGCTGCTTTTGCCAGAACCGATAGAGCTTATCTTCATGCTTGCCGGACAATCTCTGCCGCTGCGCCAGGACGAAGTCACCATAGGAGAAATCATTCGTGGCACCGGTGGCAATGATCCGCCCCTCGGCAAACATCACCGACAGTTCCTCCATCATCATGACGATGGAGCCATAATCGGTGACAATATGATGAATGCTGAGGAGCAGGACGTACTCGGTCCTGCTGGAGCGGTACAGCCGCCATCGCAAGGCTGGTCCCTCCGTCAGGTCGAAGGGATGATAGGTCTCCCGGACGATGGTCTGGTGAAGTTGATCGCGGCTCCAGCCGGAAGCGTCCACCTCCTGAAAGTCAAGCCTCATCTCCCGGCGAACCCGTTGCCGCACCTCGCCCCGATCCACCGCCACAAAGGTCGCCCTCAGCGAGGGATGAGTATCGACAATGGCCTGCAAGGCCTTCGTCAGGAAGGCTGTATCGAGCTCACACTCGATATGCCAGGCAACATTGATATTGTACGCGCAATGCGCCGGGGACAGGTTGTACAAAAACCACAGGGCTTCCTGACCGTGGCTGAGTGGATAGAGTTCCGAATCCGTATGCTGTACTGCCTGTCCCGCCATGGTCTGGAGTTCCGTCTTCCGTTATAAAGCCGACACCGTTTTTCAATCGGCAATTATCAAACAACAACCAAATGGACCAGGCGAGAAAAAAACCGTCTTTCATAATTTGGGCGAACACCCGTAAATCGCCACTGTCCGGTACACCGCGAAAAAGCCGGGTCCATTGCCTGAACCAGTTACAATTCCTGCCATTTTCTCCGAAAAGTTCGTTATATAGAAAAAAATGGACAGATAATCAAGTATTAAATCTTTAACGAAGGAAAGAAAATCAGGATGAAGCTTAAACCCTTTGGAACCGTATCGTTGCAACACATAACCCAGCAGGTAACGCATCCGGTCGATCGCTTCGGCGACTCTATTCTCCCCCGCCGGTGACCTGCACCCTGACGCCACCGGTCACCTCGACCAGCCGGGTGGGACTCATGGGCACGCCGGTGGCGTCGGTGCCGGCGGCGGGATAGATTGTGGCATATTCGTCGAGGGAGGTGTCCAGAAGTATCTCCACCCCCCTGCCGGCAAGACCGAAAGGGCAGACCCCGCCCGGCCGGAAGCCGGTCGCCGCCAGGGTCTCGTCGTGGGTGGCCATGCGGTGCTTGCAGCCGGCGGCCTTCTTCAACAGGCTGCTGTTGACCCGTTTGTCGCCGGCGGCCACCACCAGGCGAAAGGTGCCGTCCTTGCCCTTGAACAGCATCGATTTGGCGATCTGGCCGACCGGGACGCCTATTCGGGCGGCGGCGGTTTCCGCCGTGGGGGTCGAGCCCGGTTCGAATTCAAGGGCGGCGAGACCGTGGGCCGCCAGAAATTCGGCGACGTTTTTGGGGATCTGACTCATGACTCGATGAATTGTTAATGTTGACGGACAAAGAGATCGAACAGAGTGAGGAGGATCTCGACCACGATCAGAATGACGATATACCATTCCACCCTCAGGCTGCGCCGGGACTGGAGCAGTTCGAGCGAGGTCTGGGCGGTACGGGAGACCAGATTGATCTTGCGCACCAGGGCCGTATCCCGCTCGCGCAACTCGAAGTCGTTTTCGAGCATCAGATAAAGCCCCTCCAGTTCGGAATGTTCCCACAGGAGGTCGGGCTTTTCGGTCACGGCGGCGCGACCCACCATGTCGTGCTCGGTAGCCAGCGCCGTGCCGATGGTCTGCAGAAGCTGTCCCCCGGTCCGCGGCCCCTTGCTTTTGCTCAGTTTCTCGGCGAGCGGCTCCACCATATCGAAACTGCGGTTGATCCGAGCCTCATAGTCGGCCAGGAGCACCGAGCGGGCCATCACTTCGACCAGGAGCTGCAGCCGGGGAATCGAGCCTTCGCACAGGGTGATCCGCTCCCCCTGGACCCGCTCCTCCTGATCGGGCGCAATCGCCACCTCGATGTTCTCTGCTTCTCCTCCCTCGATAGGCTGTTCGAGATAGGGTTGCAGTGTTCTATCGATCAGGTGCTGCTGCTCCAGCGGAGAAATATTGACAAAGACCGCAACACCATACCGGAACAAGGCGACACAGCTTTTCTCGCCTTGGGAGAAAAGCATGGGGGTGATGGCCAGCGCCGATTCGACGGGAAACTGCCGCAACAGGATCCGACGCGCCACAAGTATCGCTCTCACAGAAAAAATCTCGGGAAGTTGCAGTTCCATCCACCCTTCTTCTGCGCCGGTTATCCGCCGGCAAGCATTTACGTATAAAGGTCTCGGTTTCTGCAAGCCTATCCGCTTTGCCCGGTGTCCGCAAGCTCCGCCTTGAGCGAAGATCAGAGTTCCCGCTTTTTGTTGCGGAACTTGAAGGTGAACCGGTGATAGGTCTTGATCGCCGCCTTTTCGGTCAAGCTGCGGATGCCGGCGAGAGGATTCTTGAGTCGCATGGTGGAGCGGTTGCGAATTACGCAACCCATGGTGGATGACTGTATTTCACGGTCCTGCGTAATGATCTTGTTGCTGACGATGGCGAAGAGATTCTGCTCCTCCAGCACCCGGCGGCGCGCCTCGACAATATACGGCAGACGGTCCTTATACTCATTATTGGCCAGATGGCTTTTAATGATATCCCTTGATCGCTCATAGTCATTGATATCGATGGGGATGAAGCTCTCTTTCGGGAAATAGTCGGCAGCGTTAGGAGCGCCATGGTAGAACGGCAGGGTATAGCCGAGAAAGGCATCCGGCAGCTTTTCAGTGAGGTGGTGATCGTAGACGTGGTTTTCCACGGCGATATGAAACATGTAGGCGTCGAGGGCCTCGGCCTTGTCGTTCATGGGATTGACGCCATGGCCGTAGATATCCAGCTCCGACAATTCGTCCTTCAGCTGCCAGGTGAAATCGACCCGGGTGGAATGGAGAGTGACGTTGCCGGTCCGCTGCGAGCAGACGGTGGAGATTATTTTCGTTTTTTCCGGGGGCGGGCTGGCCGCCAGCATATCCAAGGTGATAAACTCCCCTTCATCGAAGGGCAGCCCGTAATGCCACATCAGTCCGGGATGGTGGAAGATGACGTTCGGATGCCGCATCGCCCAGGGTTCCTGGAAGGTGAGAATGCAGCCGAACTGGCGCAGGTAGTCGGTGCCGAACACGGTGATTGTGGACGGCTCACCGGTGATGAGCAGGGTTTTTTCCTTCGGACAGGCGAGTTTCTCTTCGGTGAAAAAGGTGTCGTCGCGGGGCAGGTCCTGATAGACCACCAGCCAGTCATAATCGCGACAGTCCACATCGAAATCGAACAGGCACTCGCCCCACTGAGGATAGTTGCCGGGAAACTGCCGGAGAAAGGTGGCATGGGACCGGCCGCGGCGCAGGCCGCGGTGCATGAACTTCACCCTGATTTTCGGTTGGCCCCAGGCCGGCGGGGTAAAACTCCGACCACCCGGAAGACCTTCCCGGTCGGAAAACCTGACTATTTTTTTAACCAAACTGTGTCTCGCTCACTTGGGGCTGCGTGGGTTTTCGGCCGCCAAAACCGTTGTAAACGGTAGACTGCGCTTCAATATCGGCCCCCATCCTAGTTCAACGGCCGGGAGACGGCAATACCTTTTTCCGCCTGCTCAGGTGAACCTCCTTCACATTGCAAATGCCGGCCAGTGGCAATGGGCAGCCACCCGGCCGGCATTCTTTCAACCGTCACTTTTTGGACTTTTTCTCTTTTTTGGCCGCGGCTTCACCGTCTTTTTTCGGTGAAGACTGACAACCACATCCGCAGGGGATGGTTTTGGGGGCTTTCTTTTCCGACATTTGCAATCACCTCCTTTCCGGTCTTTTTAAGAATTTTATCATTACGCGGTTTCGCCGGTATGGCAACGGACCGCACCCTCAAACATCCAAGGCCCATCTCGCCAGATCCTGGCGCAACAGTTCCGAGGTCTTGAAATGGAGCATGAGGCCTCTCGCGTCCCTGAACAATCGTTCGACGGTATAGTCTCGACAGTAGCCGTGACCGCCCATGACCTGGATTGCCCTGTCGGCCACTTCCACCGCCCGCTCGGAAGCGAAGAGCTTGGCCTTGATGCCGTTGATGGCCGCCGTTGCCGGTGCACCATCGGCCCGGCCGGCACAGGAGGCGATCAATGACTCGGCCGCCTCCGTTTGGAGGATCATGTCCGCCAGCAGGGTCTGGACCGCCTGATGGGCACCGATCGGTAGCCCGGCAATCTTTCGTTCCCGGGCATGATCCACCGCCAGTCGGGTAGCCTGCCGGGCAATGCCGGCCGAGATGCCGGCGGCGCCGAAAAAACCCCAGCCGACCAGATTCTGCCCGATCACCTGAAGGCCGCCGCCTTCTGCGCCTATAAGATGTTCGAGGGGAACCCGGCAGTTGTCGAAGAACATCTCCCGCGAGGACGTCCCCCTCAACCCCATTTTGTCTTCGGGTAGGCCGAAGGAAAGCCCTGGCGTATCCTTCTCGATCAAGAGAACACTCATGCCCTGAGGCCCTTTTTCCGGATCGGTCCTGACCAGCACCAGATAGACATCCGCTTCACCTGCCGAGGTAATAAAAAATTTCGAGCCGTTGACGAT
>Ga0209317_1001802_pt1 | contig 17219 bp, 14 predicted proteins | sample RifGroB2_FD_183994 | JGI IMG/M metagenome (GOLD analysis project Ga0209317, IMG submission 183994) | Soil microbial communities from Rifle, Colorado, USA - Groundwater B2 (SPAdes) (version 2) | ecosystem: Environmental > Terrestrial > Soil > Unclassified | place: Rifle, Colorado | collected... | reverse complement strand
AACTTCTGGAGCGCGAACTGTACGTGAAGAAGGTGATCCATGCCGAGGAGGAGCGCTTCGTCGAGACCCTCGACCGCGGGCTCGCCATCCTGAACGAGGAGACCGCCGCCCTGAAGGCGCAGGGGGAGAGCGTCCTGTCCGGCGAGGTGATCTTCAAGCTGTACGACACCTACGGCTTCCCCGTCGACCTCACCGCCGACATCGTGCAGGCTGAGGGGTTCACCCTCGACGAGGACGGCTTCGCGCTCTGCATGGAAAAGCAGCGGGTGAAGGCCCGGGAGAACTGGAAAGGCTCCGGCGAGCAGGGACTCGCCAGCATCTACAAGGAGCTGCACGGCACCGGCATCAGCAGCGCATTCGTGGGTTACACCGAGCAGACCGCCTACGCGCCGATCAGCGCCATCGTCAAGGGGGGGGTGCTGGCCGAGGAGGCCGGCGCCGGGGAAGAGGTGGAAATCGTCACGCAGGCCACCCCCTTCTACGGCGAGTCCGGCGGCCAGGCAGGCGACACCGGGACCATCTCCACCGGCTCCGGCCATGTCGAGGTGACCGCGTCGGCGCGCCCCTTCGCCGACCTGACCGTGCACCGCGGCAAGGTGGTCTCCGGCTCGATCAGGACCGGCGAGGCCGCGGACCTGAAGGTCTCCGCCGCGATGCGCGCCGCCACCGCCCGCAACCACACCGCAACGCACCTTTTGCAGGCGGCTCTCAGGGAGGTGCTGGGCGAGCACGTCAAGCAGGCAGGCTCGCTGGTGACCCCGGACAGGCTTCGCTTCGACTTCACCCACTTCCTCCCGATGACCCAGCAGGAGCTGCGCCGGGTGGAGATCCTGGTGAACAGCCACATCATGGCCAACGCGCCGGTCGACGCGCGCGAGATGCCGGCCGCCGAGGCCCTGGCCGCAGGGGCCACGGCCCTCTTCGGGGAGAAGTACGGCGACGTGGTCCGCGTGGTCCGCGTGGGCGAGGTATCGAGCGAGCTTTGCGGCGGCACCCACGTGCACGGCGCGGGCGAGATCGGCTTCTTCAAGATCGTCTCAGAGGCCGGCATCGCCGCCGGGGTCAGAAGGATCGAGGCCCAGACCGGCAGCGGCGCCCTCGCGGTGGTGCACGGCATGGAAGACGAGCAGCGCGGCATCTCCACCCTCTTGAAGGCGGAGGGGGGAACGGTGCTGGACCGCGTGGAGAAACTCCTGGCCAGCCAGCGCGAGCTGCAAAGGGAGCTCGACACGCTCCAGGCAAGACTGAACGCCTCCAAGTCCGCCGACCTCATCCAGCAGGTGCGCGAGAAAAACGGGGTGAAGATCCTCGCGGTGAAGGTCGAGGGGGACGCCAAGGGGCTGCGGGAGCTCTCCGACACCCTGAAGGAGCGCATCGGCTCGGGGATCATCGTCCTCGGCGCTGCCGACCGGGCCAGGGCGAACCTCCTGGTGGCGGTGACGCCGGACCTCTGCTCCCGCTTCAAGGCGGGGGACATCATCAAGGCCATCGCTCCCATCGTCGGGGGGAACGGCGGCGGCAAGCCGGAACTGGCACAGGCCGGCGGCTCCAAGCCGGAAAACCTGGCCGAGGCGCTCGAGGCCGCGTACCAGATCGTAGGCTAGCAAGAGCGAAGGGGCCTTCGCGCCGGCGCGAAGGCCCCACGTGAAACCCGCAACCACCACGAAGCCAGGACCGCCATGTTCCAACTGACCCAGAGACTCGATGAAACGCTCCAGCAGGACCGGGAGAGGAAGACCGTCCTCGTAGTCGACGACGAGGCCGTGATCCGCGACCTTTGCGAGAGGGTGCTGCACGACTACCACATCGTCCAGGCGGGGGACGGGGTCGAGGCCCTGGAAATATTCATGCGCGGCGGGATAGACGTGATCCTGACCGACGTGATGATGCCGAAGATGGACGGCATCGAACTGCTGAAGAACCTGAAGGAGCGGGAGCCGACCATGGTGGTGATCATCATGACCGGCTTCGCGGACAAGGAGCTGATCCTGAGGGCGTTGAAGGCCGATGCGGACGACTTCATCACCAAGCCGCTGAACCTGCTGCAGCTGAAAAGCGCCGTCGACAAGGCGCTGGTCAAGAAGGCCCTCAAGGAGGAGATCGCCAACCTGAGGAACCTGGACCGGTTCAAGACCGTGTTCCTGTCGCTCATCTCCCACAAGTTCCGCACCCCCATCACCTCCATCTCCCTGTTCCTGCAAAACCTCGCCGCCGGCATCATAAACCCCTCCGACGAGGGGGCCGACGAGCACATGGACCTCGTCTACAACGAGGCGTGCTACCTCGGCACCCTGGTGACCGACCTGCTCACCTTCTCGTCCGTGATGGACAGCAGCGCCGGGCTGCACCTGGAACCGTGCGACCTGGGCGACCTGCTCCCGCTGCTGCTGAGGGATTCCAAGGAGTGGGCAACCAAGCCCCGGGTCACCTCGCACAGCGACCTTCAGCCGGTGCCGCAGCTCCTGCTGGACCGCGAGAAGATCACCTTCGCCCTGCAGCAGGTCATCGACAACGCCGTCAAATTCTCGAAGGAGGCCGGCCTGGTCTGCGTGACCCTCAGGAACCAGGAGGAGAGCTGCCTGATCACCGTCGAGGACAACGGCATCGGCATCCCCAGGGAGCAGATCCCCAAGCTTTTCGAGAAGTTCTACCAGGTGGACGCCGAAGGGACCGGCCAGGTGCGCGGCTTCGGCCTCGGGCTTTTCTACGCGCGCGAGTTCCTCCGGATGCACAGGGGAAGCATCAGCATCGAAAGCCAGGAGAACCTGGGCACCCGCGTCCTCATCACCATCCCCCACAAAACCGGTCAAAGCGCCTGAACGGATTCGGGGTTCCCCCTCCTTTCTGCTTCAGGCAGCGTCCCTCTTTGAAGTTGATTATTTCCCTCTATCTGCTATATTAGCGTCTTTCTATGCGGCAATTACCTATACAAGAGGCGTCAATGCAGGAACTCATAGAGAAGGCGAGCACACTCATGGAGGCGCTCCCCTATATCAGACGTTTTTCGGGCAAGACCATCGTCATCAAGTACGGCGGTCACGCCATGGCAGACGAGAAGCTCAGAAAGTCCTTCGCCATGGACATCATCCTGCTCAAATACATAGGGATCAACACCGTGGTAGTACACGGCGGCGGCCCGCAGATAAACGAGACACTGAAGCGCTACGGCATCGTCTCCGAGTTCGTCAGGGGAATGAGGGTAACCGACGCAGAGACCATGGGCGTCGTCGAGATGGTGCTGACCGGGCAGGTGAACCGCGAGGTGGTGGGCTACATCAACCAGCACGGCGGGCGGGCGGCCGGCGTTTCCGGAAAGGACGGCGGCCTCTTGCTGTGCGAGAAGATGCTGCAGGAAGTGAAGCGCGAGGACGGCAGCAGCGAGATGGTCGACATCGGCTTTGTCGGCGACGTGGTCGAGGTGAACCCCTCCCTCGTGCTCGCCCTGGAAAAGGGGGGATTCATACCGGTCATCGCGCCGGTAGGCGTAGGTCGAGACGGGCAGAGCTACAACATCAACGCAGATGTCGTGGCCGGCAAGGTAGCGGCGGCGCTGAACGCCGAGAAGCTGATCCTTCTGACCGACGTATCCGGCGTGAAGAGCAAGGAAGGGGAGCTCCTCTCCAGCATCCCGCTGGCCGAGGTGCCGGAGCTGATCGACAACGGCACCGTCACCGGCGGCATGATCCCCAAGGTCACCTGCTGCACCGACGCGCTCGCCGCCGGGGTGAAGAAGGCGCACATAGTCGACGGCAGGATCGAGCACGCCATACTCCTGGAGATCTTCACCAACGTCGGCATCGGGACGGAGATACAGGCTTAAAGCCGTTCAACGTTCGACGTTCACTGTTCAAAAAGCCACGCGTTCCATGGCGTCCCTCACCGCGCAGGCGCCGCCACATCAGAGACGACCTTCAGCCGGTTCACCCCTTCAACGTTGAACGTTGAACCTTGAACGGCTTCTCGGGGTTTTAAGGAGTTTCGCTATGAATTCCGCAGCATGGATGGAGAAGGCTGACAAATATGTCATGAAGACCTACGGGCGCTATCCGCTGGTTCCGGTCAAGGGGGAGGGTTGCTACCTCTGGGACGCGGAGGGGAACAAGTACCTCGACTTCCTCGCGGGGGTCGCGGTCAACAACCTGGGACACTGCCACCCGGCGGTCTCGGCGGCCCTGGCCAGGCAGGCGGCCGAGCTGATCCACTGCTCGAACTACTACCACATACCGCAGCAGATCGAACTGGCCGAGCTTCTTTGCGGCCTCAGCTTCGCGGACAAGGCATTCTTCTGCAACTCCGGCGCCGAGGCCAACGAGGCGGCCATCAAGCTCGCCAGGAAGTACAGCCGCGAAAAGTACGGCCCGGACCGCTACGAGATCATCACCGCCATCTCATCCTTCCACGGCAGGACCATGGCCACCGTCTCGGCCACCGGCCAGGAGAAGGTGCAGAAATTCTTCGATCCCCTGCTGCACGGCTTCCGCCACGTGCCGTTCAACGACGCGAAGAGCCTCAGGGAGTCGATCGGTCCCTGCACCTGCGCCATCATGCTGGAGCCGATCCAGGGCGAAGGGGGGGTGGTGGTGCCGGACGCATCCTACTTCCAGGAGGTGCGCGAGATCTGCGACGAGCACGGCCTGATCCTCATCTTCGACGAGGTGCAGGTCGGCATGGGGCGGACCGGCAAGATGTTCGCCCACGAGCACTTCGGCATTACCCCGGACATCATGACGCTCGCCAAGGCGCTGGCCGGCGGAGCCCCCATCGGGACCATGCTCGCCACGGACAAGCTGGCCGACGCCTTCACCCCCGGCACCCACGGCTCGACCTTCGGCGGCAACCCGCTGGTGACCGCCGCGGCCATAGCCGCCATAAGGGCCATCCAGGAAGAAGGGATACTGAACCGCACCGAGGAGATGGGGGAGTACCTGATGGGCGAACTGGAGGCGCTGATGCACAAGTTCCCCGGGCTCATCACCGACGTGCGCGGCATCGGCCTCATGATCGGCGTGGAGCTCTCCATTGCCGGAGGCGACATCGTGAAGAGCGCGCTCTCCCGCGGGCTCTTGCTGAACTGCGCCCAGGAGAGGGTGCTCCGTTTCGTCCCGCCGCTCATCATCGGCAAGCAGGAAGTGGACGAGATGCTCGCCATCCTCACCGGGATCCTGCAGGAGCTCTAGGCATCCGCGGTTCTCAATCAAACGGTACCGGCCCGGCCGGCACCATTACACCGACAAGCGAGACAATACCAACATGAAAAGAGACTTCCTCGCGCTGAGCCAGTTCACCAAGGCGGAACTGGACGCCATGTTCGCACTTACCAAGGAGCTCAAGCAAAAGACGAAGAGCGGGGTCGAGCATCACCTGCTGAAAGGGAAGTCGCTGGCGATGATCTTCGAGAAGTCCTCGACCCGGACCAGGATCTCCTTCGAGGTCGGCATGTACCAGCTTGGCGGGCACCCGCTGTTCATCTCCAGCAAGGATTCCCAGATGGGGCGCGGCGAGCCGATAAAGGACAGCGCGCGCGTCATGGCGCGCTACTGCGACGGCGTCATGATCCGCACCTTCGCGCAGGAGACGGTGGAAGAGTTTGCCAGGTACTCCTCCGTCCCGGTCATAAACGGCCTCACCGACCTGCACCACCCCTGCCAGATCATGGCCGACATCTTCACGGTCATCGAGCACAGGGGCGGCTACCAGGGGCTGAAGTTCGCCTGGATCGGCGACGGCAACAACATGGCGAACAGCTGGATCGAGGCCGCCGCCATCTTCGGCTTCGACCTGACGCTCGCCTGCCCGCAGGGGTACGACCCGGACCCCCGGGTGCTCGAGTGGGCCAGGCAGCAGGGGGACTCCAGGATCGTCGTCACCCGCGACCCCAAGGAGGCCGCGAGCGGCGCTGACGTGCTGAACACCGACGTCTGGGCCAGCATGGGGCAGGAAGAGGAGCAGAAGATCCGGGAGAAGGCCTTCGCAGGATTCCAGCTGAACGAGGAACTGCTCGACCTGGCCAAGGGGAACGCCATGGTGCTGCACTGCCTCCCCGCCCACCGCGGCGAGGAGATCAGCGACGACGTCATCGAAGGACCGCACTCAGCGGTCTGGGACGAGGCCGAGAACCGGCTCCACGTGCAGAAGGCGATCATGGCAACGCTGATGAAGTAGTTTCAAGGCTTCGGGAGGCTTTGAGATGAAACCGCTGAACGAGCTAAAAGATATCCTCCGGGATCACAGGGCGGAACTGATCTATGCGGTGACACGCGGCTTTGAGATTCTCGGTGAAGCCGCCAAACCCGGGAGTCCCTTGGCGAATGATCGCGGGGATGCGGGACAAGCTCATTCATGAATATTTCGGGATTGCTCTGGAGATAGTGTGGAGTGCGGTGCAGGAAGACCTTCCTGAGCTGCAAAGGGATCTGACACCTGTCTTAAAAGAGTTGGTAAACAACAAAGCATAAGGAGAACCCATGGCAAAGAAAGAAGTGAAAAAGATCGTCCTCGCCTACTCCGGCGGGCTCGACACCTCCATCATCCTAAAGTGGCTCAAGAACGAGTACGGTTGCGAGGTGGTAACCTTCTCCGCCGACCTAGGGCAGGGTGACGAGCTGGACCCGGTCCGCGAGAAGGCGTTTGCCACCGGCGCGGACAAGGTCTACATCGACGACCTGCGCGAGGAGTTCGTAAAGGACTTCGTGTTCCCGATGTTCCGCGCCAACGCGATCTACGAGGGGTCATACCTGCTCGGCACCTCCATCGCCCGTCCGCTGATCGCCAAGCGCCAGATGGAGATCGCCAGGATCGAGGGTTGCGACGCCGTCTCTCACGGCGCCACCGGCAAGGGGAACGACCAGGTCCGCTTCGAGCTCGGCTACTACCACTTCAACCCGGCCATCACCGTGATCGCCCCCTGGAGGGAATGGAAGCTCAACTCCCGCCAGGCGCTCATCAACTACGCCAAGCGAAACGACATCCCGATCCCGATCACCAAGAAGCGCCCCTGGTCCAGCGACCGGAACCTGCTGCACATCTCCTTCGAAGGCGGGATCCTGGAGGACACCTGGCTGGAGCCCCCCGAGAACATGTTCGTGCTGACCAAGTCCCCGGAGAAGGCCCCCAACAAGCCGCAGTACATCGAGATCGAGTTCGAGCAGGGGAACGCGGTAGCGGTCGACGGCGTGCGCATGTCCCCGGCACAGCTGCTGGCCCACCTGAACACCATCGGCGGCGAGCACGGCATCGGCCGCGTCGACCTCCTGGAGAACCGCTCGGTCGGCATGAAGTCCCGCGGCGTCTACGAGACCCCGGGGGGGACCATCCTGCGTGAAGCGCACATGGCGGTGGAGCAGATCACCATGGACCGCGAGGTCATGCACCTCAGGGACTCCCTGATCCCGCGCTACGCGGAGATGATCTACAACGGCTACTGGTTCTCCCCCGAGCGCGAGATGCTGCAGACCGCCATCGACGACTCCCAGAAGAACGTGAACGGCGTGGCGAGGCTCAAGCTCTACAAGGGGCACTGCCGCACCGTGGGGAGGAAGTCCGAAAGCGACTCGCTCTTCAACCTCGACTTCGCCACCTTCGAGAAGGACCAGGTCTACAACCAGGCCGACGCCGAGGGGTTCATCAAGCTGAACTCGCTCAGGCTGAGGATCCGCTCCCTCATGCAGGCCAACAAGAACAAGTAAGGCAACCGGCAGTACAGGAGGGTCCATAGGGGCACGAGGATCTCGTGCCCCTATCCGCTTTATATGGAGCAAAACGGGTTCAAGGCCAGCCATATCGTCACCTCCGTGGTGGCCGTCATAGTCGACACGGACGACCGCGTGCTCCTCACCAAGAGGAACATCCCCCCCTTCCAGGGGGAGTGGGTCATGCCGGGAGGGAAGATCGTGCTGGGCGAGCCGATCGTGGCGGCGCTAAAGCGCGAGGTGTGGGAGGAGGTCGGCCTCGAGGTGGAGGTGGGGAGGCTGATCGACGTCTTCGAGCACGTCACCCCCGGGGAAGACAACTACCACTTCATCATCATCTACTATCTCTGCACCCCGCTTTACTGCGAGGTGAGGCACAACGACGAAGAGGTGGCGGAGGCGCGCTGGGTGGAACGCGGCGAGCTCGTCGATTACAAGATTCCCGACGGCGCCAAGTTCATCCTGAGCAAGATCTTCGCACCCGACGCCGCCGGGTAACCGGGCGATGGGCGGCGGCGAGCGTCGCCGGGCGCCGATGGGATAGGGGCGTTATCAACCTTAAACGACAGGGGCGCGCTGCGGCCTGGCCGGTGGCTCAAGCGTCATTGCCGCCGGCGCGCCGCCGATTGTCGATTGCTCTCCCTGGTCTGCTGTCAACTGGTGTTGGGGTCCGCGTGGTCAAGATCATCGAGAAACATCTCCGGCTCGACTTCCCCCTGGGTCACCACCTGCACTGCCTCATCGCCCAGATCCCCAACCGCCTGAAGCGCCGGGAGCATCTCTTCATCCTGGCGGACCCGCAGGAGCAGTGGCGCATGGTGCAAAGCGTACTCGACCTGGTGGCGGCCGGCGAGGGGAACCTGAAGCGGCTGCATTTCCTGATGTTCCCTGAGGTGTCGATCCCGGTTGCGCGCTTCGACGACATGCTCTGCACCATCCGGGAGCGCTTCCGCCCCAACACGGTGACCATGTTCGGGCTGGAGCAGACCACCCTGGAGCAGTACCGCGGCATGCTGGCACGGTTTGGCGACGACAACGCCGAGGCGCTGGAATGCGTGGAGCACGACCTCGACTCGGGGGACATCATCGGCATGCCGGTGAACTGGTGCTGCATCGCGGCGAAGGAGGCGGACGGCACCCTGCGCGTGTTTCTGGAGGCGAAGACCCACCCCTTCCGCGGCGAGGAGTTCCTCGACAAGGACCACGACCTCTACCGGGGGCGCCATTTCTACCTCTTCAGGGGGGAGCCGGCCTGCTTCAACTTCATGACGATCATCTGCCTCGATTACCTGTACCGGGACCTCTACTCCTCCAACGTCAAGCAGATCATCGACCACTCGAACCGGCTCTTTTTCACCCTGAGGCAGTCCCTGGACGCCCTGTTCGTGATCCAGTGCAACCCCAAACCCGAGCACCGCGCCTACCGCGAGGTGCTCTCCGGGTTCTACGGCGAATACCTGGAGGACACGCCGGGGGTGCGGGAGACGGTGACGGTCTTCGGCAACTGCTCCGACGAGAGCGAGATCGAGGGGGTCCGCTGCCAGAGCTGCTACGGCGTCTCCTTCGTGGCGATCAGCAGCAGGCACAAGATGCTCCCCTACCAGGAGCGGGAGTTCTCCAGCGACGACTTCAACGGCGCGCCGATATGCCGGCTGAGGTTCGGCCCCGGGACCAGGCTTTTCTACTTCAACCTGCCGCTGCACCACGAGTTGGACCCGCGCAGCTCTAGGGTCCCCCTCAAGGTGCATGCGGTGCTCCGCTGGACCGACGACGCCGGGTGGGTCAAGGCGGGGGACGGCGACGCGCCGCAAAACGCGCTCTAGTGGCCTCAGGATGATGGCGTCCCTTCAATCACGTCCCCTTCGATGGGACCATGCTCACACGATTCATATCAAAAAAGCCGCAGGAGACTGAAAACCATGTCAAAAGACAAGCTGTGGGGCGGGCGTTTCACCCAGCCCACCGACAAGTTCGTAGAAGAGTTCACCGCCTCCATCAACTTCGACAAGCGCCTGTACCACCAGGACATCCGCGGCTCCATCGCCCACGCCACCATGCTCGGGAAGCAGGGGATCATCCCGATCAAGGACGTGGAGGACATCGTCTCGGGGCTGAAGGCGATCCTGCAAAGGATCGAGGCGGGAGAGTTCGACTTCTCGGTCTCCCTGGAAGACATACACATGAACATCGAGGCGCGCCTCTCCGAGAAGATCGGCGACGCCGGCAAGAGGCTCCACACCGGCCGCTCCAGAAACGACCAGGTGGCGCTCGACATCAGGCTTTATCTGCGCGACGAGCTGGTGGAGATCTCCGCCTACATCGATCTGCTGATCGACTCGCTCATCCACCAGGCCGAGGAGAACCTCGGCGTGATCATGCCGGGCTTCACCCACCTGCAGACCGCGCAGCCGATCCTCTTCTCGCACCACATGCTGGCCTACCTCGAGATGCTGAAGCGCGACAAGGCGCGCATGGAGGACTGCCTGAAGCGGACCAACGTGATGCCGCTTGGCGCCGGCGCGCTGGCAGGGACCACCTTCCCCATCGACCGCGAGTTCGTGGCCGAGCTCCTCGACTTCCCGGAGGTGACCAGGAACTCGCTGGACTCGGTCTCCGACCGCGACTTCGCCATGGAGTTCTGCGCCGCCTCGTCGATCCTGATGGTGCACCTGTCCCGCTTCTCGGAGGAGCTGATCCTCTGGTCCACCAGCGAGTTCAAGTTCGTCGACCTCTCCGACTCCTTCTGCACCGGCTCCTCCATCATGCCGCAGAAGAAGAACCCGGACGTCCCCGAGCTGGTGCGCGGCAAGACCGGGCGCGTCAACGGCAACCTGGTCGCGCTCCTGACCCTGATGAAGTCGCTGCCGCTCGCCTACAACAAGGACATGCAGGAGGACAAGGAGCCGCTGTTCGACACCATCGACACCGTCAAGGGGTGCCTCAAGGTGTTCGCCGACATGGTGCGCGAGATGAAGGTGAACCCGGAGCGGATGAAGAGCGCGGCCGCAGCCGGCTTCTCGACCGCGACCGACGTGGCCGACTACCTGGTCAGGAAGGGGATTCCCTTCCGCGACGCCCACGAGATCGTCGGCAAGACGGTGCGCTACTGCATCGAGAACGAGATGGACATCCCCGAGCTCTCCCTCGCCGAGTGGCAGCTCTTCTCGGGGCGCATCGAAGAGGACATCTTCGACTCGATCACCCTGGAGGCATCGGTGAACGCCCGAAAGGCGACCGGCGGCACCGCTTTGGAGCGGGTACGCGCGGAGATCGCCCGTGCCAAAGAGGGGAGGTAACCGGTGGCGGCCCGCAGCGGAGTACTCCGCGCCCTGACCCTGGTGCTCGCGCTCTGCCTTCTTGCCGGCTGCGGCAAGAAGGGGGCGCTGGTACCGCCGGAGGCGCTTGTGCCGGCGCCGGTTTCCGACCTGGCGCTGGCCCAGAAGGGTGGGCGGTTCCAGGTGAGCTGGTCGGCCCCGTCGAGGCAGGAAGGGGGGGCCCCGCTTGCGGACCTGGCGGGCTTTCTCCTTCTCCGGCGCGTGGTGCTCCCCCCCGGCGAGGATTGCGAGGAGTGCCCGAGCGCCTATTCCCAGCTGGCGAAGGTGGAGCTCGCTTACCCGCAGGGAGCCCGGCGCTCCGGCAACCTCTGGCTCTACGACGACTACGACCTGAAGACGGGGCGCGTGTACCAGTACAAGCTCCGCTCCTACACCGGCGACGGCGCCCGGAGCAAGGACTCCAACCGGGCGCGCCGCAGCGTCGTGATCCCTCCCCACGCTCCGGTGCTCGAGGCGCAATCCTCGGCCACCGAGGTGACGCTCTCGTTCGTGGCGCTGCCGCCGGAACAAGGGACGCCGGCCGGCTTCAACATCTACCGCAGCTTGAAGGGCGAGGAGTTGCCGCTCTCCCCGCTCAACCGCGCGCCCGTGACCGGCAACACCTACCAGGACAGCCTGCCCAGGCTGGGGGTCACCTACAGCTATGCCGTGACCAGCGTGGCCGAGTTCGACGGCGAAACCGCGGAAAGCGCCCCCTCCAACCTCGTGGAGGGGACCCTCCTGCTGCCGGACTAGCCCCCCCTTCCTTGCCTTTTTGAACCGTTCATGATAATAACCGACGGCACCTATTAACTTTCAACGCGCCTGTCTGGCGCATTTGGAGCAGGCATGAAGATCACAAGAGTTGAGGTGGAGCACGTGGCGCGGCTCGCGCGACTGGAGCTTTCCGAGACCGAGCTGGACACCTTCACCGAGCAGATGGACTCGATACTCTCCTACGTCGAGAAGCTGAACGCGCTCGACACCGACGGCATCGTACCGACCTCCCACGCCGTGCCGATGGAGAACGCCTTCCGCCCGGACCAGCCGGTAGAGTCGCTGGGGATCGAAGGGGCCCTGGCCAACGCCCCGCTGCGCGCCGAGAGCTTCTTCAGGGTTCCCAAGGTTATTGAGTAGAGGCTTGAGATCGACCGGGTGCGGCGAACCGCCCCGGAGCACACTCCGGAGTCATCAATGGAAATTTTCGACCTTACCATACACGAGCTGCACCAGAAACTTCAGGCGAAGGAACTCTCCTCCGTCGAGGCGACCCGCGCCATGCTGGCGCGCATCGAGGCGGTGGACAGCCGGGTGAACGCCTACATCACCGTCACCCCGGAGCAGGCGCTCGCCGAGGCCGAGGCCGCGGACCGCCGCATCGCCGCCGGCGACGTCGCGCCGCTGACCGGCATCCCGGTGGGGCTGAAGGACATCTTCGTCACCAAGGGGATCCGCACCACCTGCGGCTCCAGGATCCTGAGCAACTTCATCCCCCCCTACGACGGCACCGCCGTGGCGAGGCTGAAGGCGCAGGGCGCTGTCATCGTCGGGAAGCTGAACCAGGACGAGTTCGCCATGGGCTCCTCCAACGAGTCGAGCTACTTCGGAGCGGTGAAGAACCCCTGGAACCTGGAGTGCACCCCGGGGGGCTCGTCCGGCGGCTCCGCGGCAGCCATCGCCGCCAGGACCGCCACCGCGACCCTCGGCACCGACACCGGCGGCTCCATCCGCCAGCCCGCCTCGCACTGCGGCTGCGTCGGGCTGAAGCCGACCTACGGCCGGGTCTCGCGCTACGGCGTCATCGCCTACGCCTCCTCGCTGGACCAGGTGGGACCCCTCACCCGGGACGTCACCGACGCGGCGACGCTTCTGGGCGCGGTAGCCGGCTTCGACACCTTCGACTCCACCTCGGTGGACACCCCGGTCCCCGACTACCTCGCCGCGCTCGGCGCCGGCGTGAAGGAGGTGAAGATCGGCCTCCCCAAGCAGTACTACATCGAGGGGCTCGACCCGGACGTGAAGCGCGCCATGGACGAGGCGATCGCCCTGTACAGGAGCCTCGGCGCCGAGATCAGGGAAGTGAGCCTGCCGCACACCGAGTACGCCGTCGCCACCTACTACCTGATCGCCACCGCCGAGGCGAGCGCGAACCTCGCGCGCTACGACGGCGTCCGCTTCGGGCACCGCAGCGAGACGGCCAGGGGGCTGGCGCAGATGTACGCCAGGAGCCGCGCCGAAGGGTTCGGGCCCGAGGTGAAGCGCAGGATCATGCTCGGCACCTACGCGCTCTCCTCCGGTTATTACGACGCCTATTACCTGAAGGCGCAGAAGGTGCGCACCCTGATCCAGCAGGACTTCCTGAACGCCTTCAAGGAAGTCGACGTGCTGCTCACCCCGATCGCGCCGACCCCCCCGTTCAAGATCGGCGAGAAGCTGGCGGACCCGCTGCAGATGTACCTCTCCGACATCTTCACCATTCCCGTGAACCTGGCCGGTACCTGCGCCATGTCCATCCCGGCAGGTTTCAGCGCCGCCGGGCTCCCGATCGGCCTGCAGCTGATCGGCAAGCCGTTCGACGAGCAGGCGATCCTCACCGCCGCCTACTCCTTCGAGAGGGAGACCAAGTGGCACCTGAAGAAGGCGCCGCTGTAAGAGATCGGACCCATTGGCCGCCGAGAAAGTCCGAGAACTTCGGAGGGAACCGGGCCAAGGGGAAAAGAGTCAGAGCTTAAGGTTTGACCCGAGGATCGGGTTTCGGGTATCTCAGATTCCCTCAGATTTTCTCCGTGGCTAACGGTTTTAGGCCTACGGTTTGGAGTTCACTCATGAAATACCAGGTCGTCATCGGGCTTGAGGTTCACACCCAGCTCACCACCAACACCAAGATCTTCTGCGGCTGCTCGACCCGTTTCGGCGCCGAGCCGAACTCCCAGACCTGCCCGGTCTGCCTCGGGTTCCCGGGCGCTCTCCCGGTCCTGAACCGCCAGGTGGTCGAGTACGCCATCCGCGCGGGCCTCGCCACCAACTGCTCCATCACCAAGAGAAACGTGTTCGCCAGGAAGAACTACTTCTACCCCGACCTCCCCAAGGGTTACCAGATCAGCCAGTTCGACCTCCCCATCTGCCAGCACGGCCACCTGGACATCGACGTGGAAGGCGAACGGAAGCGGATCGGCATCACCCGCATCCACATGGAAGAGGACGCGGGCAAGCTGGTGCATACGGACATCCCCGGGGTGGGCGACGACTCCTGCGTCGACCTGAACCGCGCCTGCACGCCGCTTCTGGAGATCGTCTCGGAGCCGGACATGCGCTCCGCGGACGAGGCGATCGCCTACCTGAAGAAGCTGCACCAGATCGTGATGTACCTGGGCATCTGCGACGGCAACCTCGAAGAGGGGAGCTTCCGCTGCGACGCCAACGTCTCATTGATGCCGGCAGGCTCCAACGTCTTCGGCACCCGTGCGGAGCTGAAGAACATCAACTCCTTCAAGTTCATCAAGCAGGCGATCGAGTACGAGATGGAGCGCCAGGCGGAGATCCTGGACGACGGCGGGAAGGTGATACAGGAAACCCGCCTCTTCGATCCCGGCACCGGCACCACCCGCTCCATGCGCGGCAAGGAAGAGGCGCACGACTACCGCTACTTCCCGGACCCGGACCTGGTTCCCGTGGTCATCACCGACGAGTGGATCGAGGAAGTGCGCTCCCAACTGCCGGAGCTCCCGGAGGCGAAGCGGCTCCGTTTCATATCAGAGCTGGGCCTCCCCGAGTACGACGCCGAGGTGCTGGTGGCAAGCCGCGAGCTGGCCCGCTACTACGAGGAGACCGTGGCCCTGTTCCCGCAGGCGAAGGCCGTCTCCAACTGGGTGATGGGCGAGGTCACCCGCGCGCTCAACGACGACAACAACAGGAGCATCGCGCAGTGCCCGGTAACCCCGGCGCTTCTGGCCGACCTCCTGAAGCTGATGGAGCAAGGGACCATCTCGGGCAAGATCGCCAAGACGGTCTTCGACGAGATGTACAAGACCGGCAAGCCCGCCGCCGCCATCGTCGAGGAGAAGGGGCTGGTACAGGTTTCCGACACCGGCGCCATCGAGGCCATGGTCGACGAGGTGCTCGAGAAAAACCCCGGTCAGGTCTCCGAGTTCAGGGGGGGGAAGGAGACCCTGCTCGGCTTCTTCGTGGGACAGGTCATGCGCGCCTCCAAGGGGAAGGCGAACCCGGCCGTCGTGAACGAACTGCTTCTCAAGAAGCTCAACGGGTGAAACTGTCGCAGGAGCGGCATTCCTGCCGATAACGTGCGGCTAGCGCGGCAGGAGCGCCGCTCCACATGGGAATCCCCCCGCGACGATCCCGCAACCGGCAACAAGAGGTACCCGACATGTCCTTCAGAACCATAGAGTGGCGCGACAACAAGGTGATCATGATAGACCAGACCCGGCTCCCCGCCGAGGAGGTCTACAACACCTACACCGATTTCAAGGGGATCGCGGAGGCGATCCGCGGCATGGTGGTCAGGGGGGCGCCGGCCATAGGCATCGCCGCGGCCATGGGGGTGGCGCTCGGCGCGAGAGAGATCATCGCCGACAGCTTCGACACCTTCTTCCGCCAGCTGGAGAACGTGTGCGAGGTCCTGGGGCGCACCAGGCCGACCGCCGTCAACCTCTTCTGGGGGCTGGAGCGGATGAAGCGGGTGGCGCTGCAGCACCGCGAGCTGGACCTGAACTCGATCCGCGAGATCCTGAAGGCAGAGGCGATCAGCATCGAGAGCGAGGATCTCAACATCTGCAGGGAGATCGGCCGGCACGGAGCGGCGCTGGTCAAGGAGGGAGCTTCCATCCTCACCCACTGCAACGCCGGCGGACTGGCTACCGCAGGGTACGGTACGGCCCTGGGCGTGATCCGCGGCGCGCACGAGGCCGGCAAGGGGATCCGCGTCTTCGCCGACGAGACCCGCCCCTGGCTCCAGGGCGCCCGTCTCACCGCGTGGGAACTGATGAAGGATGCCATCCCGGTCACGCTGATAACGGACAACATGGCCGGCTGGCTCATGAAGACCGGCCAGATCGACTTCTGCGTGGTGGGAGCCGACCGCATCGCCGCCAACGGCGATACCGCCAACAAGATCGGCACCTACAGCGTCGCCGTCCTCGCCAAGGAGAACAGGATCCCCTTCTACGTCGCAGCCCCGATCTCCACCCTCGACCTGAAGCTCGCCGGCGGCGACCAGATCCCCATCGAGGAGAGGGCCGCGGAAGAGGTCACCCGGGTGCAAGGCACGGCCATCGCTCCGGAAGGGGTCAGGGTGAGGAATCCCGCCTTCGACGTCACCCCCGCCCGCTACATCACCGGCATCATCACCGAAAAAGGGGTCATCCGCGGCGACTACGAAAGGGAACTGAAGGCCCTGGTCGGGCTATGAGCCGACTCTCCGACCTCGCGGGGGCGCTCCTTGCCGCCCTTTCAGAGCAAAGGAGCGGGGAGCTGGCCAGGCTCCTGGAGCAGGGAGGCTTCAGCTACGGCGCCCGCTCCGTCGAGAACCTGCGCCTGCTAGCCGAGGTGCTTCCTGGGGAAAGGCTGATCGAGGTGGCCATCGCCGCTCTCGCCACCCCCCTTCCCGACATGGCGCTCAACGGTTTCGAGCGCATCAGCAACACCATCTCGCGAAGCACCCTGCTGGAACTCTGCTCCAGCAGGGCCCTTACCACCCAGCTGATGAACATCTGCGGCTCCTCCCCCTTCCTCACCAACATCATCTGCAGGGACCCGTCCTACCTGCAACGGCTCTTCATAGACCGCGAGATCATGCGCAAGCGAAGCGAGCCCGAGATGCTCGCCACCCTCAGGGGCCGCGTCCCCGAGGAGACCGGTTACAGCGAGCTGTTCCCGATCCTGCGCAGGTTCAAGTATTGCGAGATGCTCCGCATTGCCGCGCGCGACCTGAACGGTCTCGCCCCCCTGGAGGAGGTGACCGGGGAGCTTGCCTCGCTTGCCGCCGCCACCTTGCAGCTCGCCTACGAGACCGCCCGGAAGGAGCTGGTCCGCGAGCACGGGACCCCGTTCGCGCAGACCCCCGAAGGCCAGGTCGAGGCCGAGTTCACCATCATCGGCATGGGGAAGCTCGGGGGGCGGGAGCTGAACTTCTCCTCGGACATCGACCTGATCTACTTCTACTCCTCCGACAAGGGGGAGAGCTCCGGCCTCCCCGACGGGC
>Ga0209317_1001798_pt1 | contig 17239 bp, 8 predicted proteins | sample RifGroB2_FD_183994 | JGI IMG/M metagenome (GOLD analysis project Ga0209317, IMG submission 183994) | Soil microbial communities from Rifle, Colorado, USA - Groundwater B2 (SPAdes) (version 2) | ecosystem: Environmental > Terrestrial > Soil > Unclassified | place: Rifle, Colorado | collected... | reverse complement strand
CATCATGGGCCGAGTCTGCGTCTACTGCCACACCCCTCACCACGCCGACGTAACCGACGGCACCGCCAACCTGCCGCTTTGGAACCACGAGCTCACCTCGGACGATCAGTTCACCGCCTACACCTGGGCTACCCCGAACAACTCCAACGACGGCGCCTTCGACATCGTCGACCCGCTGGCCGGCCCGAGCCGCCTCTGCATGAGCTGCCATGACGGCGGCATCGCCATCGACCAGCACGGCAGCGCCTTCGCGCAGGCCGGCGTCAAACTGGTCGGCACCGTCTGGGAAGGGATCGACTACCAGGGGCGCGCCGACCTCACCAAGGACCTGAGCAACACCCACCCGATCGGCTTCGACTACAACGACATCGCCGCCTTCCGCAACTCCAAGGCGGGCAACGGCGACGCTACCGGTACCGAGATCGTCACCTCCGACAACGGCTACGCAACCGCAATCAACTACAGCCAGGCACAGGGCGTCTACAACGTCGTTACCCGTAACGACGGCACCAACAGCAAGCTGATCGCCGACAACCTCTATGGCGGTTCGGTCATGACTTGCGCCACCTGCCACGAAGTGCACAACAAAGAGAACGCCACCCAGGACAACTACAAGGCCGGCACCCCTGCCAAGGTCGTTCTCGGTACGCCGCAGAACGCACCGAACTACTTCCTGTATGCCAAGCAAACCGAGTCTTTGATCTGCCTGTCCTGCCACATCAAGTAATTCAATGCCATGTGGAGGCTGATAGCCTCGTCAAATTTAGCATCAGCAGTTTCGAAGAGAACCGGCTGAAGCAACAAAGGGGACCTCAATGTTGAAAAAAGGACTATTCACTCTGGTTTGCCTGACAGTCATGTCAGCGGTCTGTGCCTGGGCCGCTACGACATACTCGGTGCGGACCCAGCTAACGAACTCCGGTGGTTCGATCAAGGTCGGAAACAAGGCCGCACAAACCGCTGGCATCGCATACACCAACTGCACCACGGCCGTAACGGTTGTGGTCACGCCGAACGCAGGCTTCAAGATTTCTGCTCTGAAGCAGATCAACGGCGCTGTCGTGACGGATATCACCCCTGCTGACGGGACCGTCGCAATACCTGTGGATATCGCGAAACCGATCCCGGTTGATCCGAAGCGCCCCGCGGTGCTCAAGGCCCAGGGCCTGACCGCGACCTTCGCCTCCACCAACGATGTTGTGGTGCCGAAGACCTGGCAGCTGCAGCTCACCAACACGAACCGTGGCGGTACCATCACCACCAACGGCGCAAAAGGGCTGACCCTCTCCTCCGTGGGTCTTCCCAAGCTGGTGAACTACACCGACGCCACACCGGTACAGGCTACCATCAACGCGACCACCGGCTACAAGATCAAGAGCATCTTGAGCACCGGAGCCGTCGTCTTTTCCAACAACAGCACCGTTGCGACGGTCACCGGCATTCCCGCCACAGGCAAGTCGGTGAACCCCGTGGTGGCAACCTACAAGCTGAAGGCTTATACCGTCGCCACCAACGCCGGTATCGCTCCGGCGAACCCGGCTGTCGCCCACGGCGGCACGGTGAGAGTGATCGTTACCCCGACCCTTACCAACAACAAAGTTACTGACCTTGTCGTCAGTGGCGGCACCGTTGCCCTGACCGACAGGTTCGGCGCTGCGGTAACCCTGCCGTTCCAGGGTCCTGTGAAGGCGACCATCTCCAACATCACCTCCGACATCACCGTTACGGCCGTCTATGGTACGGATACCACCGCGGCGATGGAGAAGAACTGCACTTCCACCTGCCACCTGAACGCCAGCGCGGCCACTCAGGCGGTACCCGACCAGTGGCTCGCCTCCGCCCATAAGGCAAACGGCGTTGACTGCGTTACCTGCCACCAGACCATGCCCGGTCCGGTCCTTACCGAGGCGCTTTGCGCAGGCTGCCACGCCGCCGGCGCAACTCCCAGCGCACGGCACACGGCCGACCACAACGTCTGCTCAACCTGCCACAGCTTCGGCAACAGCCACAATCCGGTCGTCGGCGAAACGCATCCGATGAACCTCCCGATCAACAGCTGCGCCGGCTGCCATGATTCCATCGCAGCCGACTTCGCCACCAGCCAGCACGGCACCCGTCAGGGGAAGGCGACCTGGTATACCGACAACATCGGCAACGCGGTTGCACCCGAACTGCAGAAAGGTTTCGGCAACTACGTCTTGACCGCATACACCGCGCTTCCCTGCGGCAAGTGCCACAATGCCGCAGCCTGGACCCCGACCAACGGCACCGACCAGTGGGCCACCCTTACCGGCGGCAAATCGGTCTGCGTAGACTGCCACGGCAACAGGCGTGTCAACGCCAACACCACCGTGGCGGACGCCCCGGTCAACAAAGACACCTGCTTGGGCTGCCATAGCCGTCAGGCCAATGAAGCGAGCGCCGGCCTCACCGACGTCCATACCCTCGCCGGCATGGGCTGCATGTCCTGCCACTCCACGGCCGACATGCACGGCACGGGGACCCAGACCGCCAGCCAGCTGGTATTCGGCACCATCTCCGCCCAGTGCGAGAACTGCCACGGCGAGGGGAAAGCAAGGGGCCCGATCAGCACCATCGCGGCACACACCCAGCACGCAGGGAACATCGCCTGTGCAACCTGCCACACCGAGAGTATGATCACCTGCCACAACTGCCATTTCGACAACGAGGCAGGGGCCGGTGGAGCCAAACAGGCCAAGTTCTTCAGCGGCAAGTTCGGCGGCACGCATGCCTCCGGCAACTCCTGGCGCTTCCTGGTCAACCGCGTCATGCCCGACGGCAGCACCAAGATCTACCCGGGGAGCATGCAGTCCCTGGTTGCCGATTACACCACAGACGACCTCAATGACGGCCAGGGCCACACCCATGCCGGCATCGCGCCGTACTACAGCCACACCATCACCAGGGTGAACGCCCTCACCTGCGACAAGTGCCACGGCATCGAGTCCGCAGTCAAGCTTGCAGCCGGCGTGCCGGTCCGCGTCACCACCTGGACTGCCGCTGCCAACGTAGAGGTCGCAGCCGCCGACGTGGCGACCACCTTCGTGGGACCCAAAGGGGTCATCCCGGTCCCCGAGAACCCGAGGGGCAAGCTCCTGATGGACTTCGTCGACCTCGTCAACCCCGAACAGGGGACTGCCAGCAAGCGCGTGCTGTTCCAGAAGGACGGCCCGGACACGATCCACATGCCTGAGGCATACGTCAAGCCGCTCACGGCCGCACAGATGGAGAAGCTTGCCAATCCGTACCGTGAAGGAATGACCACAGCTACAACCGCGCATGCCGACGCTGTCATCGGCAGCAACGACCTCACCGAGCACACCAGCTGTGCCGGTTGCCATGCCGGCGTAGCCAGCATGTTCTCCACCAGCCAGCACGGCACCCGCCAGGGGAAGGCGACCTGGTATACCGACAACCTCAACAACCCGGAGGCAGTCGAACTGCAGAAGGGCTTCGGCAATTACGTCCAGACCGCCTACACCGCGCTTCCCTGCGGCAAGTGCCACGCTGCCGCCGCCTGGACTGTAGCCGGCGTCGACCAGTGGGTCGCTTCCACAGGCGGCGTCTCGGTCTGCACCGACTGCCACGGCAACAAAGCTGCCGGAATCGATCAGACCACGGTGTACGCCCCGGTAACCAAGGGGACCTGCTTCGGCTGCCACAGCCGCCAGGGTAAAGAGGCTGCTGCCATTGCCAGCGGCGGCGCGGGCCTTACCGATGTACATTTCCTTGCCGGGATGGGCTGCTCCAGCTGCCACTCCACCACCGACATGCACGGCAACGGCACCCAGACGGCAACTCAGCTGCAGTGGGGAACCATTTCGGCCCAGTGCGAGAACTGCCATGGCGCAGGCAAGTCACAGGGTGCACTCACCACCATCGCTGCGCACGTACAGCACGTAGGAGACATCGCCTGCGCCACCTGCCACGTCGAGAGTATGATCACCTGCCATAACTGCCACTTCGACAACGAAGCCGGAGCCGGTGATGCAGCGAAAGCCAAGTTCGGCAGCGGGTTCTTCGGTGGCACCGCAGCCTCCGGCAACTCCTGGCGTTTCCTGGTCAACCGCGTGATGCCCGACGGCACCACTAAAATCTATCCGGGGAGCATGCAGTCCCTGGTGGCCGATCACACCGCTGACGGCAGCGATGACGACCTAGGTCACACCCACGCCGGCATCGCACCTTACTACAGCCACTCCATTACCAAGGTGAATGCCCTGACCTGCGACAAGTGCCACGGCATTGAATCGGCAGTCAAGCTTGCCGCCGGTCAGCCGGTCCGCGTCACTACCTGGAACGCCGCTGCCGGCGTAGAGGTCGCAGCAAGTGCAGTACAGACGACCTTTGTCGGACCGAAAGGAGTCATCCCGGTACCCGAAAACCCGACGGGCCTGCTCCTGATGGACTTCGTCGACCTGGTCGATCCCAATCTGGGAACCGCCAGCAAGCGCGTGCTGTTCCAGAAGGACGGACCCGACTCCATCCACATGCCCGAGGCATATGTTAAGCCGCTGACGGCGCTGCAGATGCAGAAACTGGCCAACGTGCAGCTGGATCACAACTCTGCCGTTGTTACGGCGAGCGCCTCGCCCGAAGGTCAGACGGCCAATACCTGCAACGGCTGCCATGCATCCACCAACAAAACCTTTGCCACCAGCCTGCACGGCACCCGTGACGGCAAAGCCACCTTCTACAACAACAACCTCGGCAACGCTGCAGCCGAGCCGCTGCAGAAGGGCTTCGGCAACTACGTGGACGTTGCCTACGATGATCTCCCCTGCGCCGCCTGCCACAACGCAGCTGCCTGGAAGATCGGCGGAGTCGATACCTGGCCCGGCACCCCGGTCTGCACCGATTGCCACACCAACAGGACCATCACAAACGGGGAGCTTGCAACGACCGCGTTTGACGCACCCGTTGCCAAGGACACCTGCCTCGGCTGCCACAGCCGGCAGAAAACCGAAACCGCCCAGGGGCTGACCGACGTACATACCAGTGGCGCCACCATCAACGGCACGGTCATGAACTTCGGTTGCGCTACCTGCCACTCCACGGCCGACATGCACGGCGACGGGAATGCAGACGCCACTCAACTCGCTACCGGCGCAGTCAGCGCCAACTGCGAGAATTGCCACACCACCATGGTTGCCAGCATCACACCGGAGCACACCTTCCATTTGACGAACATCGCCTGCTCCACCTGCCACATGGAGAGCGTTATCACCTGCTACGGCTGCCACTTCGACAACGAGGCGAGCGACCCGGCAGACAGCACCATCCTCCACGCCAAGTTTGCCAGCGGCAAGTTCGGCGGCACCGGGGCTGCGGCTTGGCGCTTCCTGGTCAACCGGGTAATGCCCGACGGCAGCACCAAGATCTACCCCGCAAGCATGCAGTCGCTGGTGGCGGACCGCACCGCGTCCAACGCACCTGGCGAAGACAATGCCGGTTGGACCCACGCAGCCATCGCACCCTACTACAGCCACTCCATCACCAGGGTGAACGCGCTCAAGTGCGACAAGTGCCACGGCATCCAGAATGCGATCGACCTCGACAACGGGGTGCCGATCCGCGTAGTCAAGTGGGATCCCAGCACCATCACCTACCCGACCGGCGAAGTGCCGGTATCGGCTCTTGGGGCAGGCTACACCGTGAAACCCTCGGGCGTCATCCCGGTACCCGAGAACCCGGTGGGCAAGCTCCTCATGGACTTCGTCGACCTGGTCAACCCGGAAGCCAAAGATGCCAACACCTACCCGGGCGTCACACCCGGTCTGAACGCCGGTGGTACCTCCATCAGTAAGCGTAAGCTCTTCAAAGCGGACGGTCCGGACTCCATCCACATGCCGGAGGCCTACACCAAGCCGCTGACCGCAGCACAGATCACCAAGCTGGCAACTCCGCAAGCTCGGCCTTAACCGCAACCGAAGTTCAGCTTCAAGTAACAAGAAAGCCCGACTCCCATCCGGGAGTCGGGCCTGCAATGCAATACCATGGTCCCCGCCGCAAGGCGGGGATTTTTGCGTGGGAAGTCCCCCTTTGAAAAAGTCCTCCGTCGCCTTTCAGGCTATGGCGGACCAAGGGGGATTCAGGGGGATTTGCCTTAAGGCGCCGTCGGCGCTCCGTTGCAGCATGGGTTTCTCGTTCCCAGGCTATTTCGCCTATTTTCAATACTCCCTCTCCCGGGGGGGCTGCCATTAAGTTTCATGATTAGCGTCAATCTTCATCAGCGCTAATCGGGTAGCTATGTAAATGTGAAATAGGACTTTAAAATTGCATTGAGGCGCCGCCGTCTTTATGCTAGACTCCCCCAATGACCTACATCCCCCGAGACATCGAAGCACGGCTTGAGCGCCTGCTGGCATCGTCCCCCTGCGTTGCCGTGACCGGCCCGCGCCAGGCAGGCAAGTCCACGTTGCTCAGGCACTGTCTGCCCGACTACAAATATGTAACCCTGGACGACCCGTTTTTCAGGGAGCAGGCCTATAGCGATCCTCTGTTCTTTCTCGACTCTCTGGGGGAACGCGCCATAATCGACGAGATTCAACTCGTCCCGAGTCTGCTCTCTTATGTCAAGATCAGGGTGGATAATAGGCGCAGCGTAAAAGGGCAATACGTGTTTACCGGCTCGCAACAATTCGGGCTTATTAAGAACCTGAGCGACTCGCTGGCCGGAAGGATTGCCCTGTTGGAATTGCTCCCGCTATCGGTAGCCGAAAAACGGAGGCAACTGACGCTTGCTGATACCACTGCCCTGTTTAGGCATGCCGCCCTGAGAGGTTGCTATCCCGAGCTGGTTGTGGACCAATCCGTCGATCTCCAATCGTGGTACGCCTCCTACCTGCAGACCTATTTGGAGCGCGATATCCGCACCATCTACAACATCGGCGACCTGCGCGACTTTCAGCGATTCGTGCGCTTGCTGGCGGCCCGATGCGGCCAACAGCTCAACATGTCCGATTTCAGCCGTGATCTTGGAATCTCCGTCCCCACCGTGAAGAGCTGGCTTTCGATTCTTGAAGCAAGCAGAGTGATCTATCTGCTTTCCCCTTACTACTCCAACCTGGGAAAACGGATCACCAAAATGCCTAAGATTTATTTCATCGATATCGGCCTCGCCTGCAACCTTGCCGGGGTAAGGGATGAAGCTCATCTATTCAACGGTCCCATGGCTGGCCATCTGTTTGAGAATTTCTGCATTCAAGAGACGGTTAAGTTTTTTCTCGGGCGGGGTGAACAGCCTCCTCTCTATTATATTAGAACAAGCAACGGGCTGGAGGTTGACCTGCTCATCGAGCCGTCAGCCGGGGTGCTGATCCCGGTTGAGATCAAACTTACCAAAACGCCCGTACCGCAATTAGCCCACACCTTGGTAACGTTTCGCGAGTTATTCGCCCTGCTTTCGCCAGCGCCTGGGATGCTGATTTCTCTTTCCGGAGAGAGCCGTCAACTTACCCGTGATGTGACGGCGGTAACGCTGGATGATTATTTCGAACGACTGCAGCAGTATTTTGAACCCTGACCCCCACTGCCCATTAAATTACCCGATTGGCGCTGGACTTCCGCTGAAAAAAACTCACTCCCCCTCCCTTTATCCATCTCGTTCCCAAGCGCGCGTTACCAAACTCCAGCGACAAGCTATTTCACCTGTTTTCAATACTCCCTCTCCCGGGGGGTACTGCCGTTAAGTTAAGGATGGTGCTCATCTTCAGCCAATGATGTGCCAGTTGAAAGCCTCCCCCTTTGCAAAGGGGGATTGAGGGGGATTTCAACTCTGTTGCGAGCTTGGGCTTTGTTGCAGCCCGGGCCAAATCCCCCCCGCCCCCCTTTGCAAAGGGGGGAGACAGGCAGGCGTCCCCTTAACTTAATGGTAGTGCCCGGAGGGACTGCCATAGCGTCAATCTTCAGTGTAAAAGCTGTTACGCAAAGGACGCGAAGACTGCGCGCGAAGAACGCAGGGTACAGGCATTTTGGCTTAGCCCCAAGGACTTGTTTTTCCCTGCGTTCTTCGCGCCTCCTCGCGTTCTTTGCGTACAGGCTTTGGTTCCTGCATTGCTACTGAAGATCAGCGCTAATCGGGCCGGGTGAGGGCACCCGTTATCTACCGGCACTTTCCCTCACCCCCAGTCCTCTCTCCTCCAAGCTTCGGTTCTATGCCGTGATCCGGCTCACGTCATTTCACACATCCTCGGTGAAATAGCCGTGTCTCTTGGCTTGATGTCTCTTAATGGATTGACCGGGGCACGATCCCCTGTTTCGGCGTCGCAAAGGGGTGCCGGGAAAATTACGTTTAGATGACGACAAGATAACTAAAGATATATCAGGAGGCTGGCTTTAAAATGACAACCAGGTTACTGTTTGGATCGCAATATGCATCAAGGGGCCAATGCTTCATATCTTTTAGTCGTACAAAAAGGAGAAGGAAAAATGAAAAAAGTGTTAGCAACAATGGCAGTAATTGGTTGTCTAACTGCTGCTGGTACCGCTATCGCCGGTGTTGCAGCAGGCACAGGGGTTAACGGCTCGCTTCATGACATGACCAAGATCACCGGCACGAACGTGGACATCATGGGCCGAGTCTGCGTTTACTGCCACACCCCTCACCATGCTGACGTAACCGACGGCACCGCCAACCTGCCGCTTTGGAACCACGAGCTCACCTCGGACGACCAGTTCACCGCCTACACCTGGGCTACCCCGAACAACTCCAACGACGGCGCCTTCGACATCGTCGATCCCCTGGCCGGCCCGAGCCGCCTCTGCATGAGCTGCCATGACGGCGGCATCGCCATCGACCAGCACGGCAGCGCCTTCGCACAGGCCGGCGTCAAACTGGTCGGCACCGTCTGGGAAGGGATCGACTACCAGGGCCGCGCCGACCTGACCAAGGACCTGAGCAACACCCACCCGATCGGCTTCGACTACAACGACATCGCCGCCTTCCGTAACTCCAAGGCCGGCAACGGTGATGCTACCGGTACCGAGATCGTCACCTCCGACAACGGCTACGCAACCGCAATCGATTACAGCCAGGCACAGGGCGTGTACAACGTAGTTACCCGTAACGACGGCACCAACAGCAAGCTGATCGCCGACAACCTCTATGGCGGCTCGGTCATGACTTGCGCCACCTGCCACGAGGTGCACAACAAAGAGAACGCCACCCAGGACAACTACAAAGCCGGTACGCCTGCCAAGGTTGTTCTCGGTACGGCGCAGAACGCACCGAACTACTTCCTGTATGCTAAGCAAACCGAGTCTCTGATCTGCCTGTCTTGCCACATCAAGTAATTTAATGCCATGTGGAGGCTTAGCCTCGTCAAATTTCGCCTCGGCAGGTTCGAAGACAACCGGCTGAAGCATACAAAGGGGACTTCAATGTTGAAAAAAGGACTACTCACTCTGGTTTGCCTGACAGTTATGTCAGCGGTCTGTGCCTGGGCCGCCACGACATACTCAGTGCGGACCCAGCTAACTAACTCCGGGGGTTCGATTAAGGTCGGAAATAAGGCCGCACAGACCGCCGGCATCGCATACACCAACTGCTCCACAGCGGTCGCCGTTGTGGTCACACCGAACGCAGGCTTCAAGATTTCTGCTCTGAAGCAGACTGACGGCGCTACCGTGACGGATATCACCCCGGTTGACGGGACCGTCGCAGCAACCGTTAACATCGCGAAACCGATCCCGGTTGATCCTAAGCGCCCCGCGGTGCTCAAGGCTCAGGGTGTAACTGCAACCTTCGCATCCACCAACGCCGTTCTCGGGACTCCGAAGACCTGGCAGCTGCAGCTCACCAACACGAACCGTGGCGGTACCATCACCACGAACGGCACGAAGGGCATCGCTCTCTCCTCCGTGGGCCTTCCGAAATTGGTGAACTACACCGACACCACACCGGTAACTGCTACCATTACTACAACTTCCGGCTACAAGATCAGAAGCATCATGACGACCGGTAGTGTTGTCTTTTCGAACAACAGCACCGGCGCAGTAGTCACCGGCATTCCGGCTGCCAACAAGGCCGTGAACCCGGTTGTGGTAACCTACAGGCTGAAGGCTTATACCGTTGCCACTAACGCCGGTATCGCTCCGGCGAACCCGGCTGTCGCCCATGGCGGCGCGGTGAGACTGATCATCACCCCGACCCTTGCCAACAACACGATTACTGGCATTGACGTCACCGGCGGCACTGTTGCGTACACCGACAGGTTCGGTACTCCGGTAACCTCCCTGCCGTTCCAGGGTCCGTTAAAGGCAACCATCACTAACATCACCTCCGACATCTCCGTAACTGCCATCTATGGTCAAAATACCGACCTGGCCATGGAGAGGAATTGCACCAACACCTGCCACCTGGGCGCAACCATTCGCCCGGCAGTCAAAGCCGTACCGGTTGCATGGAAAGCATCCACCCATTATGCAAGCAGCGTTGACTGCGTTGACTGCCACAAAACCATGCCTGGCACCGACGTCAACTGCATTACATGCCATCAGGATGACAATGCCACGACTGCATTACACACCGGCGCTACCATATGCTCTACGTGCCACACCTATAGCAATGGTCATAGCAACGCTCCGGTCCTCGGTGTTCTGGCTGGCTCTTCCCACCTCGGCGGCGCAGTCGCTCCGGGTCACGCACAGTATGTAAGCGCAAACGTAACCTGCGTTAACTGCCATGCCGGCAACAACGCTGCAATCATGGATGAATTCAAAGCTTCCGCTCACGGCAACCCCGCCGGCGAAGCTTGGGCTCACTACGACTGGCGCGGTGCCAGCCGTGCCGCCTGCCAGCGCTGCCACAACGGCACCGTCTTCGCAGCTAAACTTGAAACCCTCAGCGACGTGACCAACTTCTTCGGGGCAACTCCTCCCGTGGCAGCTGGCGAAGTCCTGAACTGCAGCGCCTGCCACTCCGACGTATCTACTGGCGCACTTCGCGCTGCATCGACCTCCTTCACCGTGCCCATGTCCAACGGCGCTACCGTTGCTTACGACGTCCCCGGCGCTTCCGCTCTCTGCGTACGCTGCCACGGCGGCCGCGAGTCCGGCGACTCCGTCAAGCTCGCTACCGCTGCTTTCACCAACCTGAGCTTCATCAACTCCCACTACCTGGCAGCAGGCGGTATGGTCTACAACAAGGTCGGCTATGAGTTTGCAGGCCAGAGCTACGACGACCTCGGCTACCACAAGAACGTCGGTAAAGACAACGCCTTCGGCACCGGCACCGCCGGCCCCTGCGTCGCTTGCCACATGAGCGAAGGCGCAGGCCACACTTGGGATTTCGTGACCAAGGACGCCAACGGTGTCATCACCGCCAACAACAGCACCGCATGCGCAAGCTGCCACGCCACCGACATGACCGCAGCAGCGCTTGAAGAAGCTAAAGAAGCTGTCCACGCCGGCCTCGCCGAGCTTCAGGCCGCACTTGCAGCCAAAGGCATCCTCTTCTTCAATGCACACCCCTACTTCTACAAGGACCTGAACGCCAACGGCGTGTATGACGCCGCTACCGAAGCCGGTTCCGGCAACGCCTTCAAGAACTGGGATGCAGTTTACCCCGGTTTCGGCAAGGACGTGATGGGTGCGGCCTTCAACTTCAACCTCGTTGAGCACGATCCGGGTGCATACGCCCACAACCGCGCTTACTCCCTGAAACTGATCGCCGACTCCATCGACTTCCTGAATGATGGTGTACTCGACGGCGACGCCAGCGCAGCTAAAACCGCGCTCGCTACCGGCATCTGGAAGCCGAACGCCGGTACCAGCACCAACCACTCCAGCATCAGCAACACCGCTAACTGCGCCGGCTGCCACAGCGCAGGCATCAACCCGACCACCGCTGCAATCGAGGCCGCTGCCGGTCCCGCCAACGGCGGTTGCGGTGCTTGCCACCAGGGCCGTGCTAACAGCTTCGTCACCTCGGCCCACTTCACCGCTCCGGCCAACACCACCTCGGCCTGCTCCTTCTGCCACAGCTCGGTTGAGCACGGCAACACCACCATCACCTGCACCCCGTGCCACAGCGCGGAAATGGAAACCGCTTTCCATGACAACTACGCCAATCCTCCGGCAGTCAACAAGTGCCAGGATTGCCACGCTGGCGGCGGTCACCCGCACAGCATCAAGAACACCACTGTTGCTAACCTGAAGACCAAGTGCACCCAGTGCCACGAAATGGGCCAGAACCATATCGGTGCACTCGACAACGACGGCGTCCGCGCCATCGTCGGCGAGTTCACCAAGCGTTCGCACCACGTAACCGGTCGCGACGTAAACGATGCCGACTGCGCAGTCTGCCACATGGAAGGCAAGAATGACGGTACCAAAGTCGTTATCGACCCCGCTTTCCACATGGTAAACGACAAGATCTACCTGCGTAACGGCAACGTTGCTCTGGGCCAGGATGACGACAAGTCCGTCGGCGGCGCATACGCTTGGCAGCCGTCCAACCCGGACCACACCCTCATGGACCAGTTCTGCTTCTCCTGCCACAACGCAGCAGGTGCTCCTGATGCGGCTGCAGCAATGGCAGGCGTGACCGGTTACACCGGTACCGCACTCAACCCGTTCGGCGACACCATCTCCAACTCCTACGACCAGGTTTCCCGTCTCGCAGTCGTAGATGCGTACTCGCAGTTCGACACCGGCAACAGCTCGCACCACGCTGTTCGCGGTCAGAAGTACACCACCAGAACCCTGACCCCGGAAATATTCACCAACATCTCCACTGCCAACCGTGCCGCTCGGGAAGGTGGGGTTGCTAAACCGCAGTCGGGCGTTAAATCCGTAACCGGTACCATGTTCGAACTGGGCAAGTTCACCGCAACCTACACCACCCTGAACGGTGACGTCCTTGCCGACGACAACGTCCTGCACTGCGGCGACTGCCACACCGTCGGCCAGTTCCGTGCTGCCGACGTCGACCTGGCAGTTGGTTCCTTCAACAAGGCAGTAATCGGTGCTCACGGCTCCGAGAACGAGTACATGCTGCGTAACTCCAACGGCGACGACGTGTTCGCCAAGGATGCACTCGTCTGCTACATCTGCCACAAGCAGGGTCAGTATGGCCAGCCGTCCGGTACGCCTGGATTCATTTCTGAGCACAACGGTGTCAACTCCTCCGGCGTTCACTGCAACGGCGACGTCTACAACACCGCCGGCCTGGTCGGGCCAGCCCGCCTGATGCCCGACGAGGGGCTCGGTATGACCGACGAGGAGTTCCAGCATGAAGTGGCCGAAGGCAAGTACCAGGCCACTGGTGGCGGCAGCACCCTCGGCATCAAGTGCCTCCTCTGCCACAACGCCTCCGACAAGAAGACCTTCGGCGGCATCCACGGCAACGCAGGCAACGCCAGCTACACCACCTACTCCGGCGCCAAAGTTGTCTCCGGTGTAGTCACCACCGTCAGCCGCAAGCCGTATCGCTTCATGCCGGGTCTTGGCAACTTCCGCTATAACGGCGGCGACAGTGCTGAGCAGTGGACCATGAAGTCCGTCAGCCAGGCCAACAAGCAGGGCTGCTACACCCTGAACGGCACCAGCGCCACCAGAGGTGGCGTAGGCAACCAGCCGACGCAAGCTGCAGGTGCCGGTGCTAATACCGGTGGTTACAATGCAGCAACCGGTGTAATGGGTGCCAATGGCGCACCTGGCAACGACAACGGGATCCTCGGTTCCTGGGGCGCTTGCACCGACCACGCTGGTACTTCCGTGTTCGGTGGCCGCGCAGCCACCAGGAACGTGCTCCGTCCGCTGACCTACTAATCAACCTCTACCGTGGAGAGGGGCGCTGCCCCTCTCCCGCATGTGAACTGCAATCAGGCCGGCCCCCTCGGGTGCCGGCCTTTTTTTGTATTTGCCCGGCGTAGCGGGCAAACCCGGCTGCCCACCTGAGCTGACTAAATCTCCCTCGATCCCCCTTTACTAAAGGGGGAAGGTCCCATTTTTGACCAGTACCCTTTGAGGTAGCCGCTTGACCAGGCCACTGCCCTTCCCAATCATCCCGGCAGAGACTTTGCCCGACCGCTCTTGAGGGAGATCCTTAGTTCTACTTTGTCACATTACCACCTTGCCCCCATCCCCACCCTAACCCTCCCCTTGAAGGGGAGGGGATTTTAAGGCTCCTCCCCCTTCAAGGGGGAGGCTGGGAGGGGGATGGGGGGAGGATGACGGCGTTGGGGAACAACCTCGGGGTCAGGTCTTGATCTTGACACACGACGACAACCTCGGGGTCTATCTTGACACACCGTCGGTCCTGTCCATTTCCAGACCTGAACATCCGCTGACTGCCCCCGCTGACTGACCCCGCTGACTGACCCCGCTGACTGACCCCGCTGACCAGTTGAAACTTTCCGCGACTTGCTTGGATGACATAGTTGGTCCACATTGATTTCATACTCTCCCGTCACTTCGCTTCCGTGTTGAATACGAGTTTGTCCACAGTCCAGAAATGGGAGGTTGGAGACAAGCATCCTGGCGGGCCTTCTCAGAAGCTACTCAACATCCTCGATCGCAAAGGTCTTGAGGTGATGGTTTAACAGATTTACATGACTGACGATGCGGAAAAAGGCCCTGATCCTGGCAGTTGGGGCCTTTCATTTTTTGAAAACACTGTGAACCGCATTGGAAAAGACAACCTAGCAAGGTCTAGGGGGCCGCGGTTTCCGTTGCAAGAAGGCACGGTATTCCTCTTGTTACCTGTGATCAGAAAATTCTCGATTATCCGCATGTCGAAACGGTCTGGTAGAGGACTTGGGGATCGCTGATGCCGTCTCGCCCTTTACGGAGACCCGTCAACTCACCAGGCAATCCACTCCCCGCCTCGTCCGCTTCGCCCATTAACACTGCTTGCCCACTCCATGGATATTTACCAAGGCAGCCACATCGGAAACCAAACCAGCTCTGATGGGGGGGTAGGTCGGCGGCCTGAGAAAGCTGGTTACAGCCAGGAGGAGAAAAACTGGAGGATTATCGCTTGTAGGCACTCTTGCCTCATAGTATAGTGTGTGCATAATGAATGCGCACAAGGAGTCCGCCATGCAAGTACGCCTATTTGATCCAAGTGCCCCTAAAAAATCCGCCAACTTAAGCATTAACGGCGATTTGCTGCGACGTGCCAAGGAGGAGCATATCAATCTCTCGCAGACCCTTGAGAGCAGCCTTACAGAAGCCCTGCGTAATAAAAAGCGCCAGGAATGGCTTGCAAATAACAAGGAAGCCATTGCAGAATACAGCCGTTTTGTTGAAGAAAACGGTATTTTCAGCGATACTCTCAGATCCTTCTGATGGCACAGTTTGACGTTTACCAAAATCCCAATCCTGATACTGTCCGGGTGTTCCCATATCTGATCGACGTTCAGGCCGATCTGCTTTGCAAACTCCCCACACGGGTGGTTGTCCCATTGGTCAGCGTCTCAATGCTGAACAAAACGACTCCGGAGCTTAATCCTCAATTGGAAATCGAGGGAGTTAAGGTGCTCATGCTCACTGCGCAGATAGCCGGAGTTGCCGTTAGTTCTTTGGAGACAAAAGTTTGCTCGTTGAAGGATCGCCGGTCAGACATTCTGGCTGCGCTTGATTTCCTGTTTGTCGGCTACTGACGCTTGTAGCTTGCTGTCGTACATATCGTGAACTTGCTTCCTGCCTCGGTTAAACCGCCTCCTGATGTACCAATCTCCCGCAAACTGCGCAAACACCCCCTCCCCCTCGATGGGGGAGGGTTGGGGAGAGGGTGAAAAGCTCGCACAAGCCTCACCCTCCCCCCGATTTTGAGATTTGCGATTATTGCAATAGACACTTCCGTCTTGGCGATGGCCTCTCCTCTCTGTGCTGCGACTGAACTGGCTGTCTTTGTTTCCTAAAGCGTTAGTTTTTAAGGCTTGACAATTTTGTTGCAAGTTGTAGCATGTTGCCAGCAGGACCAAGTTAGCTAACCTGTCAAATGTGGGGTGCCTTATGAAGGTCGTTAAAATGCACGAAGCGAAGTCGCAATTATCAAAATTGGTTAAGGATTCTGTGAATGGGACCGACGTATTTCTAGCTAGCGGCAACACCTTAATGGTCCAATTAGTCCCGATGAAAACAAAGCGTATACCAGGGTATCTGAAAGGAAAAATCAAGGTAGCTGACAATTTCGACGCCCCCCTCCCCGATGAAATCCTCGATGGTTTCGGGGTTAATGGATGAGGAGGATTCTGCTCGATACCCACGTTTATCTCTGGTGGCTCGATGACTCGCCGAAGCTGAGCCATAAAGCTCGGAAGATGATCGAAAACGCTGAGATTGTATATGTAAGCTCAGCTAGCATATGGGAAGCGGTAATCAAGATAAGGACCGGCAAACTTGAGCTTGAGGTAACTCCGGATGAGTTAATAGAAGGGATTGAAAGGAGCGGATTCGTTGAACTGCCAATCCTCGCTGAGCATGCCCTTGCCGTGTATGGCCTGGCTAACCACCACAAGGACCCGTTTGACAGGATGCTGGTTGCGCAGGCGATCTCCGAGCCCCTTCTACTACTCACTGTCGATCCCGAAGTTCAAAAATACTCTCCAGACCTCGTATTCATGATTTAGTCGCGTGCAACTCGCAATTTTCACCAGGCGTCCCGCCGAGAAGACGCTGCCAAGGCTAGCTGTTCTCTGATGAAATGGGGTTGCTATAAAATGGCCCAATTTGATGCTACTGCAGAGATAACAGCCGTATTACGCTTAAAATTGGGACGGCCAATAGGTTCACTTAAAAACCATCATACTGATATCATACAGGCTATCGATCGTTTAGAGTCAGGATTAGTGAAGCATTCTCCCGCCTCGACGATTCCACCATCTACATCCTCTCGTTCCCAAGCTCCAGCTTGGGAACGAAAATTGTACAGGAAGCTCCGCTTCAACGACTCAAAGCTGGAGCTTTTACAGCGATTGCATTCCCAAGCTGGAGCTTGGGAACGAGAAAACGAGAAATGCTCTAGAGTCAGGATTTAGCGGGAATTGGACAAACTCGACGCGCAGTTGAAACGCGGAGTCGTTAAATTCCTCTTGGGGGGCGAGGGGGGGCTGAGCGAGCTGGTTAAATCCCCCTCAATCCCAGCGTTGTCCGGTTAAGTTTTTGCACTATGGTGCGCTCGTCGTAACAGCTTAACTTTATACGATTTACCTGCTCTTTGATTTCTTATATGTAGTAGTTCCGCTGCCTCATTTGCGATCTTGAAGCG
>Ga0209317_1001797_pt1 | contig 17241 bp, 20 predicted proteins | sample RifGroB2_FD_183994 | JGI IMG/M metagenome (GOLD analysis project Ga0209317, IMG submission 183994) | Soil microbial communities from Rifle, Colorado, USA - Groundwater B2 (SPAdes) (version 2) | ecosystem: Environmental > Terrestrial > Soil > Unclassified | place: Rifle, Colorado | collected... | reverse complement strand
AATGGTATACCGTATGTGTTAACTTCTTATATTTTACCATGCTACTAATTTAAAAAAATTTAGTTAGCAAAGCTAAAACATACATTACCACCGTCAAAGACGGTGGTTTTTTAGATTCTAATAAAAAAAATGAACCTTCCAAATAACTAAAGCATTATGAAAAACATTTTTATATTTCTATTATTTGTTACTTTAATTAGTTGCAAACAAACAACGAAAACTGATTTAAATAGTTTTAGAGTTAATGGTAGACCCTCTTCAATTCATTATACAGTCTACGATGGAGGTTTAAAATTTGGAGAAATTCAAAAAATTGAAGTTAATTCTTTTAGACAACCAGTTTTTGAACAACCTGCTGATGAATATTTTGAAAGCAACGAACCTGAGTTTACATTCTTTAACTTATTTTATCATTATGTTTTCAATTTTAACGCTGATGGTAATTTTAAATCTATTTACTTACTTGCTTATAACAAATCATCAGGTTCTTATTTACCCTCGAAAGAAGGTATGGATACTTTATACTTTTCTCAATTTAAATATCCACGCAAGAATGAAATAATTATGACATTAACAGAAAGAACTCCAATATTTGCATTTAATTGGTCACCTAATAAAGATGGAGACACAGTAAATGTAAGACATGACTTTCTTTTAGATAACAGAGATGTTGATTCATCTGTTTTTAAAAATTATTTAAGAAATACACATGTCTACAATTTCACCAAATGTAAATATGAAGACAATAAAACAATTGTTACTCAATTTAATTCTGACAAATCTATAAGTGAAGTAATAAAGACTATAATAGATGGCAATAAAGAAACTATGTGTGTATATAATGGTTACGGTACACTAATTCAAGAAAGAATAAAGATTGAACAAAGTAAAAACTTGAAAGTAACTATTGATAAGAGGTTTAGCAATGAACAATTAGATTATTCAAAAATAGATAGTTCTTTTTATGACAATGAAAACATAATAAAGAAAATAGTTCTATTGGAAGAAAAGAGAACATCAACTCCATACAAATCAAGGATTGAGAATAATTATGAATACAAATTTGACAAACAGAATAATTGGATAGAGAAAATTAGAAAATTTAAAGAAGTAAAAATGGTTAGATATAATGAATACTCGCATGAGGGTGTTCATATAATTGAGAGAAAAATTAAATACTATAATTAAAAAACGCACTACAACAGCTGCTAAAATCCATTGGGGCAGACGGTTAGATAAGTTATATTTTAGTATATTGCAATTATTTTTAACGTGGGACAGAGACGCTGCTTCGAACTCCCCAACGTTTTTTAGCAGCAAACGTTAGCACCCATACAAAAAAACGACAACGAATGAGAACATTAATAATTTTGACAACATCACTTTTGATTTTTGGCTGTTCAAATAGAGAAACCTCTAGCAGACTAAAAAATGACAGTTTGCAAGCAACCAATGAAGAAACCCTTCAAAAAAATATTGACATACTGAATGAAAACATTCAATACATTGGATTTATTGACAAATTCTATTTTTCAAACGAGAATGAAGTTTATATTGAACTTTATTTTCTGAAAAACGATATAAATGCTGATGAATATGACAAAATTGTAAAGCTTACTGACTCTTTAATCTATGAAGACGATGAAAATAGCAGACGCAGATTTCCAGAAAGTTTAGCAACAAAATATTTTGACTTAAGAGGCCTTTCAAAGCTTAAAATCTATGACAACAGCAATGAATTTGTTTCTAATGCTGACTTTGTTCGTGTAGAGTATTTAAATCAGAATATATCACCTGTTTTTATTGCTGTGTACAAGACTGAGAAACAAATCAAAGCTGACAATTGCTATGGAATTAGTAATTTTAGTGGAACATTTGAGACAACGAAATATTCAATTACAAGTGATACCTCTTTGACACAAAATATTCTGACAAAAATTGACGAGAAAAGACCTTACTACGGACTTGAAAACAATGGAACTCACTTGTACTTTTCGAATAGCGATACAGTTCTATCTGTAATAAACTCTGAGAATTTTGCTTACATAGTTTTGACAACAAACAATGATTTTAAGGTTCTATACAAAAGTTCTGACTTTGAAAATGTTTCAGACGTAAAGATTATTTCAATGACTAATAATAAGTTTCCATATATTTTAACAAGAAACGTTAAACCAGAAACTGATGTAATGTGGGATAACTTATTTTATTACGATGGGAAAAATTATAAAACAACGAAAAGACAACGAATTGAATAGTACGGGTGCTAACACGCGGTATAAAAAATTGCCGGTTCAGCAGGTTATTCAAGGGTTGTAGCCCGCTTCAACTTTTGTGTAACTGGATAGTGAATCGCCCGCAATCGGCAACTTTTCATACCGCAAACCGTTACAAACAAGGCGCTTATTTTTTTAGAAGGCATGAAAATCTTGTTTCGTTGTGACAGTTTTTTAACGAAAGAAAAAAATGAAAATTCTTTCACTTTGAAAGTGAATTTAATAAAAACAAATTGGATTGGGTTTGTGGTTTTGATAGAAAAACAAATTTGTTTGCCGACGCGCTATGCAGCCTTCGGCTGCATATGTTTTTAAAAAATATTTAGTAAATCAGAGTAATTAAATTTAAAAAATAAAATTAATGGACACACTTGAAAATATTATTGGTTTTGATAATTATAAAATTAATGTATTACTAACCAGAAACAAGGAAGAACTTGAATGTTTAGGGTTTTTAAATGAAAATGGATTTTTTATTAAACCATTCGATAGAAATTTTAAATTTATAAAGATTAGATTTAATGAAGATTCTTTTTATAATGATATTTTTCTTACCGATTGTAAAATAAAAAATTCCAATTCAATTCTCGGTTTTATTAATAGAATTTTTGTTTTTTTTAACAATGCCAAAATTCTAAATAGTGACCTTGACAATAAATTTGAAGTTAATTTTCATCTTAAAAACAAAGATTATGATTTAGGTTTAAACTATCGTGATAATTATATTTTTGAAATTAGAATCAGTATGAACGAAAATAGATGATTTCATAGAATTAGTTTTAAATGAAACAATTGAAGAGTTAAAAACACGTTATAAAATAATTAATTAAAAAATATTTTAACGTTTGAAACATAAAAAATAGTAATATGAAAGACCTAAAATTTGCAGTATTAATTTCGATTGTAATTTTAATTTTATTTGGATGCAAAAGTCAGAAAAATGATGATAGTGATGCATATGAAATGAAATTAAAAGGTAAAGTCAAGTCAATATATTATTCAATTTATGAAGCAAGAAAAAGTAATGGTTTAATCTTAAAAGGTAGTAAATGTTCTGATTGTGCTAATGATAACTTTTTACTTTTTAATAAAAACGGAAATATTGAAGAAAATATAACTTACTATGATAATGGAGAATTATCTAAAATCATTTATGCATATAATAATAAAGGAGAAATAATACTTGAAGTTGAATATGATTTAGATGGCGTTTTGAAAAACAAATATATCTATGAATATGATAAAAAAGGCAACAAAACTAAGACAGAAAGTTATTCTAATGAGAAAATAGATTATCAAACTATTTTTGAATATGATGATAATAATAAATTAATTGTTAGTTACCATTATGATCTGGATAAATGGATTGGGGTTAATTTAGAAAACTTCCTCGATTCAAAAACCACCTACAAATATGATATAAATGGTAATTTAATAGAGCAGTCAACTTATAGTAGATCAGGGAGTTTAGAAAAAAGATTATCCAAGAAATATGACAAAAATATTGTAGTAGTTGTTCATACCCTCACAATAGGTAATTATCTAAAAGATATTAGAAGTGATTACAAATATGATGAGTTCGGAAATGAAATTGAATCAATAACATATAATGATGATGGCACAGAGAAAGTTAAAACAGTTTCATATTATGATAACAATAATAATAAAATAAAAAAGATATATCAATCTTATATTCAAGACTTTGTAGATTCTACATTCTATTCCTATGAGTATGATGTAAATAATTGGATTAAAAAAATTACATACAATAGTTCTAAAGAACCAGTATATATTGATGAAAGAGAAATTGTTTATTGGTAAGTTACAGGAAATTCTTTCGAAAATGATTAATATAATAATTTATCTATAACTAATGAGAAGAAATGGTTGGAATAAAAGATTTATAAATAAATATTAATTTGATATTAATCAGAGATAGAAAAATAGAATCAAATTATGCCATATAATTTCCCAAAGATAAGTGAATATGTGGGCTTAGGTTCAGCTAAAATTAATAGCGCTTTAAGAGAATCTAAAAACTTAGATATAGTTCAAAGAGATATTGATTTATTGAAAATTGAATTACAGCAACTTGAACCACTAAATAACAAAATTGTCTACAGAGATGACCATATCACAGAATGGAATGAATATTCAATTTTTTTCAATTATCTAAAAGGAAAAATTTTAAAACGACCAGAATTTTTATCAGTATTTCAAAATAAACCAAAAAAAAACACTCCTTATCAATTGATAATAAAAACAGCAAAAGAAAGCAGATGTATGAATATAATTCCTGCTTTAATGCAATCTCCTTATCATGCAGATAATTTAAAAGCTAAATTTGAAAATGAAGGTATTTTTTTACCTGACACGAATTTTAAAATTATAGACGTAAATGACAAAAAGGAATTTATATTTTTAGAAGAAACTCAATGTGATAGCTTGTTTACTTATAACAGGAATGTGATGATTAATCATCATTGTTTAAAAAGTATAATTAAAGAAAGAGATTTCCCAGAATCTGCATCTGAAAAAGGATTGATATAATAAAATAACTTTCCTAAAACTGTACATCAAATTGTATGAAGGCTTCAGTGGTTGTTGACAATTTATTACTATTTTTAACGTTATATCGATGGACAAAATGCAGGGAGAAACCCTTCAAAAAACGTAATCAAAGTCCTTTATAATTATGAAAAATCTATTTTAATTCTTATTTAAAAACAAATGTTTCATTACAATTTGGTGCAAAAAAGTTTTTTTTTAGTCGGCATAATATTTTTCGTATATAATATTCCTGCAATAAGTCAGAATCTTTTAGATTGGGAAAAAAAGGATATTATTAAATATATTGATCGTTCATATTCTTCTGGTAAAAAAAATAAAATAAATTATATAAAATACACAAATACTGGAAGTGATTTTACAGAAACATACTTTTTTAACAAAGAAAACAATTGTGTAAAATACTCTGTTTCAGATAATATAAAAAACCTTGACTTCTACCGTAATAAATTGAATGAAGATTATTATAAAATCTCAGATAACATATGGAAATATAGTGCAAAAGAGTTTATATCTATTGCTTATTTATTTTATAATAAAAACAATTTAACAATTGATCATATTCTTAAAAAACCAGATAATATTAAATATTTTTATAATTCTGATTATATGCAAAATTATTTGCATTGCCATAAAGATTTTGTAATTCAGGAAATAGGTGAACCAAGAAGTATCTTGGTTTCAGAACTAGATTCTGCTTCCTATATTTCTTATAATAAGGATTCTATTAAATACTTATATTATTTTAATGAAGATAATACTTGTAAATCCTATAACATTCTGGAGAAATATGAAAACTATAATTCTAGAGTAAAAAACTTAAATTCTTCATTTATCTCAATAAATGACAGTTTATGGTTAGTGGATACTTATGTTATTCGCATAATTATGTTGAAAGATTCTTTTCTTATTGATATACAAATTGATAGCGACTTTGATTTATTTAAGTAATAAAAGATCTAATTCTGTTTGTTAAAATATTTTTTTTGCCCATTGGGCAATTTAGGTTTCCGACGCAAAACAAATTTGTTTTGGTTTTCATGGAAAGGTTTGTCACAACTTGATAGGAATGGTGATTCTTTGCGCCCAGTTTGTAACAGCGGCTCTAAAAAAATGCGGGGTGAAGTGGTTTTCGAACATTTTTACTATATTTAAACTTTATTAGCGGTGGATAGTGAAACAGGGCAAAAACCCGCACTTTTCTAAGCCGCGACCGTTGGCACCAATAGTAAGAAACGAACAGTTAACAATTAACATATGGATTACAAAACAGTTTTTGAAATAACGAACAAAGGATTTGAAATGATTACACTAATGCCTTTGTTATTTGTAGTAATTGGTGTTGGAATTTCTTGGTTTAACATTAAATACAACAAAAGTACTTCACCCAAAAGAATGTTTACAATCGTCTTTGGATTTATTTTTAGTGGATTTGCTTTGATAATGTTATTATTGACAGTTCCGAGTGGAATTGCAGACCGAAACAAAACAAGAGAGATTTTTGAAAAAAAGGAATTTCAAGTTGTTGAAGGTAAAATAGAAAATTTCCATCCTATGCCTCATAGTGGTCACGATGTTGAAAGTTTTGATATTAACGGAATACATTTTGAATACTCAGACTATATTCTACAATATGGATTTAATAATACAGCATCTCATGGTGGCCCTCTAACCCAAAATGGACAAGAAGTTCGATTATCATATATTACAATAGACGGAGAAAATAGGATTTTAAAAATTGAATTAAAACAATAGATTATGCCAGCAATTTTCAATCATTTTTGGATAATGTTAATAGTTGTAACAGTTGCAAATGGGCTGATATGGAAATCAAGGTCAAAGAAGTATATTGCCGAGAATCCTGAATTACAGGAAGGTTACGACAGTCTGATTAAAGGGTGGTTTATATACGGGAATATTCCATGGATTATTATGGGAATTGGAATGTTGACAGGAATGACCAAAAATATGTTTGAATTTTTCAATCCACGTCAAATGAATCCAATTGTGATTGTTTTCTTTATTGCCATAATAATAGAATGGATTTTAAGTGTTTATTGGATTTTCTTTAATGGAGGAGCGGAAAAGTTAGTAAAGCATCCTGGAATGTTTACACAAACCGAGAAAGGGAATGAAAAGTTTGAGACAATGAAAATTAAACTTCTTTGTGTAGCAGGAATCATTGGGGGAATTATTGGTATAGTAATGATGTGGAAAATGAATATGCCGATTGACACATTTGGACAATAAACTACTGGTGCCAACACGCGGTATAGCCAATAAGGGTTTCAGAGGTATGCGATGCTCATCACCCGCATCAATCTTTCGTCTCGGTTGATAGAAACGTCGCTCCGCAATCCCTTACTGGCCATACCGCCAACGTTGTAGGCAAGTTTAAAGAGACATCGTAACAAATAACTAAACTCTAAAAATCATAATATGGGAAAATGTAAATACTGTGGACAAAAAACTGGATTTCTGAGCAGTAAACATAAAGATTGCGAGTCTAAATACAAATTTGGTAAAGTCGAGATAATTCGATTGATTCAAAATGCAATTGTCGAGACAAATGATTTTCAAAAACTTACGATTGATATTGATAAAATTGCTTTAGACAGTTATATAAAAAATGATGAATTCAATACACTCTATACCTCAGGTTTTGATAATGCTGTTGAGAAATTCCTTGAGGATGGAATTTTATCAGTTGATGAAGAAGAAAAGGTTGGAGACTTTAGAGAGCAACTAAACTTGACACAAGATACGCTTGATATGAACGGTTCACTTCAAAAAGTTGTAAAGGCTTCTGTCCTTAGAGATTTAACTGAAGGTAATATTCCAGAGCCTAAAATAAACATTCAAGGTCATATACCTTTTAACTTCCAAAAAACGGAAAAACTGATTTGGATTTTTCAAGATGTTGAGTTTTATGAACAAAGGACTCGTACTCAATACCAAGGGGGATATTCAGGCGTAGGCATTCGAGTAGCAAAAGGAGTTTATTACAGAACTGGTAGTTTTAAAGGCAATCCCGTTAAAATTGACGAAATGAAATATATTGATACTGGTATATTTGGATTAACGAATAAGCATGTATATTTTGCTTCTTCGAATAAAAATTTCAGGGTTCAATTAGAAAAAATAATAACAATGGACCCGTATCAGGATGGAATTGGATTACAGAAAGATGGAGCAACAGCAAAACCTCAAATATTTAAAAATATTGATGGATGGTTTACATACAATGCAATATCAAACCTTACATGAAAACAAAATAAGAGAATCGTGAAAATTAATATGAAAAATATGCTATGAGAAAATTAATAATATTAGGATTCATTATTTTAGGACATGTTGTCAATGCACAAATAATGTCAGGGCTTGCTGAATCAAAAAATCTGTTTTTTATCGAGGCAGAACCCTCTGTATTTGGGATAGATATTGATAACTTCTTTATTGACCAAAGCGTATGGTACTGTGAATTTTATATTGTTAAAAAAACTGATACACTTAGACACACAATTGCCATAAATCCTATTGCCGATACATTACAAACAAGAGTCTTAACAAATAATATTAACTCATTGATTGAACAAAAGGGAGAGATAATCATAAAAGGAATAAATAAAATACCAGAATATGAAGGGATGTTGAAATTTGACCATATAGTAAATATTGAAGATGTCAAATCTTATTCCTATTATTCAAAGCACTCTAATAATTACCCAAAATCTTTTTTAGCATTCTCAACTAAATATAAAGGCGACCTTGATGTCGATGACTATAATTGTAGCTTTATTGTAAAAACTAAACAAAACGATATTTCAGGTAGTTTTAAAATTCCCAAAACAAAACCTGAAAAGTTTGATTCATCTTCTAACTGGTTTGACCATAGCACAGGAACAGGTTATTACAATGGACATAAACTTTATGAAGGTTCAAGAGGTGGAATATATTACATAAGCAATGGAAATAAAATATATGTGACATCCGAATTTAGATAAGATTTTAAAATGAACTTAAAAATAAAACCAGCCTACAACACACAATATAAAACAGTTGGGGTTCAGTGGTTTGCGGGCGTTTGGTTCTCGCTTCAACATTTTTGTCGGTGGACAAGGATGCAGCCCGAAAACCCAACCGTTTCATATTGTCAACCGTTGGAGGTAATGCAGAAAAAACCCGACTTTAAAACTTTAAAATATGATAGCAAGAATTTGGCATGGATGGACAACTCTCGAAAATGCAAGTGTTTATGAGAATTTGCTTAGAACTGAAGTGTTTCCTTCAATAGAGGGTAAAAATGTAAAAGGATATAAAAAGATTAGCCTCCTTAAAAGGATACATAAAGACGAAGTTGAGTTTATCACCATTATGCTCTTTGATAATATTCAATCAGTCAAGGAATTTGCTGGAGAAGATTATGAAAAATCATATGTGCCAGCTAAAGCCAGGGCAATTCTTTCAAGGCATGATGAAAAGGTTCAGCATTATGAAATTATTAATGAAATAAACTACAATTTATAATTGCACTACCTCCAACAGCGTGTATAATCAATTGCTTGGCATCAAGTTGCGGTCAGTATCACTTTGGGTTGCGCCGGTGTATCTCGATACAGAATCACTTTGACAACGCAACTGCTCATACACGCGAACGTTAGGGCACATAATATAAAAAGACCCCGACAGCCATTAAATAAATGAATATGAGAAAAATAATATTAGGACTTTTACTTTTAATTACGATTACTGGATTTAGCCAAACGAATCAAATTCAAGTACTGAGCAATGAGAAAAAAATAGGCAAATGCCTTGTTGATAGCTTTGATATTAAAGGTTTTGAATACGTATTTCCTGAAAGAATTCATGAAACGTTTATTGATACAACAACTGGATTTTTAACTGTTCAATTGCGTGGACTAAGAAAAGAAAAATGGCTTAGCAATACTGGAAATATTATCCAATATGACATTAAAAATCAAAAGGTATTATGGAGTAAAAAGATTGCTTACCAATCGAGCAATTTACAGCAATTCAGTAAAATAATGATTTATACCGTTGCCAATAAGAGTTATTGTCTTGATATTAATACAGGAAATGAACTTTGGGAAGTTAAAAACAACATATACTTTGTTGATCCAATTGATAATATTGGCATCGGATATAAATTCAAAAGCTCGACTGGATATTCGAATGAACTTGAAGGAATTGATTTAAAAAATGGTAATGTAGTTTGGAAAAGAGATTTAAATAGAGAATATGGTTGGAATGATGTCTTTTACACAAATGATTCAACGATGATTGTGGTTGCTGCTGGATTACATGCAATAAATATCAAAACAGGAAAAGGCTGGGATTATAATACGATTACAGGTAAAAAAGATTATACAGGAACGGCTGCTGCAAATGCGGTTGGGGTTGGCTTAGGTTTGCTTACAGGCACATTCGTTATGTCTACAGGGCATGATTTAGTGAGAGATTTGGTATCTAACACGATAACAGACAGTTCAAATATATATTTTGCTTCAAAAGAACAACTTGTAAAAATTGACAAACAATCAGGCGCAACAGTATGGAAGTATCCATTTTCAAATGACTTAGCAAGTAAATCTTCTATCTTCATGAATGACAGTGTAATATTTATGATTAATAAAGGAATGGCATTCATGGGTTACAGACAATTAGATTTTGGTAAGCCATTCTTTGCTGCATTTGACAGACAGTCGGGCAAACAGAAATTCTTATCATTAATAAATGTAAAGAATGACCCTATTCTAAGTTATCAGATACAAAACAGAGAAATCTTTTTAGTATTTAAAAATAGAATTGCAAAGTATTCAATGGAAACGGGGTATTTGATTGCTGAAAAAGACTTTCCGAAAGACAATGTTGGAGAACTAAAGTATTTTGTAGGGAATCAAGTATTTATCACAAATCAAGATGGAGATTTAATGAGTCTTCCACAATCTGATTCCACCAAAGTATTTGTTTTTACAAGTCAAGGTAAAACATTATCCATTAACAGCGAATTAAATATTTCAAAAACAATAGAATACGCTGATTTAAGTATTTATTTTCTGAGAACAAAGGATTTTAAGTTTATTGCAAAAGATAAAAAGACTCTGGTTATTAATAATACAGGACAAAGAATTACTGAAATTGATGTGACTTCAAATGCTTTTATGATTGGAAATACTTTATATGACACTCAAGACAAGAGTTTTATAGCGATAGATTTGAGTAATATGATTAATAATGAATAAATTACGTGCCCTAACACGCGGTCATAAAACATGCCGGTTTCAGTGGGTATTCGAGCAGTTCGTCCCGCCTCGCAGGTTTGTAACGGGGGATACAGACGTAGCACCGCAATCCGGCACGTTTCATACCGCAAACCGTTACAAATAATGCGCAAAAAGGTAAATTTTGTTTACTTCATTTCATTTTGACAAGTTTGTAAATCAAGAATCTTCATTATCATTCTGACAGTTTATTCAAAATTGAAAGTGTATTTCGATTTGACAGTTTAATACTATTTTGTTCGTAGCGGTTTGACAGAATATTTATCAGGATAGGTTCAGCAAGTATGATGGTAAAACAAATTTGTTTTCCAACGCGCTTTGCAGCCTCGCGGCTGCATTTGTGATTTACTAATTTGCTTTAAAGCACATTTGCTCCGCTTCACTACGCAAAAGAGCTTTAATAAGATAAATCTAACATTAGATATCAATAAAAAACATTAACAAAGTATTTTTATTATAGAATATTACTGTCTTTATAGATATTTCGGTGATATTGATTCAATAGCTTTTTAATAAACTGATATCTTTATTCATTCTTAATTAATTTTATTATTTTTGATGGAATATTAACTTTTAATTAAAACAACAGAAAAAAAAATGAAAAAACAATATTCAAAATTTTTATTAATTAGCACTCTTACATTACTTATATTTTTAATTCTATTAAGTTTTCGCAATATTAATTATATAAATCAGAATCCAAATAAAGAGCAAGAGCAAATTGCAGATTCATTAATGAATTTGGGTTATTCCTTCTATAATACAGAGCCTTTAAAATTTATAAACTTCTTGGACAGCGCAGCAAGATTATATGATATCGCTGAATGTTTGAAGAAACAAGCGTTATGTTATCAAAATATAGCCTTTGTATATCAGGAAAAACTTCAAAATTTCAATAAGGCTGAGGAATTTACCTTAAAATCAATTTCAAATTGGAGAGAAATTAATGACACTTTAAACGAGGCTAATTTATTAAAATATTTGGGCGCAATACAAGGAGAACTTGGAAAATATGATATTGCAAAATCAAATATTAAATGTGCAATAAATAAATTTAGGTTAAAACAATTTAATGCAGGAATAGCTGTTTCATATTATGATTTAGCACTTGTTTATGAAAAAGAAGAAAGATCTGATTCTTGTATACATTTTTTAAATTTAAACAAAAAGTTTTTTGAAGCTAAGAATGATACTTTTAGAATATTTAATGTTAACAATAAGCTCCTTTATACTTATATAAAAACGAATAACTTTGAACAAATCGAACAACTCATAAATTCAAATTTATCATTTCAAGTATCTCAACGAGTAAGGTGGAATCAAAAGTTGGATTTTTATCAATTTAGTAATGAATATTATACTAAGATTAAAAATGAAACTTTATCTAATGATTATCTTAATAAGTATAAAACATTAAAAGACAGCCTTATAAAAGAAGGTGTTTTTACATTGGATAAATTTTTTTGATGAGTCTTTCTAATTTTCTAATAAATTCTCAATATAATTAAAAAAGTTTTTATCATCATATAAAATTGATGGAACAATCTTTTTATTAAGTAAAATAGTTGGTGTTGAGTGTATATTTAAAAATTCACACCAGCTGTTATGAAATTTTATAACATTTTTGATAGTATCTAGGTTATTTTCTTTTAATTTATATTTCTTTTTAAATTCATCTATGCCATTCTTAATATAAAATATATAGGCATACCAAGCTTCATTACTGTTTTTGCTCCTTATTATCTCCCCTAATAAATATGTTTTGTCATCGTTTGTATTAAAAACTAATTCAATAGATATTTTTTCTTTGTATTTATGAATTATATTATCAATCTTTAAAACAAAATTTTCACAATGAATACAATTAGGATTAATAACTAGAATTAAATGCATTTTAGCTTTATAACTAAAAAGAGATAATTTATATTTTTCTTTAATGGTATCTTTAATTTCAGTTTGATTATCCAAAATAGTTTCAATTATTCTGGGGCAACTTGTAAACCAAGTTTGTTTTCTTTTTGATTCTTCAAATTTTGCTTTCCAGATTTTTAATAAAATTGTATTAAAATAGAAAAAAATTAAAACAACAGAAATTGAAAAAATAAACTCAAAAGTAAGAATTGCATTAATTTTAAAATTTATATTTAAAAACCATATATTATAAATCAGTGTCTCAGTTAAAAATGAAGTAATTATTAACAGGCACAATGGGCACAAAGCTTTAGTTTTGAATATTTGAATATAAAGAGATAAAGCTATTACAGGGATTCCCATGCAATTTAACAAATATAATAATGAACAGTAGATATTAAAATTATATGAATTAATTCCTAATAAAAATAAGCTAGTTGTAAACAGAAAATATACAACAGCAGCATTAGATAATGTAATTAAATTAAAAAATTTACTAAAACGAGAATTAATAACCTTTTCACAATCAAATATTTTATGGGCTTTACATATATTATCTAACCAACTAGTATCAGCAAAACTTTCTTTAATTGTTATAAAATAAGAAATTATCAACCCAAAGAATTTTGGAATTAATATTATAATTCGATAATCAACTTTTGTTTGAGTTAGATATGTAATTATTCCCAATGAGATTAATACAATAGTTAAGATTCCTATTAATATGTTAGTATTAAATTTAAAATACTCTTTAATAAATTTAAATTTAGTACTTTCCCTATTAAGGTTATTCTTTATTCTAATTGTAATACCAGACCATTTCTGCTCAAATGTGTCAATTTGTTCAATGTAAAATTTATTAGAATTTGTTATATAGCTTACTTCTTTTGTATCTATATCATACCCTTTTATAATTACAAATTTATTTTCAGGATAATTCAAATGAGTAATTAATGGGAAACTTTGATCTATTAATTGATCTATATCAATTTCAATAGGTTCAGTTTGTATTCCTATTTTCCTTAAAGTATCATTAACAGATAGCAATGATGGATAATTTTCATCTTTATGTAAAATTTCAATTATCTTTTTTTCAGGTATTCTTAGTTCTAGTAACTCAATTATTTTAATTATAATAAAATCTGCATCAAACATAAGCATTAAATTGAATTTTGATAAAAATAGTGAAATGAAATTATTTGTTTTGTTTTTTTTATCTATTTTTTCAACAAATTTTAGGAAATTCTAAAATAATTTATATTTTCACAAACGTTTTAATTTCTTAAAAAAAAGTATGAAAGTATTTGGATTAACACAACTATCAAGAAAAGTTCCTGAACTCTTAAAAAAAGAAGTTAAATTTAAAAATGAACCTGAAAAATGGAATTGGAAGCCTTTTAACCCAGAAAAGATTAGAGATTTAAAAAATATTATAGAGAAAGAGAAAAAATCTGTTAATTATGCGTGTATGACTAATTATACACCATCTGATATTAAACAAAAAGTACTCCTTGTATTTGCAATTGGTAATTTAAATTATGGTTTTATAAATTATTTAGAAAAGGGGAATTTTAAGTATTTCTTTCTAGATTACACTCAGTTTATTATTAAAGGTGAGATAATAGTTAGAATAGAAAATGGGACACAAAAAAAGATTTTTAAAATTAATGATCTCATATTAAATTTAGATGATGTAAGTGCAATTGTTTGGAATCCTCCTAAATACTTAAAACCCTTAATTGATTTTAATCATATACATCCTAAGAAAAATAGAAATGCATTTCTTTTTAGAAAAAGATGGGTTCAACTTCTTAAGGATTTAATATATTTATTACCAGAAACGGTAATATGGCTTCCTGGTAATCCTCTGAATGGTTCCCAAGATTGGCAAAATAAAGTTGGGGAATATAGTGTAGCTCAGTCTTTAGGACTTAATATTCCTCCTTTAATTTTTACAAATGATATAAATGAATTAAAAGAATTTATTATTAACCATGGTGGTGATTTAATGTTAAGAGAATTTTCTACGCCTCCTTATTCTTTTCCTCCTGTTAGAATTAATGCTAAAAAAATATCATTTAGAAATTTCCATACATCTCCATCTTGCTTTCAAAAATATATTGAAAAAAAACATGAATATAGAGTAATTGTACTGTTTAAAAAAGTATTTGCATGTAAAATATATTCCCAAGATTCAGATCTTGCCAAAAATGATTGGAGAGTTTATGATGATTCTAATGTAAAGTGGGAATTAGTTGAATTACCAAAAGATATTAACGAAAAATTAATTGCTCTTATGGAAAAAATGCATCTAAATTGGTGTAGCATTGATTTAATATATGGTACTGATGATAAGTATTATTATTTGGAAGCAAATAGACCAGGGGCTCATTATTGGTTGGATCCATTTGTTGGTTTGGATATCACAAAAGAGATTGTAGATGAATTTTATAAAAGAGACTTCCTAGAGTCATATAGTATAAAAAGTTAATATTTAAATTTTTAAAATTATTATTATGAAAACAAAAAAAGTCAAAGCATTAACTGAAATAGAATTATTAAAAATAATAGGAGGATATACTCAAAAAACAAGAGAATGTAATCCTGGGACTGATGATGCCGATTGTACAAGTAATTTGGATTCTAGTGGCGCAACAACAGACACTGAATAAATATGTAATTTAAATTAATTCGATTGTGAAAATCACAATATATTTATTAACATTTAAAATTTATTTTTATGAAAACAAAAAAAGTTAAAGCATTAACAGAAAAGGAACTTTTAAAAGTTTTAGGAGGAGTAAAAGATCCACAGACAACGTTATGTTCAAAAGGAACAGATGATACTGATTGCACTAGTGAATTGGCATCTGGTGGCGGTACTTCTGATACCGAATAATATAGTATTGATTAAGAAGAAGCTTTTACTAAAGCTTCTTCTTTTTTTACAAATAATGCTTCATTTGAATTTGAATTTATTTTATAGGAATAATTATCAGAATAGTGTTTCCAAAATCCAATTACAAACACTTTGGTAAGCCATTGGCTGAGGGCGGCTTACCAAAAAGTTAATAATTCATCCTAATTTTGCCGTGTCCGGCAATAAGGTTTGCCCTTTAAAACAAATTTGTTTTGGTTTTCATGGATAATTATTCTACCAACCTGACAGGCAGGGGTTTATTTGCACGCACAATTTGTAACACGGCTTCAAAATCAAGCGGGGCATGGGTTTGTGGCTTGACTTAAACAATACTATCTTTAACTTTTGTAACGGGTGACCGGTAGCTACAGCGTCAAATCCCCGCCAAATTTTAAGCCGGAACCGTTATAGGTAAAATATTTTTTTGAAAAATACATATGCATAGATTCATTGAAAGAATTTCTCCATTCTGGGAGACAATTATTGTATTATTGATAGGCTTTGGAATATTTATTTATTCTTCAACTACTGCTTTCCTGAAAGTGAATTCTGACTATTCACATTCATGGATATATAAATTGACAAGTCAAGGACATTTTTCAATTGTTATAATTGAAATTATCTCGTTATCATTAATAATATATTTTCTAAAACTACGGGGCTGGAAAAAAGAAGACTTTAATTTAGAGTTCACTTTAAAACTTATCTGGACAGGACTTCTCATCATGTTTATTAAGAACATTATTACAAACGGTAGTTATAAAATATTAGAGTTTTTAAACGTAATTGACACATCAACAGTTAACCATGTTCAATATGGTTTAGATGCAAATTGGATAAGTATTCTACTCATTGTGATTATTAATTCGATATATGAAGAGTTTATTTTAATAGGCTATTTATTTAAAAGGCTTCATAATCTGAATCCTTATTTAGTGATAATAATTAGCTTAATTATTAGAGAATCATATCATACTTATCAAGGTTGGATGAGTTTATTAGTCATAATTCCTGTTGGACTGGTATTTGGATATTATTATGCAAAATATAAGAAATTATGGCCCATAATTTTTGCACATGCATTTACTAACTTGATAGCTTTTATTGGCATGTATTTTAACTTGCGAGAAAAGCTAAATATGTAACAAAAAATATTCAACCTATAACACGGCATCTTAAAACATGCGGGGTTTTGGTGGTTTTTTGACATTTTTAATATCTGTCTCGTCCTGAAATAAGTTTACACAAAACAACGTGTAAATAT
>Ga0209317_1001795_pt1 | contig 17263 bp, 23 predicted proteins | sample RifGroB2_FD_183994 | JGI IMG/M metagenome (GOLD analysis project Ga0209317, IMG submission 183994) | Soil microbial communities from Rifle, Colorado, USA - Groundwater B2 (SPAdes) (version 2) | ecosystem: Environmental > Terrestrial > Soil > Unclassified | place: Rifle, Colorado | collected... | reverse complement strand
TTGGCACCGTACAAAAAGACTGGGCATATTTGAACTCAAACCAATTCCCAGAAGATTTTTGCATAGGAGTTATTGGACACCCTGGTTGGGATAAAGATGTAGATTCGTCAGCAAAATATTCTCTCGCTGTTAGCTTCGATGCCATTAACAGTGACATTGAAATCTATTCTAGTATTGAAATTGCTGTCGAAGCTATTATAAACGCAGGCCAAATTGTGGTTGAAGTGTAAATGGCTCTAAGTAAGAATAGGCGCATAAATCAGACTAGGCTTTCCAGGTCACTAGTGTCCCAACGTTTAGCTGAATAATATCAGCTGGTTATCAACTTGATCTTGGTCGTCTTTGTAGTCCGCTTCTGTAAGTGTTTGTAATAACGCTATTCGTTCGAACATGGTGACGCTCAAGACCTGTAAAATTGTGTAGAGACTGGCCTCGATTTTGAGCCGCTTCTTCATGATAGCCACCAGTACATAAACCGAGATGGCGATCCAAATCTGAGCCTTCACAGCATTTTCGGAGGTCCCATAGAAGTTCTTGATTCGTAAGTTTTGCTTGATCCATTTGAAAAACAGTTCCACCTGCCAGCGGCTTCGGTATAGCTGGGCGATGGTTAAGGCCGGCAACGCAAAGTTATTCGTCAGAAAAACCAGAGCCTTATCAGTTTCAGCATCGTAGTATTTTATCCGGCGCAGCTTCTCTGGATATACTTTTGCTGAGCGAACACTGGTGAGTAGTACAGACTGGTCACAGATTATTCCAGTAGATCTGTCTGTTGGACTTGAGTACACCCGGCGACACTTTAAGTTGGTTTTACCCCGGATCACGAAGAACGCGCCACCATGGTGAAAGGGATACAGACGCTCGAAGTCCAGATATCCACGATCCATGACGTAGAAAGCTCCTGGTTCCAAAGGAATCATGTCCAGTGTGTTTACTTCATGAAGCTTGCCGTCCGAGATGTAGATAAAACTCGGAATGTTTCCACGTAGATCCAGTAACGTATGAAGTTTTATTGCTCCTTTATTTGTTCTGAAGTTGGCCCACGGAAACATTGAGAGACAAAGGTCGATAGTTGTAGCATCCAGGGCGTAAACAGTGCTGTCTAATTCCACAGCGAAACTGTCGCCAAGTTAAAGCTTACGAGCAGTCTGAATCAGCGATTGGGCAAGGTCGGCATAAATTCGCCAGTCTCTCACCTTGTTGGCATTGGCCAAGGTGTTGCGTGAAACGGTACTGCGTATTCCCATGTGGTACAGCTTGCTCTTCTGGGCTCGGAGGCAAGCTTCAATGTCCCGCAGACTTTCGCGGTACGTCAACTGAGCAAATGCCATGCAGAGGTACTGGTCGAGGCAAGTGAAATCCTTCACCTTGAAGTTGCCATTGTACCTGTCGACGCATTTGTGAAAAACATGGAGCGGTAGATGCTCCATAACTTGAGAGAAAATAAGCTTTCCAGCGTACATGGCTGCCCCCCCTGTGCGATGCTGCACAAGGATTGCAAGACCTCTGGAAAAATTTCAAGTCGTTAAATGGTTAGGGACGCATTTTCCACTGTAACTTCGAATCGTTGCAGCTCAGCATCCAGCTAACGTTGGGACACTAGTGTTTCCAGGTAATAAAATTTTATTGGGATTACTTCACTGTAAGTTCTCCAGTGGTGCAAAACCCGGTGCAAGAATCAAGGATCTATATGAGGTCTGTGGTCAGGCACAAAAGTCCATCCGTTGGAAGCATGGTGGTATATCTCGTCTTGTTGATCATCTAAGAAAACGGCATAACCATTGGAGAGAAGAAGGAGACAGCCGTTTTCTCAAGGGGACACTTGCTGACTTGATCAATATTCAACGTCGCTCTCGTACAGCATCGGTGAAGTTTCAGGTATTTATCATTCAGCCTGGACTTAAGAAATCTAAAATCTCTGCAGAGATGCTTCGGGTTCTTGGAAGTACCGTGTTGTATTTAGAAAAAACATCTCAAGGAGAGCTAACCGTCATCGGTTCCGAATGAAAGTCTGTGCTTCCGCTGGTGGGGAATAAGATGTCAGCCTCGGGCGGATCAGCATCGGGATGTTCCGGGGACTCAATACAAGGGCTTGGCGTTAATGGCATCATTGATGACAAGCTCAGCGTGAAAGTTTGTAATCGTATGCGCATAGGCGAGAAGTAGAATTCTCAAAGGAGGGATGATGGTGAACAAAATTATGCGATTGGGAATGGCAGCCCTGCTTCTCATTTTTTCCAGTTTTTCTTTACCTGCTTGTGTGACCCTTCCCAAAGAAGCCCCTGAACTTTCGATGCAATTGGGGAATCGGATCTCCGCTATCGAAGAAGCCCACTTCACTTTGCTGCACAAATATTTCTGTGACAAACGAAGCAAGGTGGACGAATTTATAATGCAGGAATGGGTCCCCGAATTCACTCGGCAGGTTATCTCTGATCCGAACCTCGAAAGGGTGTGGGCTGAAATCGTTCGTACTGGCAACAAAAATGACCAGCAAGAGTTCCTTGTTCGTTTAGGCCCTAAGCTCCAGGTCAAAATCAATTCAAAACGCCTCGAATTGATTAAACCACTTGATGACGCTGAACGTCTGCTCGAACGAACACTTCATGAAGAATATCAGCAAGCTAGAGCAATCAACAACAGCCTAACAAGCTTCCTTGTATCGGCGGCAAAAGTAGACGAGAGTCGGCGTCGGTATATGGAGATGGCAGGAGTTACTGATCAAACGATGTCGATCGTTATTGACAAGATCGATTCTGGTGTCGGAACTTTGTTGAAGAAGGCTCAGAATGTGACAGACAAAGAGGAAAATACGAGAAAGTACCTAGATCAAATCAAGTCTGTGATCGAAACAGTAAAAAAGTAAAAAGGAGATCGAACATGGCCATTGATTGGGATAAATTTGATCAAGACGCAGATAAGGCTATTGAAGAGGCGGGGAAGCGTACCGATGCAAAACTGGCTTCCGTCGTTTCTTCAGTAACCCGTTTGACTGATGATGAAATTCAGGAGCTTTTTCCTGAACCGGCAGATGTAGATAAACTTAGGGAGTTGATGAAGGTGGTGAAGTCGGCTGGTGATCGAAATGATAAAATTAATTCCATAGTCGAAAATTCCGAAAAGTTTGCTGGAGTCATCGTTAGCTTGCTAAGCAAATTTGCATGATGAATGTCTTGAGGGGTAAGGGGTGCGTCAGTTACTACACAAGTCTTGATTGATTCGACCTTTTAAGGTAGTACTCGGCTTGAACGTTAGAACCTTTCTTGATGAAATAGTAATAGTCTCACCGGTCTGCGGGTTTCTTCCGGTTCTGTCAGCTTTCTCCCGGACCATAAAATTCCCGAACCCACTTATCTTTACGTGCCCTTCGGTTACAATCGCATCCTTGAGAACTCCAAGGGTGAGTTCCACCAATTCGACTGCTTCTTGTTTACTGTAAGAGAGCTTCTCTTTCAAAATATCGGCTAAATCGGCTTTTGTCATCTACCTGACCTCTCATTGTGTTGATGTAAATGCTGTAAATATCACAGTTTGCTAGAAATTCCAAATAAAAAGGGCTGGCACAGGGATGCCTCTACCGGCTACCCAGTCGGCAGTTCGAACAAGCATCACCCAGCCTGAAAAACTTAGCAGTATGAGTGCGCTACTGCCGGGGTTCGGCAGATGAAATCGAGAAGATGATCAAGGAGCTTCTGGAGCGATGACAGAACCACTTAAAGTTATGGTCGGGCCTTCTGGCCACTATCACCAGCTCAAATCAGGTCAGATCAAGTATCAGAAGGGTAAGCCCGCCAAGCCGATCTGGCGCATTCTCGTTCTTGATGAACCAAGGAACAAGATGCACAGCCGGGCTTTCTCCTCCCAGCCTTCAGCCGGTGAAATCCAACAGGTTATTTTGGGCGTGCTGCAGGATCAAGACCTGCCATCGACCGATATTTACATTCTTGCTACGGTAGAGAAGCTGTGCCCCGGCCTGCAAGAGAAGCTTATGTCGCTGGGCGCCGCGGTCTATCTGCCGCCTCACGGCTTTGCCTCTGGCTCGCGCGCCGGCCAGGAATGGGAGAAGTTTCTTTCCGGCTTACAGTGGAGTCTCGATATGGTGCGCGAGTCTGCGACCTCATGCGAGGAGATCGCGGCAGCTTCGGGAAATCCCTTTGGAATTGTCACCTCGGATCTTCGGTGCAGCGACGACAAAGTCGCCAGTGGATTCAAGGTAGCGCGTGATTTGGCTGACAAGATAACCCGCCTTCGGGGACGTGATCCTGAGGCCGGCCGAAAAATGCGGGACAATGAGTTGTTTGGGGCACCTCGTAACCAGGGCACCGAAACGCTGCCACTGCAGGATGCCTTGACCGAGCTTATGCGCGATCCGAATCGCCACCTGGCGCACGAAAGGTGGGCGCAACCTATATGGGAAATTGTGCGGCAACTCAAGAAAATCAGGGATGCCGAGCTCACAAACCAGCCTCGCTTGTTGGCTGAACTGGGCGCTTCCGCCGTCGTGCACCAGATTGAGGGTCTGCGAACCAACCGCGAGGACTTTCTTTCCAGCCTGGGATTCCGTCTCCGTGACACGTCTCTACGATATCAGGTATCGCTGGGGATGAAGGAAGCCTTCAAGCAGCTCATTCGCTTGGGCGACGATCTCCTCCAGGTATCAGCTACCAAGGTCACCGTGCACTATCCCAACGGTTGCACCGAATTGTCACTGCGAGGTGTTCCGGCTCACAATCACCTTGAGAAAATGGTGCAGGAAATCTCCGGCGGCCGGGTCGCCGTCATTCCCCATCTTGCCGACATACAGCCAAAGACCCATTATCACCCGGTCACACCGGCATTCTTGAGGACCGGTGGGGCGTTCCATTCACCATACTTTGCCTACCGTACTCCCCTAAGTCCTTCTCAGTGTTTCATTTCGACAGCAAAGGCTGGTTCGCACAGAACCGAAGGACTGTTGATGATACTGGCTATCCTCCCCAAGGGGACCTCTACATATGTTCCGATTGGGGATGCAGCCTTGGCCGAGCGGATGACGGAGATAATAAACGAGAGGCTGGCCCGTACCGGCAAGGGGGTTACCTGCCACGTCGATCCGGTGGAGACCTACGGTGAGCTGATGGAAATAGGTCCCTCCGCATGATCCGCACATATGGCCGCCATCTATGGAGGCTGGGAAGCGTCGTCTCTGGGCATTCTGTTTTTCCGACTTGAACGTGGTTGCACTTAGTGGTATAAAAAACTATGATCCTCAAAAACCGGGAGTTCCACAAGTGGGCCAAAAAGGCAGGGTTGGCGGATTTAGCGCTCTGTCGAGCCGTGGACGAAATGAAGGCTGGCCTTGTGGATGCGGATCTCGGCGGCGGGGTTTTTAAAAAGCGCGTGGCACTGCCAGGGCGGGGAAAAAGTGGGAGCGTTAGGACTCTGTTGGCGACCAACCGCGATGATCGATGGTTTTTCGTGCTCGGATTCGAGAAGAATGAGCGGGCGAACATAACAGATAGAGAGCTGATAGGTCTCCGAATCATCGCTGACGACTTGCTGTCGATGACCGAAAAGCAAATTCAGGCTGCGTTCAAGGACGGGTCCTTGGTGGAGGTAAAAGATGAAAAAAACAAGTAGAATTCTCGATATGGTACACGAGACGGCCAGTGATCTTCACCGCTTAGGCGTTATCGACAAACGCAAGATGGAAAACTATAACGCTCTCTGCATTCCTCCGGTTCCCGAGTACACCCCGGATGCGATCAGATCATTGCGGGAGCGTTATCATATCAGCCAAGCAGTTTTGGCTTCCGTGTTGAATACGAGTTTGTCCACAGTCCAGAAATGGGAGGTTGGAGACAAACATCCTGGCGGGCCTTCTCAGAAGCTACTCAACATCCTCGATCGCAAAGGTCTTGAGGTGATGGTTTAACAGATTTCCATGTCTGACGATGCGGGAAAAGGCCCTGATTCTGGCGAGATGGGGCCTTTTCTTTTTTAAAAACACTGTGAAACTCCCTTGAAAAGACAAAACTGAGTGGCTCAGAGGCCACGCTCCAGAGCCTCTACGCGGTACGCGGCGACATGTTCGAGAGAGGCGTCATCACTGCCTTCCGCAAACTGAGTTGGGATTCCTGGTGCGACAGAGTCTGGATGGGAGCTCACTTACCAGACGGAGGTTTGAAAAATGTTCAAGGAAGACCTTCTGGCCGCTCTTCAGGAGTTGCTGGAGGCATCAAGTACCATGACCAGCGGACAACTGCCCACCGCGAGTCAGTTGGAAAGATATGAGCGGGCCAAAGAGTGGGCTCAAAGACTCCTTGATCGCGAGGAGAAGGAGAAATAAAAAAGGCGGCCACATGGGCAAGCCATTCCACAAAGGTGTTGAAACCAAATGAGCAGATAGCCTCTAAAGCTATCTGCTCATTTGTTATTTGCCTTTCCCAAAATGTCAGCATATGACACTGTTCCTGCAAGCCCTAGTCTCATTGCTGGTGTTTTCTTGTCATCTCCAGTTTCGACATAATTGTAAAAAACCCTGAAAATATCTAACAGCTTCTCCACCATTACAGGATTGTATGGACTGTAGCCATACCATTTCCGCCCTTCATTACTGGAGCTGGCAATGGGGCGCTCCAGAAGTGACAGCCTTCGCCTAACCTGCATAAAGAACCGGTCTATGCCGTGCAGCGTACCTTTACTGTAAAGCCAGGCCAAATGGTCGTCATCATATGAACGATCCCGTAGATCAGTGAGCCAGCAAATCGCCTTCTCCGGTTCGCTCATATCAGGGAACGGATAGAACAACCACCGGTCCTGCCATTTGCCGATGTTTACCAGTTCATTTAACCGCTCTTTGATGATGATATGCCGGAGATCACGGTCCGTTAATGATTCATATGCCGCACTGGAGGCCCGAAACTCTGCAAGCGCCTTAGTACTATCTGCCTTCAGATGACGTTTTTTATTAATGGTGAGATCTTTGCTGACTCGAACATAAAAAGCGTCGCAGCGTTTTTGCAGAACATCCTCCCAAAAAGCCGACAGACAGGCGGCCCTGATTCCTGATTCCTGATCAAGAAAAAACCTTATTTTCTCTACCTTTTTGAAAAGCCCCCTGAGGAAAAGGAAGTGTGCATAAAGAGTGTACTCAGAATGGACCTGCATTCCATTGTAGGGTAGCCCTGTGTCCAAACTGGACGATTCAGACACCTCGATGTCCTCTCTGCTGGCAGCACACTCGTAGGTACCCTGGACCTTGTCCAGCAAGTTGCCGCCGGCTTTATTCTGCTTGTTATTTCTCCTCAGGGAATCCTGATAATCTTGTGCCAGCCACACACGGGCATGGCGGCGAAACGGCGGACGCAGAGAACTGTCGCCGTTTTCAAGAGCTTCTTGTTCGACCTGTTCAGCATCTAGGCCGGGGTCGTAGTTCACGTGGATTCCGAATACGTAACTCGTTTTGTTGTCGGCGCATCCAACGGCAGTAAGGACTACATTCCGTTTATCTTCCGCCAACTTCCAATTTATGGTGTGATCTTGGCGGTCCACCGACAAATAAAGTCGGGGGATTGATGTTTCCGATAAACGCCGTTCCTGAGCTGCGGCAAAAGCGAGACACTGTTGATGGATGAAGTCAATCTTGCCATACAACGTGCCCGAAGAAATCTCAGCCACTTCCATGATCCGATTGAACGGCATCTTGTTGACCAGCAGTTTAAAAACAGTTTCGTTCACTTCCGGCCTTTTTTGCCGAAGTGTCGCCCCTCCGACAGAGAACGTCGTTCCGCACTCCCGGCAACGATAACGCTTAGATCCGGATTTTGTTTTACCAAAGCTATAATATGCTGTTGACGCGTCGATGTTTACAGAGTGATTCGGACATCGTTCTTTGGGACATGAAGGTGGTTGCTCAGGGGCAAGGTATTGGGTTATACGGTCAAGTTCTTCGCTAATGGCCAGATTGCTTTTTAACGGGGGATATTCTCCGCAAGAACTGCACGATAGAAAAGTTTGGCCATTGATAGAACCAGAAATCGTATAAACATCTTTTTCCCTAGCAGCAAGGGGACCGCGTGGCTGTGCCTCCATGCTTGCAGGCCGGCCAAAGTTCGGACAAAGAGGATTTTTGCAGAAATTCACCTGAATGCCGTTGGCTGCAAACGGAATGCGCGACGTAGGTTTTGCGCTCATAAAAAATGCCTCTTAACTGTAAGGTTAAGAGGCATGATATCACTGTTTTTTTGGCTTTCAACACCTTTGTGGAATGGCTAGCCACATGGGCCGCCTCTATCCAGGTCGGACTGCATCATCCAACCTGAAGACTGTAGCAGGGCCTTACCCCCGTAAAGATGGAAATAACCTCGATCTGACCACTGGAAACTTCGTTCCTCAGTACGGCCTTCTCGAATTCCTCCCACGAAAGCGAATATTCCCTGCCGTTTATCCTTGCTTTGACTGTCATGGCCCTCTCCCCCCTGGTGATTTGTTAGGCGCCCAAAAGGACTCCCCGCAACCACCGTGGAAACGGTGGCTCCGGGGAGCCCTCTTGAACGAGGGGGGAGGGTAGGGGAGGCGCATAAAGCGCCGCCCCCCTTATCTATGGGGTGGCCTCAGCCACCTGTTCAACCAGCTACTTCGTCTCGATCCGAGGCGGGTCCGGTTGCGACTGTTCCGGGGACGAACTCTTTTTCCGTTCCTCCTCGCGTTGCTGCACTTTCTCCCGCAGCTCATCTTCAGGATCGGTCATGGCCCTGCCGGCGCTGGCGGTCATATGGACCACCGTGGCGACAGGGTTCAACCAGGAAGCACCTTGGGTCGCAAGTTCTACGCTGGCCCACTGACTGTGACTGCACCCGCTCAGGGGCAACACCGCAACTGCCAGAATAATCATCCTTCTCATTTTCGTACTCCTTTCTGTTGGGATATGGTTTCCTCGATGACCGGAAGGATCTCCGGGCTGAAAAGCTCGCCCAGGTTCCCCCGCCTGGCCAGCAGCCCGGCGACATCGGGTATCCGCTTGGCCATGTACGCGACCCCGTTCTCCAGTCGCTCAAGGCGGTGGAGATTCTGCATCATGGCGTTCATTTCAACGCCGGCCTGCTTCAGGAAGTCGAAGCCGGACATGGTGGCGAGGTCTTCCGTCCTGCCGCCATTTCGGTAGAATGAATCGGGGTCCTGGCCTTCCGGGAAGATGAAGACGCGGGCCTTCATCTCTTCCTTCACCGCCAGGAGGATGCCCTTCTGGAGCGCCTTTCTGCCGGCGTCGTCTCCGTCGAACATCAGGTTCAGACGCCGGACGTAGCGCTTCAGAATGGCCGCATGCTCTCTGGTGAATGACGTCCCGCAGGTGGCGACGACGTTGAGGATGCCTGTGGCCCGCATCTGCATGAGGTCGATGTAGCCTTCGACCACATTGACCTCCCCCGTTTCTTTCATTGCCTCAATGGCGCCGTCCAGTCCGAAGAGGGTCGCCGACTTTTTGAAAAGCGGCGTCTCCGGACCGTTGATGTATTTGAATCGTGAATTGGTGGAGCTGATCGTTCGGCCGGCAAAGGCGATGATGCACCCCCCTTTGTCCCTGATGGGGAACATCACGCGCCCCCGAAAGATGTCCCGGTAGCTGCCCGAGGCATCCTTCCGTATCAGCCCGGCCTTTTCCGCAAGGCCCAGCGGCACCCTTTCCTTGCCGAGAAACTCCACGAGGGTCTTAGTGCCGACTGGTGCAAAGCCGATCCCGAAATGTCTGACCATATCTCCGGTCATCCGTGAGTCGACGTATGCCCTGGCGCCGTTCTGGTTCTGCAGCAGGCTGTTGTGGTAGAACTGCTGCGCTCTCTCAAGCACCTGCAGCATTCCCCTTCGTTCCTTTTCCTCTCTGGTGTCGTCCTGGGGGATGTCGATCCTTCCCTTTCTGGCGAGGAGTTCCAGGGCGGCGGGGAAGGAGATGCCATCAATTTTCATCAGAAACTTGGCGACATCTCCTCCTTCCGAGCATGCTCCAAAGCAGTGCCATCTCCTTCGACCCGGATCCACGGTAAAAGAAGGAGTCTTCTCTTCGTGGAAGGGACAGCAGGCGGTATAGGCTCGTGCGGATTTCTTGAGAGGGACGTATCCGTCGATTATGGAGACGATATTGTCCGCTCCGTAGGCGAGGATATCCCTCTTGATATTGTCAGCTATCATTCTCATGGGGCTACTACCTCCATGGCGTTTGCTTCGGCAAACTCCTCCTTCTCGATCAAGCTGTTCAAGTCGGCACCCGTTTCCAGGTGCTTTAATATCAGCCTGATCGCAGACGCCACCTCGTTAAGGCAAGTTTTCGGCCCCTGGTGACAGGAGATCCCGGACAGGGCCTTGACCGCATCCTGCGCCTCAAGTCCGGACCGCAGTCCGTAGGAGACCAACCGGGCTATGCCGTCGGCCATTGCCGAGCCGCAGCCGCCTGCCTTGCCGAAGCGAATGAAGACCTCGAATGGCTTTCCATCCAGGGTCGTGACCGTAACGAAAATCTTGCCGCAGTGTGATCTTCTCTGAATGGTGTAACCCGGCGCAGCGGCCGGGCGTGGTGCTTTCGGGCTCATATATCCTCCTCTGTTGGAAGCTTTCTATTTCTCCTTGAGCTGTTCGAAAACAGCGTCAAGATCGATTGCCGCCTGGCCGAGTTCCAGTATTCTTGCGAATGCCTCTGATGTTTCCCCGTTTCCTTGTGGCACCTCGACGGTTTCTTCCGGTGTTGTACCCTCCGTGTCGTAGTCGATGACCATGAAGGTCATCGGCGGGACATCTTTCGGACGATCGGAGGTCAGGCACTGAACCAGCCCGCCCTCCAAGACAACTGCCACCTTGGGCGGCGGTGCATCGAGGTACTCACGAATCTGGGGAATGAACCGGGAGAGGAAGTTTACGGCCTCGCAGCCATTGATTTCCTCGTCGTAGAATTCGCTCGCGGGATCGGCCTGTGGAAAGGCCTCAATTATTTCCAGAAGAAGTTTTCTTGCCATGTCCTGTCTCCTTTTCTGTGAAAGGGGGCAGAACTCCCCCAGGGGGAAGGTCCACCCCCTGTTGGGTTGGCATTGCGGCTTAGTTTTCTGTTTCTCTTTCGTGTTGATAATTGTCCCGGGCGACGCGTAAATTTTCCTCGAAGTCGATTTCCATCCGCTCACAGAAGTGCATCAGGTCCGTGAGCATGTCCTTGACGTCGTCTTCGTCGCCCTCAAAATCTCGACCTTCAAGAGTCAGGCAGTACGCCTGCATGACCGAGTCGATCCGGTCGGCACGTTCCTCGTTGGTTGGTTCCTTTGCCGTCGAAATGTAGTCTGCCATGGCTGTCTCCTTGAAATGTGGCTGGGAGACGGCTCCCCCTTCCGGGAAGGTCGTCTCCCCTTGGGGTAATGTGATCAGAGGTGCGTGTCCAGGCCGGTGACCTCGGTGAATATCCTTTGGAGATCCTCAGCGTAGACCCTCTCCAGTTTCTCGATGGGCTCGAATTTCAGTTCGGGCCTGCGAGTAATCTTCAGGGCCTCAAAGATATAGGTGTCAGTCCAGTCGAGGGTAATCCTGACATTGTTGATCCCATTCTTTGCGAACCCTGTCGGCAGGCTGAACATGAGGTAGTTCTCGCCGCCGATGAGATTCCTGGCGCCGGTCATTGCAATGAATCGACGGCCGCCAAGTTGGGCAAAAATGGTCTGGGCGATTCCCTGTTCAGTCATCAGGCAGCCTCCTGTCCATCACCCACCTCTTCCCGAAGGTCGTAGTCGTCGTCTTTGCCGAGGGCTGAAAGCGGCACCGACTCGGATTCCCACCGGACCGAGGTGTGCTTGTAGTATCCCGTCCAGAAGAAGTTGCAATCGGTGACGTTGAGCATGGTACATTCCATCCGCCCCTCGAATTGCTTCGTTGCAACCTTTCCGTTTTCCGGGTCGGCCTCATAATCGACGACCGTGAATTCACAGTCGTAGTTGAACTCGGAAATCCTGTAGACTCCCAGGGCCCTCACAACTGCCGAGAGCTTCCTGATGCGGTTGATTCTGTCCGCATTCAGGTCGATCACGGCATAGTCGGCTACTTCAAAGAAATCGCTGTTGTCGGATATTGGAATGGTCAGCTTCTTTGTGATTGGCGTTAGTTTGCTGTCGGTTACCTTATTCATGCTTGTCTTCTCCCAGTTGTGGTCGGACAAGGGGACATGCTCCCCGCAGAGATGTCATGCCCCTGCCGGGTTGGTCAGATAAGGCCTTGTTCGGCGAAACTGAGGTAGCTGTCGCCGATTATGATGTGATCGAGTACCTTGATACCAAGGAGATCACCCGCCTCTTTGATGCGCCGGGTAACCTCGAGATCCTCACTTGAAGGTGTAGGATCGCCGGTGGGGTGGTTGTGTATGAGAAGAATGGCGGCTGCGCTCGACAGAAGAGCGGTCTTGAACAGTTCCCGTGGATGCACGATGCTCTGGTTGAGGGAACCGACAGACACCCGGTCGAGACAGGCAATCCTGTTCTTGCCGTCCAGATGCAATGCTATGAAGTGCTCCTTTGCCTCCTGGCGGAGATCCAAGAACATCTCATAGACCTGACTTGCCGACGTGAACCGCTTGGACACCCACGCGGGAGCGTCTTCACGCACCACCTCTTTCCGGTACCTGGCTTCGATCGAGAGAATTGTTATTTTCTTTTTCTCCGGTGGGATTTCTTCTCCGAAGAGATTCGTGAGATAGGGGGACATTCGCTTGCTCCTTTCCGGGAAGCGGATACCCCCAAGGGGGATTCTGCCCCCCGATGGGAATTAGTTGGTTCGATCTTTATAGGGTGATCGCGTTAGACTACCCTGACTGACTGGAACGGTGCGCCCATGACGGCTGGGCCACCAGTGGATCTCCTTGATGGGATCTCCAGATGACACGGTATCCAGCCGGTCGATTTGCCGACCACGAAGCGGCGTTTCTCGCCGTAGCAGTCCACCACCTCAACCTGCTTGCCTTCCAGGCCAACGAGCTGAGGGGTGAGTTCCGCCCTGGAGCGGAAGCCGTTCTGTTGATGTCTCTGGAAAACCAGATCCGACAGCATACGGTACTTCTCGTAGGCCTTCATGGTGCCGCGCTCAGACGGCAAAGGAGTCAGGTCCCAGCGGTCCAGCTCTGCTGCGAGCCGATTTCCCAGTTCCATCACTCGGTCGAAGCCGAGGGTCGTACATCCCTCTTTGAAATGAATGACGTACAGGCCGTTGCCGGTACCGAAGTAGTCGGGATTAATGGTGACTTTATTCTTTTTCAAGGTGACCTCCTGAAGACACTCCCCCCATACGGGAGTGTCGGTTAGAACTCCCGGTATGGGCGGGCCTCCGATTGGAGGTCAGGCTGCCTTGCGCTTTGTGATGAGGGCCTCTTTGAGGAGACCGATCAGCGCGGCGGGCAGCTCTTCAATCTGTTTTATGACGGAGGATTCTTTCAGCCAGGTCAATATGGAGTTATCGAGGATGCCGATTCCATACACCTCGATCCCGCATGACCTGAGCCTCTCCACCGCCTTTCTTGTTTTCCCGAGATCGTCCGGGCTTCCATCCGTCATCGGAATGACGATCTTCCGGCGTTCCGGACGATGTGTCAGGAGCATGCCGGCCCACAAAAGGGCCTCTGCCATAGGGGTTCCCCCGCTGGAGCAGATGTTGAAGTATCCTGCCCTCGGTTTCGCACCGAAAGGTTTCAACTCCACCAGGTCTCTGCCCCAGGGGAAGGCACCTGCGGCGCAGGTCACTCCCGGGAGGAGTTCCAGCGCCTCCGCAGTGACGAATGTCGCCTGCAGCGCTACGCACATTTTCTCGGGGTTCATTGACCCGGAGCGGTCGGTGAGCAGCACGATCGCAGTATTGTCATCCTGCTTGTCTCGGCGTGCCGCGAATATCCGGGTGTCCGGTGTCTGGCATGCCACGCGGTACACCGACCGACTGTCGATTCTGTGGCCTGCCCTCTTTGCATTGCACTGTTGCAGTCGGACCGCCTGAAGGAGTCCGGCAAGCTGGCTTCGCATTCTGCTAGTCTTGCGACGCGCACCGTCGAAGCCCATTTCACCTTCGATCCTCCTTTGATCGCCAGGGCCGCTGCCGGCCCCGACACCTGGGTACGCCGTGTCGGGGATCTCTTCCAACTGACCTGCCATCTCACCGTTACGATGTTCTTTGCCGAGCATCTGGGCGACGATCTTCCCAAGGTCGACTTTCTGGGCGGCCTTGGCGACATCGGCTGTTCGGAGCATATCCAGATTGTCCGTCTGCTTCGAAGCAGCGGGTTTCCCCGCACCGCTCCCGGATGAGTTCCCGGAACCGTTTTCTTCGTCGGAAGGTCCGTTGCTGTTGCCTGTGTTGGCAGGTTGATTGTCCATCCCACTTTCCGGCTTTTTATCCTGCTGCCGGGGCTGTGGCGGGTTTGCGATGAGTGCTTCGATCTCTTTCCCGAGATTTACGCAATCTGCCAGTGTGTTGCATGCGGCAATTCTGGCGACACATGCTGCGAATCGATCGCAGAAGGGATCGCCGAAGCTTTGCCGGCTCCATGTCTCCATCTCTGAGGCGATGTCTCCGAGCGGTTGTCCAAGGACAGCCGTCCGGCCGCGGCAGATCAGCCAGCTTGTCAGAAGCGACATGGGCTGACTTTTCGTTCCTCTGAAACTGCCATCCTCAAACTTGAGGATGGCAATCAGGTCCCGCAGATTGATGGCGCAACCTGGATACTCCTCGCACTGTTTTTTCTCGATGTAGACTTCCTCGATGAGCTCTCCCCAAGTCCCCATGTCTCTTCCGAAATCGGAGTGGCGGACGTGGGCAGCTTCATGATCGACATAGCCACGGGCGAGAACTGCCGCCTTGTGGTCGTCGGCAGGCAAGGTGGGAATGATGATTTCGTTTCCGTTCGTGCAGGCTTGGTCTCCTTCGATTCGGAGGGTCACGCCCATTTTTGCGCCAAGGGCCTGCAATGCGATTCTTAAGCCCCCGATGACGGTGGATATTTTAGGTGTCATGGTCTCTCCTGAAACACGCTCCCCCCTGCAGGGAGCGTCGGTAGATGCTTCCCCCGCAGGGGGGGAGTGTCCTTTCCAGGACTAGAACCATTCAGATGGCGCCTCTTCGAATTGAGGCACGTAAAGAAAGTCAGGGATGACTTTGATCTCGTTTGGCTCCTCGGTGCTGTACATTTCTTCTGCCGTTTCTTCCGGTTCTTCCTCGGCAGAGATGTTTTCAGCAATCTGCCTTGCCTCAGGAATGTTGCCGAGGAGGTGGATCACTCCGCACAAGGCGGCGAAATCCCCACCCTTGATCGGACCGGTTTTCGGAAGACCGGTGAGGGTGGACCTGATACCGGTGACCAACTCGTTCAGACCGGGCTCCAGAAAAACCAGCCCTTCGATCTTGTCCAGCATCGACCTGAGAGGCCGCACAGTCTTCTGGCCGACCTCCAATTTGCCACTGAAAGAGCTGTCCCAGGTCATGCGGGCCTGCTGCTGGACTTCGTGTCGCAGCTGATCGGCCAGGCCGTTTATCTCAGTATCAAGACCTGTCTCATGCCCTTCGACCGGGTTGATGTTGAATGTCTGTACTCTGAAGGCAAGCTGTCTTTCGACGTATTCCAGGCTTTCCACCGCCCGGGCGATGACTGCCTCCCAGCCGGGGTTCTGTGCCTTCCAGTCCTGAACCGCATTGTCGTACTCCGACAAGAATTCGATCTTGGCTGCATTGTATTCGCCCTTGATGACGTCAAGTTCCGCCATGAGATCATCGAGCTTCTCCACGGGGACTGCATACCCGCCGAGAAACCTGGTCCCCACGGCAAGAACGGTCCGTTCCGCACGCCTCTTGAAGGTCGCAAACGGCGCGAGCGCCGCCGGGTCCATGACCCGTTTGCTTCCCAGTGAGGCGAGTTTCTGGGGAGGAAGTTCGCTGCCGTCCGCCAGTTTAAGATCCTCCTGACGGAGCTGTTTCCGACCGGTCCAGAGGGAAACCGACAGTACGAGAATGGAAATGTTGTCGAGTATGTTCATTGGCGTCTCCTTTAGTGATAAAGGGGAGACGCGCCACCCCCTGGGGGATGTCTGTCTCCCCGGTCTGGGTGGGTATTAGAACCAGCGATCGCTGTTCTGGTCGGACAGCCACTCGCTCATGACGTTACCGCTCAATGGAGGAGTGCCGTTCGCAGGCCTGCTTCGTTCCGTTGGGGCGGGTGGCGTCACCGGTGGACTCCGCTTAAGGTGTGACCAGCCGGAGCCTGGGAACCATTCCCCGACCAGGCGGTAGCCCTTCGCCTTTTTTTCTTCGATCTTCTGGTCGAGAAAAACTCTGGAGGGGGCAGGACCGATGACCTTGTTCTGGTTCACCTGTCCTGTCTTTCCCCACTGACTGATTACCTCCCTGTCGGTGAGGAACCCGAGCCAGTCCTTGCCGCCGCTGGAGGAGGGTGCCCGCATCCAGATGCCGTATTGGGTGTTGCCGGGAACGAACATGGTCCACCCCCTCTATGCGATGATCCGCTGCACCAGCTCGTGAAGAGCCTGGCGGGACTGCACTTCGGCCCGGAAGCCGAGTGCGCGGTCAAGGGCGTAGACGATGGGGTTTATTCCCGGTTTCGCTTTGTAAAAGGTGGCGAGCTGCGCCCAGCGTATGAGGGTGCGGGTGCAGAAGGTGACCTCGATCTCGCCGCTTACGAAAAGATCGCGGACCTTGTTGGCCACTTCCACCATTTTCTGCCGGATAGGGGAGGGGACTTCCGGGACGGCTTTTTCAAGTGCCAGGTTTTCCTCCGCCGGATCGGCATAGCCGACCTCCAGCATCATGAACCTTCCCATGGAAGCGAGGTTCTGGCGTTTGGTCGCCTGGTAGAGTCCGGTCGCGTCGCCGTTGCCGGCTGTGTTCCCGGCGAAGATTATCCTCGCGCCAAAGCGCAGTGGGTCGATGGTTTCGCCGTTCTCGGGGATCATGATGGCCCGGCCCTCGTTGACGGCGTTGAGCCCTACGAAGGTGCCGGGGTCGAGGGTGTCGGCCTCGTCCAACAAGATCCATGCTCCGGCCTGATCTTTGAGTCCCTGGATAAAGGGACCGTCCACCCATTCCATGTTGCCGCTACGAACTACGAAGCGTCCGAACAACTCCGGCATCTCCATCCGCTCATGGCACGAAACCACGTAGAGAGGGATGTTGAGCCGTGCGGCAATCTGGGTGACGATGGAAGATTTTCCGGAGCCGGTGGGACCGACGACATAGAGCGGATCGGTCCCCGCCGCACCCTTCATCCACG
>Ga0209317_1001794_pt1 | contig 17277 bp, 16 predicted proteins | sample RifGroB2_FD_183994 | JGI IMG/M metagenome (GOLD analysis project Ga0209317, IMG submission 183994) | Soil microbial communities from Rifle, Colorado, USA - Groundwater B2 (SPAdes) (version 2) | ecosystem: Environmental > Terrestrial > Soil > Unclassified | place: Rifle, Colorado | collected... | reverse complement strand
GCGCCCCTGAACGATGGGTCCCCCGTATCCGCCGGTTCGGGCGGATTTTGGCGTGTTGATTCGGTTGCAAAGATCCTGCTACTCTGCCTGCCTCAGCCGGTACCCCACTCCCGGCTCGGTCGTTATATGTCTTGGGCGTGACGGGTCGCGCTCTATCTTCTTCCTGAGGTTGCTTATCGTCACCCTCAGCACCTGGGGCTGCTCCTGGTGGGCCATGCCCCAGATCTGTTTCAGTATCTGGCCGTGCGTCACCACCTTGTCCGCATGGGTGATCAAGAGGCGCAGCAGATCGTATTCCGTGGGAGTCAGCTGCACTTCGTTGCCGCCCACGCTGACCCGGCGCAGGTTCAGGTCCACCGTGAGGCCGCCGCTTCTGAAGACCGGCTCGGCGCCCTGCACTGCGGAGCGCCTCAGGGAGACCCTGATGCGGGCCAAAAGCTCCCCCACTCCGAAAGGCTTGGTGAGGTAGTCGTCCGCCCCAGCATCGAGGGCCGCCACCTTCTCGTCCTCGCGCTCGCGCACGGAGAGGACGATGATGGGGACCTGGGACCACTCGCGGATGCGCCTTATCACCTCGATGCCGTCCAGGTCCGGAAGGCCCAGATCCAGAAGGACCACGTCGGGCCTTAAGGCCGCGGCTGCAGACAGGCCGTTTCGTCCAGATTCGGCCTCATGCAGGCTGAACTCCCCGCAGGAGAGCGCCGAGTGCAGGAAGCGGCGGATGGCCGCCTCGTCGTCTATCACCAGGATCCGGTGCTGGTTGCTGGGGTCTTTCGTCTCTTTCATGCGTTCTCGCTTTGGGCGCCCAAGGGGAGCAGGATCTCCATGACCAGGCCCCCTCCCTCCCTGTTTTTCGCCGTGATTTTCCCCGCGTGGGCCTCGACGATCCCCCTGCAGATGGAGAGCCCCAGGCCGGTGCCGCCGGCTTTCTCCGGCACCTGGACGTGATAGAACTTGTCGAAGATGTGGGGGAGTTCCGTCTCCGGCACCCCGGGTCCCCGGTCCGCGACGGTCAGCGTGAGCCATTGCCCGGTCACGGCGGCCTCCATTTCGATGTTGCCTGCGGCAGGGGCGTACTTGTTGGCGTTGTCGAGCAGGTTGACCAGCACCTGGGTCATGAGCACCATGTCGAGCGGGACCAGCGTCAGCCCCGGCGGCAGCAGCACTGAGACGTTCCGGTCACCGAGCCGGCTCTCCATGGCCGCCAGCGCGCACCCGATCAGCTCCTGCGCATCGCTGGGCTCCATCTTCAGGCGCAGGGCCCCTGCTTCCAGCCGGGTCATGTCCAGAAGGTTCCCGACGAAGCGGTTCAGGCGTTCCGCTTCATCACTGGCAGTATCCAAAAGCTCCTGCCGTGCCTGCCCGCTCAGACGCTCCCCCTCGTCCTTCAGGGCCGAAAGCGCCCCCTTTATGGAGACCAGCGGGGTCCGCAAATCGTGGGAGATGGAGTTTAGCAGCGCACGTTCCAGGTTTTCCTGGACCTGCAGCATCCTCGCCTTCTCCGCTTCCTTGGAAAGCCGGTCCCGTTCCAGCGACTGTTCCCGCACCTTGGCGACCAGAGAACTGATGATCACCCCGACGATGAAGAATCCGGAGAAGGTGACCAGGTATTCCTTGTCAGCGACGCTGAAGGTCAGGCGGGGGGGGACGAAGAAGAAGTCAAAGGCCAGGACCGCAAAAAAGGCGGTTGCTATGGCCGGCCGCCTCCCGAGCTTCACCGCCGCGATGACCACTGCCAGCAGGTAGACCATCACCATGTTGGTCGGAACCAGATGCGGCCGTATGAATTCGCACACAAGTGTCGCGGCAGCTATCAGCAGCAGGCTGCCGAGGTAACCGCTTCCTGCAAAAGTCGGCTTCACGATTGCTCCCCCGTTGCTCCAATGAAGATCCCGGACAGGGTAACAGCTTGCACCATCTTTTTCCAGCCGCATGGCATGTCCCACGGTTTCCGATGCCTTGGGACCGGTTCCCCAAAACGGTGTGGCAACGATAAGCCGAACCGGCTCCGACAGGTTCCCATGGTACAGAAAACCGCGTAAACAGGGCGTTAAAATGCGGCGGATTCTCGTAAAGATTTCGTAAAGGCGAAGGTGTGAAGGGAACTTGGCTGGTTGAGGCAGGGGGGAGCGAAGCGGCCGGCTCCTTGGCTGGGGCCTAGGTGGAAGTTCCAGCAACGGAAAAAGGGTGGGCCTTTTGATGCCCACCCTTCAGGTTGTCTGCTGAGCCGGAGGTTGCAAACTGATCGCCGGCGCCGCTTCTCTTGAATCACCCCCCCAGGGCACCCCTCAGGTCCTCTTCCGCCGTGGTGGTCGGGCCCAGGTCGTAGTTCTGGACCAGGAAGTCGAGCACGGCCGGCGACACGTAGGCGGGGAGCGTGGGGCCGAGGCGGATACCCTTGATCCCCAGGTGCAAAAGGGTGAGCAGGATGACGTGGGCCTTTTGCTCGTACCAGGAGAGGATCATGGAAAGCGGCAGGTCGTTCACCTCGCACTGGAAGGCGTCGGCAAGGGCCAGGGCGATCCTGATCGCAGAGTAGGCGTCGTTGCACTGCCCCACGTCGAGAAGCCGCGGGATGCCGCCGATGTCGCCGAACTCCAGACGGTTGAAACGGTTCTTGCCGCAGGCGAGCGTCAGTATGACGCAGTCCTTGGGGACCTTTTCGGCGAGCTCGGTGAAGTAGTTTCTCCCCGCCTTGGCGCCGTCGCACCCGCCGATCAGGAAGAAGCGGCGGATGGCCCCGTTCTTGACGGCATCGACCACAGCTCCTGCCGCCTTGAACACCGCCTCGTGCCCGAAGCCGACCAGGATCTCCTGCCCGGGGTTCTCGGGGAGATCGGGTAGCGAGAGCGCCTTGTCGATGACCGGGGAGAAGTCCCGCCCCTCGACGTGCGGGATGCCGGGCCAGGCCACCTCCCCCCAGGTGAAGAGCCGGTCCGTGTAGCTCGACTCGGGCTTTTGAATGCAGTTAGTGTTGAAGATGATGGCACCCGCGAAATCCGGCAGCTCGCGGGTCTGGTTCTGCCACGCCCCGCCGAAGTTCCCTGCGAAATGGGAGTACTTCCTGAGACCCGGGTAGCCGTTGGCCGGGAGCATCTCGCCGTGGGTGTAGACGTAGATCCCCTTCCCTTCGCTTTGCTTCAGGACCTCCTCCAGCATGGGGAGGTCGTGGCCGGAGACCACGATCCCCTTTCCGCCGCGAGTCCCCAGGTTCACCTTCATCGGCTCGGGCGCCTGGAAGCGCTCCTCGTGCCCCTGGTAGAGGAGTTCCATGGTGCGCAGGTTCATCTTGCCGCACTCAAGGGAGAGCCCCACGAAATCCTCCAGGGTCGCCTGCGGGTCGGTGGTGGCCGCCAAAGAGCGGTGGATGAAGGCGTAGATCTCCTCGTCCTCCTTCCCCATCTCCGTCGCGTGCCAGGCGAAGGCCCCCATCCCCATCAGGCCGTAGATCAGGATCTCGATGGTGGATAGGATGTTCGGGTCCTGGTGCCAAGTGAAGACGCCGTGCTGCCGGCCCTGGTCGGTCAGCGCCTGGGTGTCTCCGGCAGGCTGCCAGGCAGCGGGCCCGCCGGTGATTTCGGGGGGCGGCGCCCCTTTTTGCTGCTGGTGCGCGTTGCCGTAGAGCGCTTTCGCCTTTTCCTTCATCTGGTAGCAGCGCTGCAGCCGGCGCGCGATGTCGTCGGGGTCGAAGTTCACGTTGGTGACCCTGGTGAAGAGCCCGGCCAGCATGAAACGGTCCACTTCCTGGTCCTTCGCGCCTAGCTCCCGGGCCAGGTGGGCATAGACCGCCACCCCTTGGAGCCCGTGGACCATCAGGTCGAGAAGGGCCGAAACCTGCGGGTCCTTGCCGCAGTTCCCCATCACGTCGCATCCTACTCCGCGAGCCGCCTGTTCACATTGCCTGCAAAACATTGCACTTGCCATGAATGCCTCCTTGATTGGATTTTTCCAATCACAACAGTCTCCCAGAAACGCAGGACATTTCAAGAGGTAGCGCGATGCGGTATCGCTTCGCGCGTAAAAAAAGAGGCGGGTTGCGGCGCCCGCCTCTTTTGCATCGACCGGAATGTCAGCCGCTATCAGGGATTGCCGAAGCGGACAGTGGCCTGCTTGGACAGGGAGACTTGCCCGCTGGAGTCCATCACCCAGCCGTACACCGCCTGGTGACCGGTTTGCCGGGGGGCGGCCCGGGGTAGGCGAAGGTTTCAGGTTTCGCAGCAGCAAAGGCAGATGCCAAGGGCTTGAGAAGCGACGGCGTTACCAGGTAGCCGGCTATGGTCTTGCCCGGGGCGGCCAGGCCGGCGAAGCTGTCGATAGTTGCCACGTTCCCGGCTGCCTGCGCCAGCACGTGGAAGCCGGTCGCCTGCGGGATGTCGTAGAGAACCACCGCATTCCTGGCGTACTCCGAGATGCCATGGCTGTCTTTTATCCAGGCATACAGGGTGACGGTCTTGCGGACCCCGGGGACCAGCGCGGTGGAGGCAAAAGCACGGTTCGCCCCTTCGGGGGTCGGCCGTTTTCACCGGGAGCGGAACCGGCAGGCTGCTGCCTCACTACGGCTTCGGGGTCTTCAGGTGTGACAGGGGGATTCGGGAGAGTCGAACAAGAAGACAAGGCACTGAGGCTGGTGGCCAAAGTGCCTTGTCGTGTTCCGGTCGCGGGGCAGGATTTCATCCTTCGGGGTGACGAGCCGTTTTACTGTGCCTACTGTTATCGAGCGTTTGCGGGGCCTTCCGGCACCATGGCGCGGAACTGCCGCTCTACCTCCCCGGGGGCCTGCAGCAGTCCGCTGTGCACCTCCCGGGACATCGGGTCGGGGAAGATGTACTCCTCGTCCCTTTCGATGCCGTCCAGGATCGCCCCGGCAACCCGGTCGGGAGTCGCCTTGGGCATCTCCTGGCCGGAGGTCATCCTGGTGTCGACCGGTCCCGGGTAGATTCCGTACACCTTTACGCCGCGCGGCGCCAGCTCGGCGCGCACCCCCTGCAGCAGCGAATGACCGGCGGCCTTGGAGGCGGAGTAGGTTCCGTTCACGGGTAGGTTGACCAGCCCGAGGATGGAGCAGACGTTCGCTATCGCCCCGCCGCGTGCTGCGAGTGCCGGTGCGAAGGCGCGGCACATGGAGAGGGTGCCGAGATAGTTGACCTTGATCTCCTGACCGGCGCTCGCCAGACCGTCGGGGTCGAGCAGGCTCTTGCAGTGATTGACCCCGGCGTTGTTGATCAACAGGTCGACGTCCCGGCACTGCTGCGCTGCAGCGGCTACACTGCTTTCATGCGTCACGTCCAGCCTCAACGCGACCACACGCCCCGGGTCGAATTCAGCCATTTCCGCTACAGCCTGGACGTTGCGCGCCGCTGCGTACACCTTGCTCGCCCCCCGCTCCAGCAACTCCTTCACCAGTGCCCAACCGATGCCGCCGTTGGCTCCGGTAACCAAAACCACCTTGTCCGCTAGCTCCATTTCCAGTCTCCTTTTTTGTGGTACTACCTGTCCGCCCACCTGAGCGTGCCGTGCAGGACGGGCCTTGGCTCCCCGGCGCTTTCACGCCCGGGATCCCTCGTTTCGACGTTTTGTTCCAGGACCAGGTAGAGGGCGCGCGCCGCGCGGCTCAAGAGATCCTCAGCGTTGCCCGGTTGACGGGCCAAGGCCGACACCGTCATCAGCGCCTCCCTGGCGATCCGCTCCGACAATGGATGCATGGGGGTGCCCTCCAGCTTCTCCCGCAGCAACTCGATACTGGCCGCGATGCCAAGGGCGGTGACCCCGCCGTCGACCACCTTCAGATGGTCCGGGTCGTGCCGCGTGGCCATGTCTACCAGCCGTATCACCCTGTGGTGCAGCCGCTCCCGTGTCCGGGCAAGAACCTGCGGCGAGCCGGTCGCAGCCATGCGCGCCAGGTCTCGGGAGACGGCGGAGAGCAGCGATCGCATGCGCACCCCCGGGTTTACAGGGACCAGCAAGGCATAGGAGACCCAGGCGATCCCCACCCCCGTCACCATGGCCACCGCACCGACGACCAGGTCGGCATTGGCGACGTTTACCGCCACTCCCGGCTGCACCACGAAGATGAAGAAGAGAGTCGCGTCGGTCGCGGCTATCACCGTTGCCCGGTACTGCATCGCGACCAGGCCCAGCAGCACGAAGGGCGCGATGATGGCGGCGGTAAGGTAGGGGTCGTTTACCGAGGAGAGCAGGAAGATCCTGCACAGGATCGCGGCGGCCGAACCTATGGCCGCGCCTACGAAGATGTTGCCGACGAAACGGGCGGGGTGCTCCTTGTTCGAGAAGACTGTGGTCATGATGGCAAGCGCCATCAGCATGAGCGGTCCCTTGCTCCAGCCGGTAGCGCCCCAGGTGAGGCCGACCGCGGCGATGACCACCCCGGAGCGAAAGGCCGCCCGGCCGGCTTCGACCCAGTCGCGGTGCCGGACGAGCCGATGCCGCGGTGCCTGGTCCGGGCTGCCTGCGAGGGAGCCGAATTCGGCAAGGGCCTCCCTGAGCGAAGCAACCAAGCCTCCCAGGGTTTCCCCCAGAAGCGGCAGGTGGAGCTTCGCTTCGGAGGCCAGTTGAGCAAGCCCGCCGCAGAAATCCGGCCCCGGGGAGGGTCCGAGCGTCGCGGCTTCATCGAGGCGCCGCGACAGGAGCTCGCGCCACCTCTCGTGGCTGCCGTCGGCGTCGCTGTGGCGATCGAGGTGCTCCGCCGCCAGGCGGCCGGCTGCCAAAAGGGACAGGAGTGCGGCGATCGTGCCCTTCACCTGCCGCTTCTGCTTCTTGAAGCCCGCATACCCCGCTCCGGCAAGATCGAGGAATGCCTCCAGGTCCGCCAACTCCATCAGCAGCGCCTGCTCCAGCCTCGCGACCCTGTCCGCACGCCCGTGCCGGAGCAGCGACGCCAGCCAGAGCATCGCGTCGCAGGTCACCTGGCGGAGGCGCCGTTCCAGCTCCTCGCGAGGCTGGCGCGGCGTGAAAAGGGCGGTCACCCCGGTGGTGGCGATGATCCCCACGACGATGCAGGCGATCCGGCCGAAGGCGATCTCTTGGATGCGCGAGGGGTTCATGAAGCCGCTCATCACGATGATGGCGCAGGTGCAGGCAGCCATCAGGAAGGCGTACGAGCGGAGGCCGTGGAGAAGGTTCCCGATCCCGACGCAGCCTGCCGTCCACACGGCGAGGGCAAGGGTGAGCAGCAACGGGGAGTCGGTGAAAAGGAGCAGCAGCAGGGCGGCCAGGGAGCCGAAGACCGTGCCGACCAGGCGGTAGAAGCTCTTCTCGAACAGGAGCCCGCGCGTCGGCTGGATCACGATCAGCGCGGTCATCGCAGCCCAGTAGGGGTTCTCGATCCCGAGGAACTGCGCAGCACCCAAAGCGGTCAGTGTAGCCAGCGCACCGCGCAGGGCAGCAACCAGTTTTTCGTCGTGCGGGGGAATCATGGTTTCGCCCTGGAGCGCGTTTGCTGCAACCTGCTCTCCAGTCGCTCCACGAAGCTGCACACCTCTTCGATCTCTTCGCCGCTGAACTGACTGAGCAGGTTGTCTTCCAGGGTAGCGACCTGTCCGGCGATCCGGGCCACCAATGCGCCTCCCTGCGGGGAGAGCGCGAGCAGCTTCGCCCGCCTGTCGCTGGCGTCTTCGATGCGCTCGACGAGCCCCTTCGCTATCAGCTGGTCCAGGATGCGCGTCAGCGAAGGGCCTTCAATGCCGAGGGAGGCGGCCAAGTCCTTCTGCCGGATTCCGTCACCCAGATGGTGCAGGTGCAGCAAGGGACGCCAGGCAGCATCGGTCAACCCCAGCGACTGGAAGGTGTTGTCAAGCACCTGCCGCCAGCGCCTGGTCAGGCACCCCAGGCGGTAGAGGAGGTTTTCCTTGTCTACCCTTTTTGATCTGGTCATGTGAATTTAGATAGCACACTATCTATTTCATTGCTATCTATTTCCGGCCGCCGCCCCTTCGCGGCTCCTTGTCATCCGTCCCCTGCACTCGCCGGCCAACCCCGTCCCCTCTCCAGCCAGTGCCGAGAGCTCACATTTCCTGTTATGGACCGAGCGGCGAGCTTTTTATTGTATAAAAATAACAATAATGTGATTGCATAACTTCATGGATTGTGATTTATGTGCGTTTAATGGAGGTAGTGGATTTTTTCCGCCTATCGACCTTTAGTTTAATCACTCAACAACCAAGCTATGACAGAGGAACCCTTAGCCGCTCCTATAAATGCCGGAAGAGTCACAGGCGACGGTTTTCCTAAAACAGTAAGCAAAGGAGGAGAATTGAGATTTTCTCCGGGTTTGGCCCTCTTCATGGTCCTGACGATGTCCTTCTCCGCCCATGCAGGCAGCGTGGTGCGGATCGTGTGCGAGGACGAGGACCTGGGGAGCGAGGTTTTCATCAACGACAGGTTCGCCGGGGAGTGCCCGGTGGACGCCCAGGTTGCCGCAGGAACGGCCGTGATACGCGCGCGGAAAAGGGTCTCGCAAGAGTACGAGAAGGTTTTCGAGAAGCGGATGCGCATCGGCGAAGGGACTGCGCAGAGGGTGGAGTTGGTGATGTCGGAACCCCGCATGACCGCCGAAGCGAAGGCCGTGAAGGAAACGGCAGCAGCCGCTGCCATACTGAAGCAAGCCGAGGCGGGCGACGTCGCCGCCATGGGAAAGGCCGCCGAGCTGTACGATAGCGGGCGCGGGGTCGCCAAGGACCCGGTTGCCGCGTCGATGTGGCGCTTCAAGGCGGAAAAGACCCGGATGCGGGCAGAGCTTTCCGCGGCCGAGGCGGGCGACGTCAAAGCGATGAACGGCATGGCCGATCGCTACGAGCAAGGGGTCGGGGTGGATAAGGACCCTGTCCTTGCCGGCGCTTGGCGGCAAAGGGCGGTGCTGAAGCAAAAACAGGACGAGGAAGCCCGACGTCAGGCCCAGGCCCGCGCCGTCGAAGCTAAGCGCCAGGCGGCGGCGCGTGCCGAGGCGGAGGAAAGGGAACGCGCGGCACGGGAAGCGGCCGAGAGTAACCGCAGGAAGCTGGAGGAGTTTTCTTTCTTCAGGACCACCAAGGATTTTTTCAAAGGGGTGAACGAAAAGGTCATTCAGAACAAGACTGCACCCGGCGACCCGCCTCTCGCCAGCAACCTGACTACCTTGACGTTGGGAGGTCCGGGCGCCACCGTCCTCGTGCTTTTCTCCGACACGGTCGGCGCGCCCTCAGCGACCACCGAGCTGATCAAGTTGAAGCGTGAGGCCGCGCTTCGGGCCGCCGCCTGGGCAAAGCCCGACAGCATGATCGCCAAAGCCGCCGGGGGGCAAAAAGCCGGCCAGCCCCTTTCGGCACCCTAAGGTAGGACCGCCTGTGCAGGCCCGACCCACACCACTTACATTGCCCGGAGGAACCGTGAGGAAAATCTGCGCGCTCGCCGCATTTTTCGTACTTCTGACTTCATTTTCCGCCCACGCGGGGAGCATCGTGCGCATCCAGTGCGACGACGAGGACGCAGGCTCCGAGGTGTTCATCGACGGCAGGTTCGTCGGGGAGTGTCCGGTGGATGCCCAGGTCCCCTCCGGGACGGTCGTGCTGCGGGCCAGGAAGAAACTGCCCGACCCGGATTACGAAAAGGTCTACGAAAAGCAGCTGAGGCTTGGAGACGGCACGGCACAAAGGCTGGAACTGATCATGTCGGAGCCCCGACTCACAGCAGAGGCCCGGGCCAGGAGGGAATCGGAAAAGGCCGCCGCGATTTTGCAGCAAGCCGAGGCGGGCGACATAGCCGCGATGGGGAAGATTGCCCAGCTCTACGAGGCCGGGGGGGGCGTGGCAAAGGATCCCAAGGCCGCGGCAAGGTGGCACGGCAGGGCGGAGGCCGCCAAGGCTCAGGCACACCTGGCCGCGGCCAAAGCAGGCAGCATGGAGGCCATGGAGAGCATGGCGGCGCGTTACGAAAAGGGGCTCGGCGTGGAGAAGGACCCGGCGCAGGTGGAATTCTGGCGCAACAAGGCGTTGGCGGCGAAGCGGCAGAAGGCCGCGGAGGACGCGGAGGCGGCCCGCCGCAGGGTGGCAGAGCAAGAGGAGGCAGCCCGTCTCAGGATGGCGCAGGAGAAGCGGCAAGAGGCCGAGCTCAAGGCGCAGAACAGGCAAAACAGGATAGATGCGGTCCGTTTCGACAAGAACACGTCGCACCTGGTCAACAGCAGCGGAGTCAAAAACAACGTGACCGAGATCCTGACCACCGGCATCCCGACCATGCTGACCGGCCTGGTTCTCGATCTGATCTCGCTACCCACCAGATGCACCGAACTGCAGGCGGCCAAGAGCGAGGCTTCCCTGCGCCCCTCCACCTGGGGTAACCCCGACTCCATGATCGCCAAGGCGGCGCGCTCCCAAGTGGGCTCTCCGGCCGCTGCAGGAGCACGAGCACTGCTGGCTTCCAGATGATGAGCCTGGCAGGGGTGCTGCTGACGGTATTTTGCTGCGCCGGTTGCGCCGCGACCGCCGGCACGGCCGCCGGTCCGGCGCGCTTTCCGGTAGAGGGTTGGCGGCAGATGCAGGCGCGCCTGGTAAAGGCGCCGCTTGAACTGCGGCTTGAGGTGACGAGGGCAGCGGAGGCGCGCAATGCGTCGGCCGGCCCGGCCCACCAGCTGCCGCATGAAAACGGGGACGCGCGCAAGGGGCTCCTTGACCTGCTCACCCGCACGGACCGGAAGGCCCTGCTCCCGGACGGCGCTTTCGAGCAGACCCGACGAGTCGTACTCGGGGAAAACCGGCCTCTTGGCCAGGGTTACGCAGAGCTCCTTGCCGCCTACCTTCTGGACCAAGATTTCGCCTGCCGGCAGCCCGCTTATCACGGCTACTTCCAGCGCCGCTACCACGGCGAAGGAGCCGCCGGCTGCAGCGGCGAGGTCCCCTTTTCGGTCATGGCCAGCTACCAGGGGGCCGAGGTGCTCTGGCTCGACCCCAAGCGGGTGAAAGCCGTGCACCTGCTGTTCGCCGGCAAAAGCGGCAACGCCGCATCGCGCTTTGGCCACGCCGCCCTGCGCCTGGTGGTCTGCCCGGAGGGAAGGACCGCCGCTGACGAATGCGACGCCAACCTGGAGGGGCATCTGGTGCTGGGATTCCAGGCGCACGTCGACGACCTCGCCATCAGCACCTGGAAGGCGCTTGCCGGCGACTACAGGGCCTATCTCTACGCCAACCACTTCATGGACGTCTACCACGAATACGCCATCGCCGAATTCCGCGAGATTTACTCCCTGCCGCTTCGGCTGGACGCAGCGCAGCGGGACTCGCTCGTGCGCGGGCTTTCCGACATCCACTGGCGCTACGCCGGCAACTACAGCTACTTCTCAAACAACTGCGCTTCCATGCTGCAGGATGCACTGCGCGTCGCCTGGCCGGCCCTCGCGGCAGACGCCGTGATGAAGGACGGGTTCCTGCGCCCCGACAGCTTTTTCGAGGCCCTGAGGAGCAGGGATATCTCCGAGGGGGACAAGCTGCACTCGCTGGAGGCGGCCGAGCGCGACGGCTACTACTTCTCGAGCACGAAGGAGTTCTACCTCCGCGCGCTCGAGGTGGTGAAGGGCGCCATGGGGAGCCCCGGCTTCACCACCCTGGAGAGCTACCTCGAAACGGACCCCATAGCCCGCCGCGAGGCGCGCTCGGCAGACAGCGCCTACATGGCCCGCCTGGCCTCCGACCGGCATCTGCGCGAGGCGCAGCTCATGCTGGAGGAATACGCCTGCGTGAAGGGCGAGAGGCTCCTGGCGGCGGAGGCGGCAAGGTATTTTCTGAACGGGGACTTCCTGGAAAGCCTGAAGGAGGTCGGCGCGCGGCTCCCCCCCGAACAGGCGCGGGTCTTCCAGGACTGCCTGATGGCGCCCCTCGTGGAGCGTGCGAGGCCCAAGCAGAGCATTGCCGGCATCCCCGTCAGGGAAGCCGTTCCCGCCACCGCCGTCGAGACCACGGCCTGCCACTCCGAGGAGGCCATGAAGTTGCTGCGGGAGTCGGTGTACGCGGCCGGTGACACAGGCTCGCAGGAGTGGCGGCGGCTAAAGGACATTTCCCGCTACTGGTCCGAGAGCTGGACCAACGTAAAAATGCTGAAACAACTGTGACGCTCCCGTCGCAGGAAAGGACCGCTATGACCCGCATACTTCTCTTTGCCATGCTGGCGGCCGGCCTGCTGGCCAGCTCCCCCTCCCCCGCGCAGGCGATAACCCAGGAACAAAAGACGATGCTCGACCAGCTCGACCTGCTGGACCGCCAGGAGTTCATCGCACAGGTGGAGAAGGCCCAGGCCTGCATCTCCTCGCGGGACTTTGCCTGCGCGGAGAAAAGGCTCGCCAAGGCGGCGAAATTCGTCACCGACAGCCAGGACAAGAAGGCCCTGCAGCTCGCCAAGAACGACCTCGCCGCAGAGCGGCAGCGCGCCGTCGAGGAGGAGCTGCAGCGGCGCGAAGAAGAGCGGCGCAGGGCCGAAGAGGAGCGCCGCAGGGCCGAGGAGGAGAGGCAGAGGGCCGAGCGCCTGGAACAGGAGCGCTGGCAGGCGGAGCGGGACGCCCTCGAAGAGGAGGCCGACAGAGGGCCGACCACTGCCGAAATGATTAAGATAGCCGGTGACCAGTTCCTGCAAAGCTATGCAAACGAGCTGGAAAAGTCGCGTGCCGCAAAGATGCAGGCGTACGAGTGGGCAAGACAGCGGGAAGCCGAGGTCAAGGCCGAGAACGCCCGCAGGCAGGCAGAGTTCGCCAGGAGGAGTGCGCAACTGGAGTCCGAGCGCATGGCCCGCGAAAGGTCAGCGGCGGCACAAAGAAACGAAAGCGAGCGGCAGGCGGTAGCAGAGGCGCGCAGGCTTGAAGAACAACGGAACGCGGAGTTAAGAAGGCAGCAGGAGGCACAGCGCCAAAAGGAGCAACGCCAAAAAGAGCAACAGGAAAGGGAGCGGCGCCTGGAAGAGGAGCGGCGCAAGCAAGAGGAGCGGCGCAGGCAGGAGGCCGAGAAACTCGCCAAGCAGCAGGAGGAAGAACGCGCCAGGGCCGATTACCTCCTGAAGATGCGCAGCGGCATCCGCCTCGGGGCGCGAAACTGCTACGGGGAGACCCACGTGGGGGGGACGCGGCCGGCCGGGAAGGAGGTCGTCGGTTGCATTGACGTAGCCTTCACCGCCTACTGCCCTGGCGCAAACGGGGGTACCAGCGGCCTGCTAAAGACGTTCACCGGTTTTGACGCCGGGTGCTTCGGCGACACAACCCGGATCGAGAAGCCGTCCTGCAACCCGAGGGAGCTGCGCATAGTGGTCGACGAGGTCCGAGAGTGCCGATGAGCCGGCACTCGTTTTCCCGCAATGGCGGCGGAGAGTACCGGCGCGGTTGGCGGTGAATTAAGTATTGTGTCCCCGGAAAGGAAAGGACAGCAAAAAGGCCGCGTCCAAAGCCACCCCCACTCCATATCCGTAGGTGTCCCCGAACCAACAAGCCCCCGCGAGGTTTCTTCTCTCAGCGGGGGCTCGTTTATTTCCGGGACTGTAGGCCCCATCGGCGGCCGATGGCCATCCAAATCACGTAAACATACCACCTGGCAGCGTCTGAGATAGCGTCTGCCTGGGGCCCGCTCATTTTTGAAGTTTTAGAGCAATCTTAGCCACATGAGCACCTTGAAAACGAGCGCCATTGAGCTCGTTCCCGCTCGGCATGCGCTCTCCCTGCCCGCCTGCAATGGTGGATGCGCCGTAAGGGGAACAACCGGTTATTTCGGTGACTCCCATCTGGCCGGCGAACTCATAGGGGAGACCCACCACGATCATCCCCTGGTGCAAAAGCGTGGTGTGAAAGCTAAGGATGGTGGACTCCTGCCCGCCGTGCTGGGTTGCGGAACTGGCGAAGACGCTGCCGACTTTCCCCACCAGCGCCCCCTTCACCCAGAGCCCCCCCGTGGCGTCCAGAAACTGCCTCATCTGTCCGCACATGTTGCCGAACCGGGTCGGGGTGCCGAAGATGATGGCGTCCGCTTCGGGGAGGTCGTCCACGGTGGCGATGGGGATATGTTCCATGCTCTTCTTCGCCTCCAGGGCACCCATCTTCCCAAGCACCTCGCCGGGCAGCGTTTCCGGAACGCGTTTTATGATCGCTTCGCATCCTGCCACACTCCGTACTCCCTCAGCAACAGCTTCCGCCATCTTATAGATATGACCATACATGCTGTAATGAACCACCAAAATTTTGCACATGGTTGTCTCCTTAGCGCTGGATTATTGTGCAGAAGACAGTACCACAGGCTTATTCATTATCAAGATGAGTCGCTTTTCCTCTGTGACAGTGTTCCCTCCCCCGAATCACTTTTTCACACCAGCGGATGCTCCAAACCACTCAAGTGAAAGACAGAGAAGTGGCAACTTTACTGCTTGAGTCTCGGGCGGGGCACCTGCGGCAGCACGAACGGGCGACGGAGGAGGATAGAGTGATCGAGGAAAAGGTGCGGCAGTTTCATCGTGGGGCCGAGCCCCCGAGAACGTCGCACCGGCTCGCCGCGGACCTTGATCGCGGTGGAGAAAAAGGTGGGAACGGATCGTCGTGAAGGTGCAGAATCCGCATCGTGACTTTCCCGGTAAGGACATGCCGGCTGAAGATCATTCCAGGGGGATTTTCTCCGTAAAAAAATGTTGACACCCGAGTCTCAATGATATAGCTTGATGTTAAGCTATTTGATGTTGAACGCAATCCATGATTTTTGGTGACCGGCGTTGAGCGGGGTCATGTTCATGTACAAAACTTCTACTTCGAAATACACAGGCGCAGAAAAAGGTGCACTGGGCGTCTACACGAAGCTGATGAAAGCAGCGGAGTCCGTCACCGCGCGCACGAGCCGTGCGATGACCACTGCAGGGCTGACCGTAAGCCAGTTCGGTGCTGGAGGCTTTGCCTCGGGTTGACCTACAACGCAGCCATTGAAAGTGGCGGGGTCCTGGTGGGTGAAGAGGTAGACATCTCCCTCGAGATACAGCTGGTCAAGAAATAAGTAGCTTTGGTGGCTGCATCTGGATGTAAACCGGACCAAGTACATACAGATGCAGCGCCACTATCAGGACAAGTGACTCCGCAGGCGGAGTAGGCGGAGATAACTGCCGCTGTAGCCGCCATTTTGGAACATCAGCCCCACCTTCCGTACAAGGAAGTGTGGACGAGTGAGAAGGAGAATTTACCATGATCAGGTTAAGAAAATCTGCGGATCGCGGACATTTCGACCATGGCTGGCTCAATACCTGCCACACCTTTTCCTTTGCCGGCTATCACGACCCAAAACATATGGGCATGGGTGCACTTAGGGTCATCAACGAGGATCGGGTGCAACCGGGCGAGGGATTCGGCACGCACTCTCATCAGGACATGGAGATCATTTCCTATGTAATGGAAGGCGCGCTTTCTCACCGAGACAGCATGGGAAATGCTTCGGTTATTCTTCCGGGAGAGGTGCAGCGGATGACCGCGGGTACCGGTGTTGCACATAGCGAGTTCAATCATTCTCACAACGAACAGGTCCACTTCTTCCAGATCTGGATACTTCCTGAATTCAAAGGATTAAGGCCGGGGTATGAGCAGACCTCGATCCCCTTGGAGGAGAAGAAGGGGAAACTGCGGCTCGTTGCGTCCCGCGACGGTCGAAACGGTTCGGTCACGATCAACCGCGATGTAAACCTGTATGTTGCCCTGTTGGAGCCGGGGGAAGAGGTTGTCCACCGGCAGGCGGCTACCAGGAAGGCATGGCTGCAGGTGGCGCGGGGCAAAGTGCTGCTTAACGGGCAGGTGCTGGAGGTTGGAGACGGCGCCGCTGTCAGTGATGAGGACCTGTTGGAGATAAAGGGGCAGGACTCTGCAGAAGTGCTTCTGTTTGACGTTGCCTAGTCAGGAAGAGGCACAGCAACAACACACTTTTCACAAGACCTAGTTTGGAAAATACTGCTAATCACAAAGCCATACCAAATGGTGAAAGATACAGGAGACAACGAAGATGAGTAACGGCCCTATCGTACTTGAACTTGAAGCAGGCACCTACTACAGATGCACCTGCGGCAAATCCGACACCCCTTTCTGTAACGGCGCCCACATAGGGTCCGACTGTGAACCGATTGCCTTCGAGGTTAAGGAAAAACAGCAGGTCTACCTCTGCAATTGCGGAAAAACCGCGAACGCCCCTTACTGCGACGGAAGTTGCCAGAAAGGCTGATGGTTCTAATCACACGTTTTATATAAAAAATAAGTTGAGGTGGAGTTCTCTCCACCTCAACTCGCACTGGATGCAACGAAGCAAACAGAGGAAAAGAAAGTGTTGAAGTGGCTTGGTCGTGGTTTGTTAGCTGTTGCGATAGTCCACGCTGCCTGGGTGGAATGGTCCGTGCTGGTGCATGCCGGAATCTTGTGGGGGCTCTTTTTTGCCGCGTTTTTCATTTCCTTTGCCTTGTCTGCGAGTCTCGCAGTTTTTCCAATAAGACGAGCGGGTGAGTAAACGCGGTGTCGGTATGGTCCCTTCTCAACGGCAGCGGGGTAAAAGATGAAATTACAGCAGATTCAAAACGCACTGAGCCGGCACCGATATCACGTCATCCAGAGAGATGACCGTGCCCACGCAGCGGTCACCATAATCCTGGAGGAACAGGTTGACGGCGTGAAAGTCCTCTTCATCGAGCGCTCCCTAAGTGAAAGCGACCCTTGGTCAGGGCACATCGGATTCCCGGGAGGCAAAGTAGAAAGTAGTGATAGATGCCTGAGAGATGCAGCGGAAAGGGAGGCTAGGGAGGAAGTCGGGATTAAGCTTTCTCAGTCACAGTACCTTGGAAGAATTAGCGATGTCGCTCCTGGAGGGCTTGGGATCGTGGTTTCCGGCTTTGTCTATGCCGTAGATGGCACACCTGACTTTCAACCCGCCCCTCATGAAGTCGCCAGGATATTCTGGATGCCACTCGTTGAAATGACGAACCCGCTGCGCCGTTCCTGTGTGGTGCTTTTCGTCTAGGATTACTGGAAGATGGAGACGAGGATGCAAATCGGGACCTTCGATCAGGTGTCTCAACAGGCCGCCCTATGGGAGATGATCGTTTTATGGAAAGGGTCCAGGAGATGACGGGACGCAATCTGCGAAAAGGCAGGCCAGGAAGAGCGGCAAAGAGCGGGGAGAGTCAGGAGGGAATTAGGTATTGTGTCCCCGAGGAAGAACAAAAAGGCCACTTAGCTTTTGAGGTCTAAGTGGCCGTTATGTTTTGGTTGCGGGGACAGGATTTGAACCTGTGACCTTCGGGTTATGAGCC
>Ga0209317_1001793_pt1 | contig 17285 bp, 15 predicted proteins | sample RifGroB2_FD_183994 | JGI IMG/M metagenome (GOLD analysis project Ga0209317, IMG submission 183994) | Soil microbial communities from Rifle, Colorado, USA - Groundwater B2 (SPAdes) (version 2) | ecosystem: Environmental > Terrestrial > Soil > Unclassified | place: Rifle, Colorado | collected... | reverse complement strand
CCGCTTGTACGACGCCGGGACGTGCAAGCCGGAGGGGGCAGGGGGGGATAATTATTCGCCCGCGACTTCACCCGACCCCGCAGGCGTTGAGAAGGAAACCTGGGACTTCAGCTGAAAATGTGGCAGCAGGAACCTTTCCCTTGGTGAAAGCCGGTAGCCTCTGAATCGATGGCAGTGCCCCCTCCCGGGCGGGAGGGGGCACTGCCGGAAGAGTGGGCGGTCGCCCGATCGGCTAGAGCCTGAGGCTTTCCACCGCGGTCTCGTCCAGCGCGTTCACCGTCTGCAGCTCCGATTCGACTGCGTCGCGCAGAACCGTGAGCCCCGCCTTGGCGCCGGCTTCGGCCTTTGTGTAGCGCAGCAGTATCTGCCCGGCCTGCTCCAGCAGGGACTGGGAGCTCTCCCCCATTACGGCTGCCAGTGGACTTGGTCCGTCGCTCCAGCGCACGGTCGCCTCGCCCGGCTGTACAGAGCGCTCCAGCAGTTCGTTCTCCGACTCGTTCCTGCCGATGATCACCTTGGTCCGGTCGCCGATGCGGAAGTGCCGGCCCAGCTTCAACAGCCGGAAATCGCGCAGGTTCAGCTCGTCGGAGTGGTCGAAGACATCCCGTACCTTGCCGACGAAGGAAGGGTCGGTCAAAAGGCAGCCGCCGGCCGGGCAGGGGTAGTTTTTCACGTCCAGCTCCGCCGCCAGCTCGAACTGCTCCTTTCTGGAGCGCCCTTGGATGGAAAGCAGCTTTTCGCGGTCCACCCAACCCTCCGTCTCGGGGATCGTCGGCTTGAAATGCTTGGCGGAGAGAGGGCGCAGAAGGAGCCCCTCCAACCCGCTCTCCTTCTCGATGATGCGCAGGGTGTCTCGGCGCTGGCTCATGGGTCGCTGACCCAGCACCTCGCCGGTGAAGACGAAGTCCGCGCCGCTCTCCAGCATGTACTCCTTCGCCTTCTTGAGCAGGAAGATGCGGCAGTCGATGCAGGGGTTCATGCCCTTGCCGTAGCCGTGCTTGGGGTTTCTCAGGATCTCGAGGTAGTCGATCCCCTTGTGCATCACCTTGATAGGGATCTTGAACTCTTCGGCCACCCGGACCGCTTCCGATTTGCAGCCGGCGTTCTTGCCGGTGCAGGTGCAAAAAGGGGAGGTGAAGTTGAGCGCCTCTACGACTATCCCCTGGTCCAGGAGCACCTTTACCGCGAGTGTGGAATCAAGCCCTCCGGATAAAAGGGCTATTGCTTTGCGTTGCATCATTACTCCTTGATGGAAAACCAACGATGGAAAAATCAATTGACGATTGACAATTGACGATTGATGATGGAAAACCGATTATGGTGGGAAAACAGGTTAGATTGACGGTGTGGCTCGGAAATGAATGAAAAGCGGCAGTGACTCGCAACGCGGCTGACTGTCGACGAGGCAAAGAATCGGCGTTGAGTTCTGTTATTGGGTAATCGGCGCTTCGGGCCGCCACGCCGGCATTTCAGAATCCCGCCATTGTCAATCGTCAATCGTCAATTGTCAATTGATTTGTTGGAGGTAAAGCAATGAACGGGCTTGTCAAGGAAGGATCCATAGGCGAGATCCTCTTCAAATCGCAGATCATCACTGAACATGAGCTGAGGGCGGCCCTTGAGGCGCAGAAGCTTTCGGGTTGCCGGGTCGGTGAGGCGCTGGTCCATATGGGGGTGGTCACCCAGGAGGATATCGACTGGGCGCTCGCCAACCAGCTTAATATCCCGTACGTGCGCCTCAAGAGGGAAAACATCGATCCCGCCGCGGTGGACATGGTTCCGGCGCAGTTGGCCCGGCGCTTCGGCATCTGCCCGATCATTCTCTCCGGCCACGAGCTTTCGGTCGCCATGGCGGACCCGCTCAACAAGGAGGCGATCGAGGAGCTGACCCGCGTGACCGGCTGCCAGGTGGCCGTATCGGTCGGCCTGATCCGGGAAATTCGGGAGATGCAAGACCTCATCTATGGCCCGGATCAGCACCCGCCGGAACTCGGCTTCAGCTCCGGGCTCTTTCCGGCCAGGGTGCTCGAAGCGATCAACGCCGACCTGTCGGGAGGGACGCTTTTGAACCACCTCCTTTTGCGCGTGGTGAGGCATAAGTTCGCCGGCCTTGCGCTTCAGCCCCTGGGCGACCAGGTGCGCGTGCTGGCTCGCGGCGAGGGGAAGACGGCCGAGATCGGACTTTTGGCCGGGACCCATTACGGCCGGCTGACCGAAAGGGTTCGGCGGCTGGCCGGGGTGCCCCCCGCCAACGGCGTTCCTTCCAGCGGCGTCCTCACCTTCCTCTGGCAGGGGAAGCGGATCCCGTTCCAGGCATCGCTGGTCGCGGGGGATGGGGGGGAATACGTGACCCTCAGGCTGCACATCTGCGCCCCGCGGCTCTCGGAACTGGACGACCTGCGGCTCTCTCCGTCAAAGGATGCGGACCTCCGGGCGCTTGCCGGCGAGCGGGAGGGGCTGATACTTTTCACGGGCAGGGAGCCCGAGGAGAGAAGCCGGCTCATCGATCTTTTCCTCGATTCAAGCGACAACTCCGATCAGGTAGTGCTGCTGGTGGGCGAGCGTCTTGGGTGCGGCAAGAAGCGCTTCCCCCGCTTGCCGGTGTCCCGCTGCGGGGCGAACGACACCGCGGCCGTGGTCTCCGCGGCACTGGACCACGACCCGGATACCCTTGTGGTCGAGGACGTGACGGATCTGGAACCTTTCATAGCCGCGAGCAAGGCGGTCATGCGCGGCAAGCTGGTCGTGGCGGGGATGTCGCACGGCGGCAAGGAGGCTTTGTTAAAGCAGCTCCTCTACCTGAGTCAGAAGAATTTTCTGATACCGACCCATCTTAAAGGGGTGGTCTCCTGCAAGGGGGTGCTGCTGCTCTGCCCCGAGTGCAAGAAGCGCTACGACCCGCCGGCCGAGGAGCTTGTCGCGCTCAGGCTGGCAGCAACCGGTCGTGACTATTTCCGCCCGGCCGGCTGCCCCGCTTGCGACCATACCGGATACGGCGGCAAGAGGTACCTGCTTGAGGTAATCCGCTTCGATAAAGGTCTTCTGGAGGCGTTCGAGATGATCCGTGACAGCTCCGGGATCATCAGCTACATGAAAGATAACGGCTACCGCGGCATCACCGAAGAGGGGGCGGAGCTCCTGGAGCGGGGCGAGATTTCCCCTGGCGAGTATGTCGCTTCAATAATACTTTGACGGAGAAGAGACATGGCAAGGATTGACGCGCTGTTCAAGCTGATGAGCGACAAGGGGGCTTCGGACCTGCACCTCTCCACGGGCGCGCCGCCGATATTCCGGCTGCGCGGCGAGATGGAGCGGCAGAACTTCAAGGTGCTGGTGCACGAGGAGTTGAAGTCGATACTGTTCGAGATCCTGACGCAGAAGCAGCGTGAGACCTTCGATGAGAAGCACGATCTCGATTTCGCCTATACGGTCCCGGGGCTGGCCCGGTTCCGCGGCAACCTCATGATGCAGCACCGGGGGATCGCGGCGGTTTTCCGGATCATCCCGAGCAAGATACTCTCCGCCGACGATCTGGCGCTCCCGGAAGGGATCCGCAAGTTGACCAGGCTGAAAAAGGGGCTGGTGCTGGTGACGGGGCCGACCGGCAGCGGCAAGTCGACCACCCTCGCCGCCATGATCGACCTGATCAACAGCACGCGGCACGAGCATATCCTGACGCTGGAGGATCCGCTTGAGTTCATACACGAGAACAAGATGTCGCTCTTTAACCAGCGGCAAATCGGGGAACACTCCGACAGCTTCGCCACCGCCCTGCGCGCGGCCTTGCGGGAGGACCCGGACGTGATCCTGGTGGGAGAGATGCGCGATCTGGAAACCATCAGCCTCGCCATCAGCGCTGCGGAAACCGGGCATCTCGTGTTCGGGACCCTGCACACCAGTTCCGCGGCGAAGACGGTGGACCGCATCGTCGACGTGTTCCCCAAGGATTCGCAGGAGCAGGTGCGCGCCGTGCTTTCGGAGTCGCTGAAGGGCGTGGTCTGCCAACAGCTTCTAAAGACCGCTGACGGCAAGGGGAGGGCGGCTGCGCTGGAGATAATGATCGGTACTCCCGCCATCGGCAACCTTATACGGGAGGCGAAGACCTTCCAGATCCCGTCCATCATGCAGACCGCCCGCAAGGACGGCATGCAGCTCATGGATCAGCATATCCTCGACCTGCTTAAGACCAAGAAGATCTTGCCGGAAGAGGCGTACCGCTGCTGCCAGGACAAGAAGCAGTTCGAACAGTACCTGCCCGCTTCCGAGTGATGAAATTTCCCATCTCGCAGCACATAGCAGGCATCCATCCGCCACCGATCACCGAGGTCAGGGGGTGGCTGGCTGGCGCCAATCCGGAGCTCCCTCTCATCGATCTCTGTCAGGCGATCCCCGACTACCCTCCTCCCGGGGAACTCACCGATTACCTGGCGCAGGTGATGCTGGACCCGCTTACCTCGCGCTACAGCATCGACGAAGGGCTCCCTGAGGTGCGCGAGGCGATCTGCACCGGCTACCGGGACCTCTACGGCGCCTGCGTCAACCCGGCGCAGCTCTGCCTCACCGTAGGCGCCAGCCAGGCGCTCTGGCTCGCCATGGTGACGCTTTGCCGGGCGGGCGACGAGGTAGTCGTGCAACTGCCCGCGTATTTCGACCATCCGATGGCCCTGGAGATGCTCGGCATCCGGTGCGTCTATGCCCCCTTCGAGGAGGCGACGGGGGGGCTTCCCAGCGCAGCCGCCATTTCCGGGTTGATCACGGAGAGGACCAGGGCCATCTTGCTGGTTACTCCGAGCAACCCGACCGGCGCGGTGATTCCGCCCGAGACGGTGCGCGAACTTTACCAGCTTGCCGCGCGGCGCAACGTTGCCCTGGTATTGGATGAAACCTATAACAGCTTCATCACGGGGGGTATACGTCCCCACGACCTTTTCCAGGACCCCGACTGGAGCGATCATTTCGTCCAGATCGCCTCCTTCGGCAAGACCTTCGCGCTTACCGGATACCGCGCCGGCATGCTGGCCGCCTCCGAGCAGTTCATCCGGCACGCGCTGAAGGCGCAGGACACCATGGCCGTATGCCAGCCGCGCATCACCCAGCACGCGGTGAAGTACGGTTTCGAACATCTGGGGGGATGGGTGGCGCGCAACCGGGTCATGATGGAGCGCCGGCACGAGGTGTTCAGGGCCGAGTTCGAGGAGGGGGGGAACCCGTTTCGCCTGGCGGCGAGCGGTCCGTTTTTCGGATGGGTGCGGCATCCTGTGGCGGGAGGAACCGGCAGGGAAGTGGCCAAGAGGTTGGTCGAGGAGTCGGGACTGCTGCTGCTCCCCGGCGAGGTGTTCGGGCCGGGAATGGAGCAATACCTGAGGCTTGCCTTCGGCAATATCCGGGAGGAGGCCATTCCCGAGGCTGTGGCGCGCTTCAGGGCGTTTCGCGTCGATTGATTCGACCTTCCCGCGTGCTTTTGGCGACTTCCACACGGCGACGCCCAGAATTTGGCTCCTTCCCAACTCCTAACCCCACTGCCATTAAGGTAAGGGATTTACCCTTCTTTAAACCACTTACTCCTCCCCCCGGAGGGGGGAGGTGGGGAGGGGGGAAGATTTCGGCTTCTGCGAAGAAAGAGATCCGGCTCAAGCCAGGAACCCGAGCAGCTCGCGGTTCACTTCATCCGCATGGGTCCAGTTCAGCCCGTGCGGAGCGCCCGCCACCACCATCAGTCGGCTTCCCTCCACCGCCTCATGGGTGCGGCTTCCCGTCGCGGCGAAAGGGAGTATCCTGTCGTTGTCGCCGTGGATGACCAGGGTCGGCAGTTCCAACCCTATCAGGTCCTCCCTGAAGTCGGTCAGCCACGCCTCCACGCATTCGAGGGTCCCCTGCGGGGAGGCCCCAGCGGCGATGTTCCAGCTCAGGCGCACCACCTCCTCGCTTACCTTTCTTCCCCCGAACATGTGCAGGTTGTAGAAGTTCGACAGGAAGCTGGTGAGAAACGCCGGCCTGTCGGCGCTGATCGCCTGCCTTATCCCTGCGAAGATGTTGCCGTCCAGCCCCGCCGGATTGTCCGGTGTCTTCAAAAGGAATGGGGTGACGGCCGCCATGAAGACTGCCTTTTTCACCCTCTCGGCGCCGTAGCGGCCCAGGTAGCGCGCCACCTCTCCTCCCCCCATCGAGAAGCCGACCAAGGCGGCGTCGCGCAGGTCGAGCTTGTTCATGACCGCGTTCAGGTCGTCGGCCAGAGTGTCGTAATCGTAGCCGGAGGCCGGCCTGCTCGATTGGCCGAATCCCCTGCGGTCGTAGGCTATCACCCGGTAACCGGCGTGCAAAAGGGCCGGCACCTGTTTTTCCCAGGACCTGCTGCTGAGCGGCCAGCCGTGGATCAGCACCACCGGCCGGCCTGTGCCGTAGTCCTCATAGTAGAGATCGATGTTGCAGGAGTTTTCCTTTCCTACCGTGATGTAGTTCATCGAGAGTCTCCTTGTTCAACGCGTTGCCAACCGGCCGTTCTTTTTGCAGCAGCGATAAGGGATATGGCTGACTGGTGAATTGGCTTAAATTAATGCAAGTAGATCTGATACAACAATTTCCCGCCAAGTCAATTGGAGCCGCATTACTATGAGAGTTGTTGGTACTAGAATTTAATGAGATGTTGGGGTATTGTTTGCTTTCTATATCCACGACACCTCTCCAAAAGGATCCGCTTCACCATGGTGAAACGACCTGAAAGGGCGTGGTGGCCACAAAGACCGCTTACTGTAGAGGCAACGAATGGAAAAGTTCACCGGCCTGCGCGAGCAGATATACCTTGTCATATTCGAGACGGATACCCGCGCCGGCAGAGCCTTCGACGTCTGGCTCATCTGCGCCATTCTGCTGGGCGTGTTGCTCGTCATGCTGGACAGCATCCCCGGCATCCACGACGACTGGGGTGCCTGGCTCATCGGCGGGGAGCTGGTAATCACCGTCGTATTCACCGCAGAGTACCTGCTGCGACTCTACAGCGCCCGGCGCCCGGCCCGCTATGCCTGCAGTTTCTATGGGGTCGTGGACGTGCTGGCGATTCTACCCGGCTACGCCGGCATCCTCTTTCCCGGGCTCCACTTTCTCAGCACGGTAAGGATACTGAGACTGCTGCGCATATTCCGCATCCTGAAGCTGGTCCAGTTCATGGGCGAGGGCAGCAACCTCTGGCTCGCCTTGAAGCGGAGCCGGCACAAGATCATCGTCTTCCTGACCACGGTCCTGACGGTGGTGGTGATCGTCGGGAGCCTCATGTACCTCATCGAAGGGGCGGAGGCCGGTTTCACCAGCATCCCCACCAGCATCTACTGGGCCATCGTCACCATGACCACGGTGGGTTACGGGGACATAGCCCCCAAGAGCCCCCTGGGGCAGATGGTCGCCTCCCTGCTCATGGTGGTAGGCTACGGCATCATCGCCGTCCCCACCGGGATCATCACCACCGAGATGATGCGCCCGCCGGCACCGAAGGAGGGGGAGGCCTGTTCCTGCTGCGGCAGGAAGGGCGAGCCGGATTCGATGGCGAAGGGGCGCGGCGCGCCATGACAATCGAGATAGCACTGGCGCTGGTCCTGGTAATATGCGCCGTCATCCTCTTCGCCACGGAGCGCATCCCCGTTGACCTGACCGCCATGATCATAATGGGAAGCATGCTGCTCTCCGGCCTGATAACGCCCCAGGACGCCATCGGCGGCTTCAGCAATCCCGCCACCGTCACCGTCGGAGCCATGTTCGTCCTGTCGGCCGGACTCTTCAAGACCGGCGCCGTCAACCTGCTGGGGGGGACCCTGAGCCGGGTCGGCAGGGTGAGCTTCTGGCTGGTGCTGACCGTGATGATGCTGATGGTGGGGGTGCTCTCGGCCTTCATCAACAACACGGCGGCGGTGGCGATCTTCCTCCCCATCACCATGGGGATCGCCCGGGACGCGGGCGTCAGCCCCGGGCGGCTCCTGATGCCTCTCTCCTTCGCCTCCATGTTCGGCGGCGTCTGCACCCAGATCGGCACATCCACCAACATCCTGGTCTCCTCCATAGCGGAGCGGCACGGGCTTGCCCCTTTCGGCATGTTCGAGATGACCGGGTTGGGCCTGATCTTCTTCGCGGCGGGGAGTCTCTACATGGTCCTGATCGGGGTACGGATGATCCCGGACAACCTCGGAGGATCGAGCCAGGCGCCGGTTTTCGGCAGCGGCGACTATCAGATCGAGATCGTGCTGGGGCACGATGCCCGCTCGATAGGCGAGATTTTGAACGACTCGCCATTGTTGCGGGATATCGCCATCCGGGGAGTCGAGGTATTCCGGGATGGGGAACGGCTGAACGAGACCGCTGACCGTCTGGTGCTGCGGGCCGACGATCACCTGAAGATACGCTGCGATCTGGAGAACCTCCGCAAGCTGAGGGAGCGGCGCGGGGTCGCCTTGCGCCAGGAAAAGGGGGAAGGCGCGAGCGAGGAGGCCATGCTGGTGGAAGCGGTGGTGGCCCCAGGTTCCACCCTGGACGGAAGAAGCCTGAAACAGTCCCGGTTTCGTTCCCGCTACGGTCTGACGGCCCTGGCTCTGCGGCACCGGGGGATGGTGATGCGAGAGGACCTGGAAAATACCCCCCTTAGGGCCGGGGACGTCCTGCTCTTCGAGGTGGAACAGCATCACCTTGAGCAACTGAGGGATGATAAGACTTTCGTCCTGGTCTCCCAGGTGGAACTCCCCAGATTCAGGAAGCGCCTGATGCTGACAGCCGTTGCCATCGTAGCCGGCGTCATCGCCGCGGCCGCCACCGGTTATGTCCCGATCGTGGCGGGCGCCATTGTAGGGTGCATACTGATGGTGCTCAGCAAGTGCCTGACCCTGGAGGAGGCCTACGCTTCCATCAACTGGCAGGTGATTTTCCTGCTGGCCGGGGTGCTGACCCTTGGCACCGCGCTGGAGACAACCGGCGCGGCGCGTCTCATGGGCGGCTTTCTGGTGGAGACGCTGGGGACCATGGGGCCGGTAGCCCTGGTGTCGGGGCTCTATCTGGCCACCTCGCTTTTGACCGAGATGATGTCCAACAATGCCACCGCCGCGCTGTTGGCGCCGATTGCCATTGCCGCGGCGGAAAGCCTCGGGATCGATTCCCGGCCACTGCTGATGGCCATCACCTTCGCCGCTTCCGCGAGTTTCATGACCCCGGTGGGTTACCAGACCAATACCCTGATCTACGGACCGGGCCAGTTTCGCTATGCCGATTTCTTGAGGGTGGGCACCCCCCTAAACATCCTGTTCTGGATACTGGCCACCATCTTCATACCGAAGTTCTGGCCTTTCTGACTGGAGAAAAACCATGGAGAATTTACGCGACATCCTCGAATCCCTACGCGATATCCTGGAGACTCCCGTCCTGAAACTTGGGGAGTCGCCCGTGACCCTGTGGGCCATACTGCAGCTTGTGGTACTGGTGGTGTTGCTGTTTTACGTCGCGGGCAAGTTTCGCACCTGGATCGTGGAGAGCTTTCTCCCCAGGACGAAGATGGAGATGGGCGCCCGCCAGGCCACCGGCTCCATCATCCGCTACATAATCATCGCCATCGGCTTCGCCGTCATCCTCGGGTCCGCGGGTATCGATCTCACGGCCTTGAACGTCCTGGCCGGCGCCGTCGGATTGGGGCTCGGCTTCGGCCTGCAGAATATCGTCAATAACTTCATCTGCGGGATCATCATACTCTTCGAGCGACCGATAAAGGTGGGGGACCGGATCGTGGTGGGGGACGTAGAGGGGGATGTGATACACATCGGCGGCAGAAGCACCACGGTGGTGAGCAACGACAACATCAGCATCATCGTCCCCAATTCCAAGTTCATCACCGAGAACGTGATCAACTGGAGCCATAACGACCGGAAGGTCCGCTTCCGCGTTCCCGTCACTGTCGCTTACGGCACCGACGTGGCACTTGTGGAGCGGCTATTGTTGGAGGTGGCGGCGGCAAACGTCAACGTGCTGGAAAACCCGCCCCCGGGCGTGCGGCTCATGGAATTCGGCGACAGCGGCCTGGGGTTCGAGCTTCGGGTCTGGAGCACCACCCTCATCCACCGCAGGGGAGTCCTGACCAGCGCCATCAATTTCGGCATCTATCGCACCTTCGTCGAGAACGGCATCCAGATACCGTACCCAAGGCGCGATGTTCAGATCGTGCGAAGCGGCGCATCAGCCGGCATCGAAGAAGATTAGGGGAGGTGAAATCTCATATCGGATCGTCAAAATCAAGCCGGCGCATTCAAGGCCGCCATCACAGCTGGTAGGTCCTTGTTAATGTGACGGTTCCTATGGTACCGTCATGTTAAGGAGGATAAATTATGTCAACGATAATCATGGTACTTCTGTTGATCATAGCCATCATCCTGACCCTGTGGCTGGTGATAATTCCTGCCGGCGTATTGGCGGGTTCTTTCAAGGCATTGCGCAACGGCGGCTGGAAGGGGCGGAGGAGGCATCGACCGCCCCCACCCTGATGATCCCGTCAGGCGGAGTAAGTTGCAGCAGTCGCAACGGAAACTGCAAAGGTCCTTGGCTACCTCAAGGGCCTTTTTAATATGGCTGGAAGAGAGGAGACCGCACCTCCGGCTCCTGCTTCAGAGACAGGCGCCGTAGATGCGGGATTCTCCCGGGTCCGGTCTGATGCAATAGGATCAGGCGGACGCGACCCGGTTTTTCCCGAGCTTCTTGGCCGAGTACATCGCCTGGTCGATACGTTTCACGAAAGGGATCAACTCTTCTCCGGGGCGATAATCGCCGCAGCCGATACTGATGGTCATATGGACTCGTTCTCCGGGAGCAGGCGTAAACTCGCGCTCAGCAAAGGCCTGCCGCAACCGATCGGCTACAAGCAGTGATTCCTCGGGAGAGGTCTCGGGGAACATCACTATGAATTCCTCGCCACCGTAGCGATAGGCCGAGTCGGAACCGCGAATCTCGGCTCTGATGATCTCTGCCAACCCTGCCAGCACGCGGTCACCCTCCATGTGGCCGAAGGTATCGTTAAACCCCTTGAAATTATCCACATCCAGAAGAATCAGGGAAAGCGTCGTCGCATAGCGGTTACAGCGCTCGATCTCTTCGTGCGCCCGCGAGAAAAAATACCGTGAGTTGTACAGTCCGGTCAGTCCGTCCGTGATGCTGAGTTCCCGGTGGCGGAGCTCACTTTCGGACAGCGCCAGTTCCGCGGTTTTGCGGTCGGTGATGTCCTGAAGCGTCTCGATGGCGCCAGTGACCGCTCCGTTTGAGTCATGAATCGGGGCGGCCGTGAAGAAAAGCCACCTTCCATCCGGTCCTAAATGGGGGAAGCAATCCTCTGCTTCGAAGGCATCTACCTTGATTTGCGACCTGCGATACTTGCAGCTGTAATGCTGCGCTATCTGAGCTTCCAGAACGCCATCCACTATCAGATCCGCCATAACGGGACGCTCGGTCGGGTAGAATGCCCGCCATTGCTGACGGGTTCCTATCACCTCAGCGGCCGGGATCCCGGTGAGGTTCTCGCAGGCAAGGTTCCAGTGGGTGGTGACGTGGTCCGTATCGATCACGAAGGTGGGAACGGTAAGCCCTTCCAGGATGCTGGAGAGGCGCTCCCTGTTCTCCCTCAGCGATTTCTCAGCAAGCATATGCGCGACACGGCCCCTGTAGGCGGCGGCAACCTCTGCCAGAACCATGGGCAGCATCTGAAGATAGGCGCTGTCGGGATCCTTTATGATGTAATCATCGACACCGGCCCTGAGAGCTTCCACGGCCACCTGCTCCGAGCCGCTCCCGGTAAGGATCACGAGCGGCAGGGGGACCGCCGCGGCTAGCAGCTCCTTGCAGAGATCAAGTCCGTACATGCAGGGGAGGTGGTGATCGACCACCATCACGTCAAAGGTCGACGGTGCGGCCTCTATCAGGGCCAAGGCCTCGGGAGCCCGGAAGCAGTCCGTGATGGTGCAATCATAGCTTTCCCCGCGAAAGGCTCGGTGGAAGGCCGCCCGGTCGTGCTCGTCGTCCTCCAACAGCAGGATGTTCATGCGCTTTGGCTGATCAAATTTTTTCATAGCTTCTCTCCAGGTAACTCCACCAGTCTTCAGAACTGGTTGATGGTCCTAAGCGCTTCGGAGAAATTTGCAAATCCGATCGGCTTGACAATTATCTTGCAATGACATCGTGCTCATCATCCTCTGCCATCAGCACGATGAAATCCTTCTCGTTCATCGATCTTTTCCGGTTGCGGCAAGTGGCAAGGCGACAAAAAACAGGCTCCCGACCTTCGGCTGTGATTCGACTCGTACCGTTCCGTTTAGCTTCACAGCCGCCTTACGGACGATGGCCAGACCGATACCTGTGCCCTCGAACTCCTTGTGAGTGTGCAGGCGCTTGAACATCTTGAATATGCGGTCGTGAAAACGGGGGTCGATGCCGATACCGTTGTCCCGCACAAACAGCTCGCACATGCCGCCGCTTTTTCCCGCAATGCCGATTTCTACCCGCTTGACCGGGGAGCGGTTGAACTTGAAGCCGTTTGCCACCAGGTTCGAGAAAATCTGATTCAGCAGGGTGCCGTCCGCCAGTACAGCCGGCAGATTGTCGGCGACAAGCAGTTCATCGCTAGCCGCTAATTCCAGGGAGCAGCGCAAATCGGCCAGAAAAGGCCCCAGCAATATTGGCTGGAACGGGTCCGTTGCACTGCCGATTCGTGAAAATTCCAGCATGTCGGTCACCAACTGATCTCCATGCCGCAGGGCGCTTCCCAGCCCATCGAAATAGGTGCGCTGTTCGTCGTTCAAGATCGGCTCCAGCTCCTCACGCAGAAAATAGGAATAGTTGCGCACGGCGCGCAAGGGTGAGCGCAGATCGTGGGAAGCGACAAGGGCGTATTGCGATAGTTCCTCATTGGCCTGCTCAAGGATTGCGGCCTTCGCGACCAGCTCGCCGTGTGTCTGCGCCAACTCCTCCGTGCGTCGGCGTACCAATTCCTCCAGATTGTCCCGGTAATTTTTCAAATCCGCTTCGGCCCTTTTCCGTTCGGAGATGTCCTGCAAGGTTTCAATTGCCCCGATCACGCGCCCCTCTGCGTCAGTCAGAGGAGAGGCCGTAAAAAAGAGCCAGGTGCCGTCCGTTCCCATATTCGGGAAAAATCCCTCTGATTCATAAGCCCCTTGAATAGCGCGGGACCGCTGCCAGATGCCGCCGTAGAGCCGATCGACTTCCTCGACAGACGCCCCGGACACGATGAGATCGGCCATGATCGGACGCTCTTGCAGATAAAAAGGTTTCCACTGCTGTCTGGTGCCGACGATTTCATCGGCCCTCAGGCCGGAGATTTGTTCGCAGGCGCGATTCCAGACGATGACGGTATGGGTTTCGTCGATCACAAAGGTGGGGATCGGGCTCCCCTGAAGCAGGTGACAAGTTCCCGCCTGTTCATAAGCGCGGCACATGCTCGTTGTTCCCGTGGAAATCGCTCGTTTCATGAGGGGCCTCATGATGAAGTGAAAGTTAAACTGCGGTTTGTTCGGCGTCTACGGCTGAGATGCTCATAGCCTGCCAACTCGGCTCCGTACACCGGCACGAGTCATTCTTTAAGCTTCCACGGTTTGACTATGAGACAAGAACGGGTTTTTATTATGAGCTTTTAGTTTTAAATACGCAAGAGGTGGCGATGTCGGAAGGTCCGGCATGCTCTGAGAGATCTTAGTGAGAGTAATACGAGGCACGAGATGCAGGATGATTCAGTGCCCGATTTAATTGAGAGGACGCGTCAAGCCTTCCGCCTGCCCATCTGTGCTGCCGGATATGGTTAGAAAGTGTTTACATGTGGTGGTTGCGTGATATCTTTTGAGCTGTTGCCAAAACCTTGAGGATGTTTGAATCAGTCGAGACACGCAAATAAGGAGGAGGAAAACATGAACGAGCAACCGGGTGCGCAAAACCTTAACGGTGTCAATGTCAGCAGGTTGAATGAAACTATTCAAGCGATACAGGCAAAACCGTCCCTCGCGGATTTCAGATTTCGTGTCGTGAACAAATGGAAGGGGGGCGGGTTCAATCAGACAACGGTTAAGGCATCTTACGGGGCCGGGCAGGAGTTCCCGGGACGGTACGGCAAGTTCGTAATGGAAGCCGATGAACCGCCCATACTGCTGGGTGAGGACAAAGCCGCCAACCCCGTGGAGCATCTCCTGCACGCGCTGGTTGCCTGCGTGACCACCTCGATGGTGTACCATGCTGCTGCGAAAGGGATTCCGCTGGACGCTGTTGAATCAGAGGTGGAAGGCGAGCTCGACCTGCACGGCTTCTTGGGGCTGGATCCCAAGGTGCGCAACGGTTTCAAGAGCATAACGCTGAACATGCGCATTAGCGGCAATCTGACTGAGGAGCAAAAGCAAGAAGTCGTGAAACTGGGACCCAGGTTTTCTCCCGTCTACGACATGGTGACAAACTCGGTTCCGGTTACGGTCAAGCTGTCGAACTGAGTAAAAATTAAATAGCCTGTGAATGCTGAACTACCCGCGCCATTTCGCGACTCCCAATTGAATCCCGCACCTTCACCTGAGGCGGAGTCGCCGCCAACTATTTCATCCAGGAGTTTCTGAGGAAGGCCATTAGTCACCAATTAAAAGGCCCTTGGCGTATGCCAAGGGCCTTTTTTGCAACCTCATCCTGAGTCTCATCCTTGACAGCCCATGCCCTTTTCATAAGTTAGCAAAAGTAAAGTTCTGCGGAATAGGCTTTTAAATTCTAAATCCGCAGTTTGAATACAGTTTTCTTGACCTTTATCAAAGGCACCCCGTCTTGCTGCGCTTATGGTTGCAATGGGAAAATAGCAGACGGCACATATTGAATTAGGAGAACGTAGATGATTGTCAGGGAGCGCCCCAACGGGCTGCGCTTGTTTTTTATAATCAGAGGGTCCATAGTCCCGCGCATAAAATGGCCGCTTTTTGTAACGGTGCTGCTGGCGGTCATCGTCACCATAACCCACGGGATGCTGTTCAATTTGAAGATCACCATGACCCCCATCCCCTTCACCCTGATCGGACTCGCCCTCGCCATATTCATCGGATTTCGGAACAGCGCAAGTTACGACCGATACTGGGAAGGGAGAAAGTTGTGGGGTGAATTGATATTGATGAGCCGCAGCCTGACGCGTCAGATTCTCACCTTCGTTTCGCTTGAACGGGAGCACTCCCCGAACCGGCCTCCGTTCGAGCCGGGCGATCTTCGAATCCGGATGGTGTACAGGCTCATAGCGTACGCACACGCTATGCGGCACCATCTTAGAGACTCCGATACCTTGGAAGAGTTGCAGGAATACCTAAGCGAGGATGAGGGCGTTAAGCTCAAGTCGGCTCACAGCAAACCCCTTTTTCTTCTCCAGGGCATGGGGTATGACTTGCGATGCTGCATCGAGAACAACCAGGTTCGAGACTATTTCGCCGCGAAAATCGACACGAACATCACGGCGCTTACCGCTGTCCTCACCGGGTGTGAGCGGATCAAAAACACGCCGATACCTTTCACCTACAACCTGCTCTTGCATCGCACCGCTTATCTTTACTGCTTTCTCCTTCCTTTCGGGTTGATCGATTCGATTGGTTTCATGACCCCCTTCGTGGTCGGGATCGTGTCGTTTACGTTTTTCGGCCTTGATGCGTTGGGCGATGAGATTGAGGAGCCTTTCGGCGTGTTGCCCAACGATCTGGCGCTCACTTCGATGTGCAATACCATCGAAAGGGATCTGCGTTCAGCGCTGGGGGAGACGCGCCTGCCTGAGGTGTTGCGCCCGATAAAATATCGCATCCTTTGATCGGGCGTCCCCCGCGGCATTATTTGAAATCCACTTTGGCTCCCGGCGGTGGCGGCAACTCCGGGCTCAACGGGACATCATGCGCCGGCATATCGGCGCCTCTATAGCTAAAGGGAAAAAGGCCCTCGGCGTGAGCCAAGGGCCTTTTCTGACATGGCCGGAGATGTGAGATACGAACCTCCGACCCCCTGCTCCCGAAGCAGGCGCAGTGGCTACTCTCACCCCCTGCTCCCGATGCAGGTGCAGTAGTGCAATCGTGCAGGTCATGGCCCAGCCGCGGGGTCATGCCAACTCGATTCTTAAGGTTTTCCCTAGTGCAAGGGCCGCCCTTTCGAGAGTTTGAAGGGTGACGGAGGCGTTCGCGGGGTCAAGAAGTCTGTCTAGAGTAGTGCGGCTTGTGTGCATTTTTTCAGCCATGGCGGTTTTTGAGAGATTTGCCTGTTTCATTTCCAATTCAATTTGGTATGCGATAACGCGTTTAATGGCTGTGGCCTCTGCGTCAACTCTCAAATCTTCCTCATCGAGGAAGTCGTCGAAATTTGTGCCGATGTGCGGGTTTCTCATTTCATGCCTCTCGTGTAATTACTAAGACGCGCAATTGCCGTCTTCAGATCGTTTTGCGGAGTCTTCTGCGATTTTTTGGTAAAGCCATCAGGGGGCAGAATTCGTGAGAGGGCATCAGGGCGTTGGATCCAAGGAGAAGGCGCGGACGAGCGCGACGACGGCGAACCACCTGCTGTCGACGATCAAGAGAATGCTGAACCTGGCCGTCAAGTGGGAGCTGCTGGAGAAGAACCCTGCTAGCAGCCAGGAGAAGTTCAAGGAGCCGCCCCAGCGGGAGCGCTACCCTGAGCAAGGATGAAACTCCCCCGTTTCCCGTCTGCGTTTTGCCCTGTTCTCGTCGACCACATGGTGTGCCGGGAAGGGGAGCCTCCGACCTTACTGGGGAGAAGACGAAGAATATGATGCCGAGGGACCTGTTGACGGAGCAGAAGATGAAGACTGAGTTCGGCCCGTAGCGAGCCCTGCCGTCTGAGGGAGCTTCTCCCCTGTCCTCAACAGATTGCGGGGGGGGGAGGACACAGAGAAAAGCGCTAGTTGTCAAGGGAAAGGCAGCGGATCAAAGGGCATCGTAGGGAACCAGAAGACTTGGTACCGGAAAAGGACCGGAAAGGCCGGAGCAGTCTGGGCATGGAGCCGGGTCGAAGGTGTAGAAGGCCGTTGCTCGCAGGTAGCCAGCGGGGAAGGAAACACTCGTTAGGGGAAGTCCCACGGGGAGCGGGGAGACGGAAACGAAACAGACAAGCTAGCGAAAGGAAAGTTTTGCGTGGACCGGAGGGGGACCGGAGCCTCACGAAAAAAGGCCCCTGATTTGTGTCAGGGGCCTTTCTTAATATGGTCGGAATGAGAGGATTCGAACCTCCGGCCCCCTGCTCCCGAAGCAAGCGCAGTGGGTAAG
>Ga0209317_1001790_pt1 | contig 17299 bp, 13 predicted proteins | sample RifGroB2_FD_183994 | JGI IMG/M metagenome (GOLD analysis project Ga0209317, IMG submission 183994) | Soil microbial communities from Rifle, Colorado, USA - Groundwater B2 (SPAdes) (version 2) | ecosystem: Environmental > Terrestrial > Soil > Unclassified | place: Rifle, Colorado | collected... | reverse complement strand
GCAGCACCGGCCCGTCGCAGATCAGGGCGCTCGGCCTGCAGTCGGCGATGATTCTCGCGACCCTTTCCACCGGGGCCTTTGCATCCACCGGGACATAGATCGCGTCCGCCTTGAGGACCCCCATCATCGCCAACACCACCTGGGCAGAGCGCTTCATGCAGATGACCACGCGGTCGTGGCGCTCTACCCCACCCTCTTTCAGGCAGCGGGCGACCCGGTTGGCACCGGCATAGAGAGAGCCGTAGGTCGTCGCGCCATGTTCGTCGACCAGTGCCGGCTTCTCCGGATGCGCCCGGCAGCTCTCGTCCAGATAATTTTGCAGGAGGTATTTCGCCATTAGAGCCCGAGTATTCTCGCGATTATGTTGCGCTGGATTTCCGAGGTTCCCGAATAGATCGTGGCGGCGATGCTGTCTCTCAGGTCCCTTTCCACGTCGCACTCCATCATGTACCCGTAGGCGCCGTGTACCTGCACCGCATCGAGGCAGGCATTTTTCAGGCTCTCGCTGACGAACAGCTTGCCAAGGGATGCCTCCAGGGTGACCCTCTTCCCCTGGTCCTTCAGCCACGCCATCTTGTACAGGATCAGCTTCCCCAGTTCGAGGTTCATCTTGATGGTGCCAAGCTTGTTGGAGACGGATTGGTTTTTGCCGATCTCCTGGCCGAACTGCTTTCGGGTCTTCACGTAGCTCACGCTCTTTTCCAGCACCCTCTCCATGGTCCCAAGGTGCGCTGCCGTCATGAGCACCCGCTCCCACTCTATCGATTCATTGAAGATGAACATGCCGTGACCGTGCTTTCCGAGCAGCATGTGCCTCGGCACGTGCACCTCGTCGAAGAACAGCTCGCTGTTTTGCAGAGTCCTCAACCCCATCTTTGCCAGCGGTTTCCCGACGGTGTACCCGGCCGCGTGCTTCTCGATGAGAAAGCAGGAGATATCGCCTCCAAAGGACGACTTCCCTTCGCCCCCTTTGGCGAAGACGAAAATCAGGTCGGCGAGCGGACCGTTGGAGATGAAGACCTTGCCGCCGGAGAGGAGGTAACCGGCGCCGTTTGTGTCCCCCCTGGTGCGCATGGACATGACGTCGGAGCCGGCATCGGGCTCGGTGATGGACTGCGCGGCTATCAGTTCGCCTGTGGAGAGTTTCGGGAGGTACTGCTGTTTCTGGTCCGCTGAGCCGTAAAGGTTCATCAATACGATGCAGCATAGCTGCGTGATGACGGCGTGCACCAGGCCGCCATCCTGGCACCCGTAGGCAAGCGCCTCAATGGAGAGCGCCGACGAGAGGAGGTCCTCCCCGAGGCCGCCGTACTGCTCAGGGGTAAGGAGGGATAACAGCCCCATATCCGCGCACTTCTTCCAGTTCTCTAGGGGGAAGTTCCCCTGCTGGTCGTTTTCCCGCACGTTTTCGTTTAGTTCGCGCCTGGAGAAGTCGACGATACTCTCCCACTGGAGAAGCTGCGTGTCGCTTAGCGAAAAGTTCATAGCCCCCGCCTCACTGGTTAAGTTTTCTCTCGAGGAGGCCGTGTATCGACTCGATGGAGCTGAAGTTTTCCAAGGTCAGGTCCTCGTCCGATATCTTGACCGAATAGTTATCCTCCAGGAAAAGGATGAGTTTCATGATGCCCAAGGAGTCCATGACCTCCGTCTCGATGAGATCGTCAGTTTCCCGCAGGGTGCCGAGACCTTTGCCTCTGGCCAGGTCGGCTTTGATGAATTCTATTAGTTTGAGATCGGCCGGCATGATGGTTATCCCCCTTGGCAAAAGTCGTGACTCCCGCGGCGCTCCTCAGGAGCCGCATTTTGTGCGGCACCTTCGGCCTTGCAGTATCCTGGCCCCGTTCTCATTGGGAAAAAATTAGTAGCTTTTAACACGCATGGGATTTTAGCGTGAATTCCCGCAAAGTCAAAATCGCGAAGCAGGTGAAGCGAGCGCGACCTCCCAGGCAGCACAAGCCGCAACGGCACGGGGAGGAACCGGCGCCCCCAAGCGCAGGGGGCAGGCCTTCACCCGCCACCGCTAATGAAAGCACAATCATTTGATTTCACGGCGATAATTTGGTATCGTTCCGGCGCTTGAAACAAAAGTTTCCAGGGAGCGGTCAATGGTACTGAAAGACATGGAGGACATCCGACAGAAGGCGGACTGTCTCAGGTCAGCCGAGGAGGTCGACGAGGCGCTGTCACGCATGGCGCAGCAGATAACCGAGCGGCTGGAGGGAACCAACCCGGTGGCGTTTTGCATCATGAACGGCGGGCTGTTCGTCACGGGGAAACTGGTGGACAAACTCCCCTTCGCGCTGGAACTGGACTACCTCCACGCCACCCGTTACGGCGCTGAGCAAAGCGGTGGGAGCCTGCTCTGGAAGGTAAAGCCGGAACGCTCCCTCAAGGGGCGCACGGTGCTCCTGGTAGACGACATCCTGGACGAGGGGGTGACGCTCGCGGAAATCACCCGCTACTGCCTGGAGCAAGGGGCCGCTGAGGTCTACACCGCCGTTTTGGTCGACAAGATACACGACCGCAAGGCGCCCGGCGCCAAGGCCGACTTCGTCGGGCTTCAAGTAGAGGATCGCTTCCTCTTCGGGTGCGGCATGGACATCGCAGGACACTGGCGCAACCTCCCCGCGCTCTACGCAATGAAGGAGCAAAAACAGCAATGACCTCCCGGATAGCAGCATACTTCCAGTTTCAACGCTACGGCACCAACTTCCGACGCGAGATCATAGCCGGGCTGACCACCTTCCTCACCATGGCGTACATCATCATCGTGAACCCTGCCATCCTCGAGAACGCCGGCATACCGCGCGGCCCCTCAACGACCGCGACCATCATCGCCGCCGTATTCGGCACGGTGCTGATGGCCTTTTTCGCCAACCGCCCCTTCGCCATCGCGCCCTACATGAGCGAGAACGCCTTCATCGCCTTCGTGGTGGTCAAGGTGATGGGGTACTCCTGGCAGACCGCGCTGGCGGCGGTCTTCTTCGCCGGGGTCCTCTTCACCCTGCTCACCCTGTTCAAGGTCCGCAGCTGGCTCGCCGAGTCGATTCCGCTCTCGCTCAAGTGCGCATTCGCCACCGGCATCGGCCTCTTCCTGACCTTCATCGGCCTCAATGAAACAGGGATCGTGGTGCTGGGCGTCCCCGGGGCGCCGGTAAAGCTCGGCGACCTGTCGCAGCCGTCGGTCATGATGGCGATCTTCGGCCTCCTCTTCACCGTGGTGCTGATGTCGCGCAAGGTGCTGGGCGCCATGATGATCGGCATAGTGGTGACCACCCTCGCCTCCATCGCGCTCAAGGTGACGCCGCTGCCGCAGTCGTTCGTCAGCATGCCCCCCGACATCACGCCGATCCTGTTCCAGCTCGACTTCGCCGGGGCGCTGCAGCCCGCCTTTTTCCCGGTCGTCCTCACCATCTTCATCATGGCCTTCCTCGACACGGTGGGGACCCTGCTCGGCCTCTCCATGCGCGCCGACCTCCTGGATGAAAAGGGGAACCTCCCCGAGATCGAGAAGCCGATGTTGGCGGACGCATTGGCGACGGTAGCCGCACCGCTGTTGGGCACGACCACAACCGGCGCCTACATCGAGTCCGCCGCCGGCATCGAGGAGGGGGGGCGCACCGGCTTCACCGCCCTGGTCACCGCGCTATTCTTCCTGCTGGCACTCTTCTTCGCTCCGCTTTTCACCATAGTGCCCGCTCACGCCTACGGCATCGCCCTCATCGTCATCGGCTCCTTCATGATCAGCCCCCTGGCGAAGATCGACTTCGACGACTTCACGGAACTGGTCCCGGCCTTTCTCACCATCGTGCTGATGATCTTCACCTACAACATCGGGGTCGGCATGACCGCCGGCTTCATCACCTACCCGCTGATGAAAGCCGCCACCGGCCGTATCGGCGAGATGAAAGGCGGCATGTGGGTGCTTGCGCTGCTGTCGCTTTCCTACTTCGTCTTCGGAGCGAAGTAAAAAAAACCCGGCACCCTCTCAAAAATGGGGGGCGGGCCCACTTCTGCTATAACTTGTGCGGCGACTGACAACATTTCAGTCGCCGCGACAGTTTCTGCATCCTCCGACCCGCAACCACAAACTCCCCCGTGACCCGTTCGATCTTTTTCGTCTCCCTCGTTTGACAGAGCTACAACCTGCCTTATACTTGGGCAAAAATTCCTAACAAGGAGAATACCCATGAAAAAGCTTTTGGCAGGATTCGCACTGAGCCTTCTGATTACCGGTTCGGCCTTTGCTGCGGGCCAGGCACGCAGCAACGTCGGCTGCGGTCTGGGAACGTTGATCTTCGAGAACAAGGCGGACAACTCGGTTGTACTCCAGGCTCTGCAGGCAACCACCAACGGCACCTCAGGAAACCAGACCTTCGGCATCTCCTCGGGCACCTCCGAGTGCCAGCAGCCGAGCAAGGTCGTGCAGAACGAGAAACTGAACCATTTCGTCCGAGCAAACATGGACAACCTGGCCAAGGAGATCGCCATGGGCAAGGGTGAGACCCTGGACACCTTCGTGGAAATGCTCGGCGTCGAGTCGAGCCAGGGTGACGCCTTCAAGGCGAAACTGCAGGCAAACTTCAGCAGCATCTTCACCTCGGAGAAGATCGTTCTCGCCGAGGTCATCGACAACGTCGTGACCGTAAGCAACAACTGATTTTTGCCGGCAAATATGCTAAAAGGGTGCACAGCGAAGATCTGTGCACCCTTTTTTATGCCCTCAGCTCGACTACCCTGTAATGAACACCGGAACGTACATGGCCATCCTGCGCAGCGCCCTCGTCTCAGCCCTTCTTCTCTTTTCCCTGGCCATCCCCGCCGCGCCCTCAGCCGCCGCAACGGAGGGGTACCTGGACCAGTTGCTGGAGCAGGCGACTGCAAAGGGACTTGCCGGAGAAAGGAACTGGGAGATACTGCTCCACTACAAGAAGACCCTCGCCGGCGGCCATGAAAGCAGGATCTCCGACCCGCACTTCTTCCTTTCCGAAACCGGCAGGACTGACCCGAAGGCAGAGCTTGACGCGACGCTCGCAGGCTTTTTCCGCCCGGAGGCGCCCGACGGGGAACACCCGATCTGCCGGTTCCCGGCGCGCTTGCAGTGGCTAGTGGAAGAACTCGCCGTAGATCCCGCCAGGCTCCCCGCCGCCCGCTGCTCGGAGCAGCAGGAACTGATCAAAGCGGTCGACGCGCGCTCGGCGGTGCTGGTCTTCCCCGTCGGGCACATCAACAGCCCCGCCTCCATGTTCGGGCACACCCTGATCAGGATCGACGGCAGCAGCAGGAGCAACCTGATCTCCTACGCGGTGAACTACGCCGCGGACGCCACCGACACCAACGGCTTCCTGTATGCCTTCAAGGGGCTGTTCGGCAAGTACAAGGGGTACTACTCCCTGTTGCCGTATTACCTGAAGGTCAAGGAATACAGCGATCTGGAGCACAGGGACATGTGGGAGTACCGGTTGAAGCTCTCCCGGGACGAGGTGGAGCGGATGCTCCTGCACACCCTGGAACTGGAGCGGATCTCCTCCGACTACTTCTTCCTCGACGAGAACTGCTCGTTCAACCTCCTCTTCCTGATAGAGGCGGCGAGACCTACCCTGCATCTGACCGACCGGACCGGGCTGCTGGTGCTCCCCACCCAGACCATCGAGATCGCACGGGAGGCCGGCATCCTCGAGGAAGCGATGTACCGCCCCTCCCAGGGGGCGCGGATCGTGAAGATCGCCTCGCTTCTGGACGACGAGCAGCAGCGGGCCGCGCTGGAACTGGCACAGGCCAAGCGCGAACCGGCAAGCCTCAGGGATCCGGCCAGCCGCGAGCCTCGCAAGAGGGAGATCCTGGATCTTGCGGCCGAGATGGCGCAACTGAGGTTCGCGCGCAAGGAACTTGACCTGGACGCCTACTCCAGGGTGTACCTGAAGATCCTGGCAGAGAGGAGCCTCCTGGGAAAGGGTGACGAGGACCCCTATGTCATCGAGCCTCCCGCGCCACCGGACGCCGGCCACAAGACCACCAAGATAGCCATGGGGGGCGGCGTGCGCAGGGACGAGTGGCACGCTGAGCTGCATCTCCAGCCCGAATTCCATGGCCTGCTCGACCCCGACCAGGGGTACCTCAAGGGGGCCCAAATCAAGTTCCTGGACACCGCCCTCTGCTTCGCCCCGGCCTCCGACCGGCTCTGGCTAAAGACCCTGCACCTGCTCGACATCGTCTCCACCGCACCGAGGGACCGCTTCTTCAAGCCGTACTCATGGAAGGTCGCAACGGGGTGGGACACCGAGGTGATGGCGGACGGCAGGGACTCGCTCATCTTCCGGATCAACACCGGAGGTGGTCTGGCCGGGAAGTCCCCCTGGGGCGGCATCGCGCACGCCTTCGCCGAGCTGGATCTGAACGCCGGCAGAAGGTTCTCCGGCAACGTGGCGGCAGGGCCCGGGCTCACCCTTGGCACCCAGGAACAGCTGAACGACTGGTGGAAGCTGCAGCTTCAAGGACAGGCATTCTTCTATTTCCTGGGCGACGACCGGGTCGCGCTGAAAGGGATGCTGGCGCAGAACTTCCGGCTGGCACGAAACAGCAGCCTGAACCTGGAGCTAAGCTACGGGAATGTTCAGGGGCACAGTGTGCCGGAGGCAACGATGCTCCTGAACCACTACTTCTAGGGTCCGACTGTCATTGCATGTCACTGTCTCGCTATCGGGTCCCGGAGGTCAGTCTGAAGACAGCACGACTGCGGCTTCACGAGCTTTGTCAGAGCTCGCTACTGTCAGAAGGTTGACATCTCCATTGCTTCTATGCATAATGCGGTAAAACTGAATCCTACAAGTGGTACACGACAATACTCAACCATCCGCGAGGATGGGGCGGAAAGCCTACAGGGTCTCACTGAGACAGCCGGGTTGCCGAAATATCCTTCGATATTCTGCCCCGGCTTTTTTGCGTCCGGCGGCAGAAAAACTGACTGGAGGCGCAATGGCTAAGGAGACATCGTCAATGTACTGTGCGTTATTCGGTTCGATGGCAGTCATCCACTCTGTTACGCCCAGGCGCCACATCTGCGGGACCGTTATTGAAGGTGAATCCGGATGGGAGGGGAGCTGCATCCCGCTGGACGAAGGGGTCCATCTGCACCGCGCAGGGGAGGATGTGATCCGTCCTGCCAAACGACCTGCGGCCGGGGCCGCTTTCGTGGTGGTCATATGACCAGTGACAGCGCCATACCGCAACTTCTCTATGAAGCTGTCAGCCGCGGCAAGAGGGAGTGGGAGCAGACCTTCGATGCCGTCCCTGACATCATTTTCATCACCGACACCAGCCACACCATCGTACGGGCAAACCGTGCCATGTCCAAACGCTTTGACATGCGCCCCGAAGAGCTTCCCGGCCGGAAGTGCCACGAGCTGTTCCACGGCCTCCCCTCCCCCCCGCCCTTTTGCCCCTATCTCAAGCTCATGCAGGAGGGGGGGGCGCAGAGCCAGGAAATCGAGGAGAAGGCGCTTTCGGCTTTTTTCGACATATCCGTCTCGCCTCTGTACAACGAGTCAGGGGAACTGGTAGCCTGCGTTCACGTAGCGCGGGACGTCACGGAGCGCAAGAAGGCCGAGGAGTACCGGCTCGCACTCGAGCAGCAGCTTCAGCACGCCCAGAAGCTGGAGAGCCTGGGCGTTCTGACCGGCGGGATCGCCCATGATTTCAACAACATCCTGATGATAATCCTCGGCCACTGCATGCTTGCCAAGGACGACCCCAACGCGGAATCGGTGCAAAAGCACCTGAACCAGATCGAGGTAGCCGGCAACCGCGCCGCAGACCTCTGCCGGCAGATGCTGACCTACGCCGGCAAGAGCCCCCTGGTCCAGACCCGCATCGACTTGCGGCGGCTGGTGGACGAGATCGCGAAGATGCTCCAGCCTGCCTTCAAGAAAAACGTCTGCTTCGAGTACGAACTGGGAAGTGACGTGCCTGAGCTAACGGGTGACGAGGGAAAGCTGCAGCAGATCGTCATGAACCTGGTGGTCAACGCCGTAGAAGCGATCGGCGATGACCACGGCACCGTCAGGGTAGGGCTCGGGAAAGCGACGGTTTTCAAGGGAGAGCAGCCGGCTGACTTCTTCGGCAATCCCATCGCTCCCGGCGCCTATGCCTGCCTGGAGGTCTCCGATACCGGCTGCGGCATGGACGAGCAGACACAAAAACGGATCTTCGAGCCGTTCTTCACCACCAAGTTCACCGGCCGCGGCTTGGGGATGTCGGCCATAATCGGCATCATACGTTCCCACAAGGGGGCGCTGCAGCTTTACAGCCAGTCCGGAGCGGGGACGACCTTCAGGGTCTACTTCCCGGTGTCGGCCGCAGCCGCCGGCGCCGAAGCCGCCCCACGAGGCTCGGACACCGCAATCGGCCCAGGTGGCGGAGCGAAGCTGCACGGCACCGTCCTTCTGGTCGACGACGAGGAGGAGTTGCGCAGGATCGGAGCCGATATTCTTGCGGCCATGGGGCTTACCGTAATCACGACATCCAACGGGCGTGAAGCTCTCGCACTGTACCTGGAGCGGCCGTCCGAAATCGACCTGGTGCTCATGGACCTGACCATGCCGGAGATGGACGGCATCGAGACGTATAAGGAACTGCGTAAAAGCGCTATTTCGCTCCCCGTCATTTTTTGCAGCGGCTACGGCGACAAGGACATCTCACCGTCGATCAGCCGTGATGCACATGCCGGCTTCGTGCCGAAACCCTACAAGGTCGAAGAGGTGCGGGAAGTGCTGAAGAGGCTCTGGCCCACGGGCAGCAACGATGCCGGCGAGGCAGCGAACACGGGGGGCGCCGCCGGTCCCCCTTCCTCCCGCTAGCTCGCCCCCCCTTCACCGGGGGGCAGCCTCTTCTGCAGCGCGCTCCTCAAAAAAAACACTCCCCTGCTGGCCCCATCTCCGCCATCTGCTAAAATAGGCCGGTGCCAATATCGGCCAGTTATCAAGGCATTAGGAGGATAGGGGGTGAAGCCATGGCGAACATATCGCGTCTGTGCAGCACCATGCTGGTCATTTCCATGTTGCTGACCGTCGAAGCCGGAGCTCACACCATCATCACCCGCATGAGCGACAGGCAAAACGTCAGCCTGGCGCAGCTGTCAGCCGCCGCCGGCAGTTCGGACCTGATCCTCATGGGAGAATCCCACGATGACAAGTACCACCACGAGCTGCAGCTCGACCTGATCCGTTCCCTCGCCGCGGACAGGCAGCCGTTGGCGATCGGGCTTGAGATGATGCAGGCGGACTACCAGGCGCAGCTCGATGAGTGGACCAGCGGCAGGATAAGCGAGGCCGTAATGCAGGCGGTTTTCGAGCGGAACTGGTCGGATTGGCACATGTACCGGGAGATCTTCATCTTCGCGCGCGACAACAGGATCCCGATGGTCGCCCTGAATGTCCCCAGCCACATCGTCAAGAAGGTATCACTGCACGGCTTCAGCTCCCTGACACCGGAGGAACAGGGGAGCTTGCCGGAAGGGACCAGTTGCGACCTCAAAAACCCCCAGGTCACGGTCCTGAGAAAGGCGTTCCAGGCAGTGGAGAACCATGGGCACAACGGGAAGATGTTCAGCAATTTCTGCGAGGCACAGACGGTGCGCAACAGCGGCATGGCGGTAAACATGGCGCGCTATGCAGAGAAGCAGCCGGGTCGCAAGATGGTGGTACTGACCGGCATCTTGCACGCTGTGAAATACGGCATACCCGACCAGCTGCGGCGCATCGGGAGCAAGCTCTCCTATACGGTAATCCTCCCCGAGACACCGTACCTGAACGGCGGCAACTCAGGCGCGAGCGAAGCCGACTACCTGGTGGAGCTGTGACTTTCCGCCTTAGGCCTCCATGGGACGCGCCGTCTGATTTACTCCGGTAGCTTCTTCACTTGGTCCTTGTGCAACTCGTAAGCCTTCTCGAACAGCTGCGTGATGTTCAGCTTTTGCCCTCCCGCGAGTTGCGCCAGGGAGTGCAGGCCAAGCTTTCGGTAACTTTCAAATTGCGCCTCGTCGAACCACTGATCCGAGGTCGGCTCGTGCGGGAACTCGTCATGCATCCTGGAATAGTTGAAAAGGTCCGCCGGCTCGTCCCCCGTCAGGACGGGCTTTATGTACAGCAGCAGCCCGTTTTGAGCACCGCCGTTGTCGCAGCAGGCATATCCGATGGTTCCCACCGCAAAATGTGACTTTTTGGCCTTTATCGCCGCGAAATCCAGATCGACCTCTACCCGGAAGTCCGCCCTCACCTTGCGCACCGCATTGCCCAGATCATCGAACGTCGAGTCGCAGTCGCATCCGGCATCGCAGACGATAATGTACCGGCATCTCCTTCTCACCATCTCGTAGAGCCCCAGGTTCTCGAAGTGGCCCCCGTCCGACAGGTAGATGTCCTTGCCATCCTCCCGGGTGAACCCGAAGGTCTCCTTAAGCAGGGGAACGACGGAAAACCGGTGCGACTTCCTGCGCCACACCTCTCCCATGCCGGTTCCCGTGTTGCCGAGCCACCAGCCGAGCCTCACGTTGAAAAAGGCCATCACGAAGGTAACCAGGGGTGAGGAGTGGTATCCCATGTTGGGGCTTGCCGCCGCACCCGAAATGGCCATGGCGGTGCCTATCGTCATCGGCTCGCTTTTATTCTTCCCAGCCGCGTATTCGGCTATGCTCCGGTAACCACCCGGCAGCACGTCCTTGCAGGTCGGGTCGGGTTCGATGTCGCTGCCGGCAAAAAGAGGGGACATGACGAACGAGGCGGCCTTTCGTTGCTGCCACGCCAGCCGGTTCCCCTTCACCATGTTCCAAGCCATGTTCACCACGTGAAACGGGCGGCTGGGGAGTTCCGTCATCAGGCGGTCGTCACCCTTGTCGAACCCGGTGAAAGGCTGGTACTCCCTTTCTTCTCTCTTGCGCGAGGCGCCCAGGTAGCACCTGGTCAGGCGGTTTCTATACATGGCGTGCATGGAGAACTTGTTGATATCGACCGCCCAGGCCATGCAGAAGGACAACAGCATGGCTCCCCCGGCGATTATCCACAAGGCCGGGTCGAGCCTCGTGCTTCCTACAATGTGGAGGTGGGTGAGGAAGTTCAGCGGCATGGCGGCCGAGGTCAGGCCGGGAAACGTGGTGTAGGCGAGCGGGGAAGCCGGGATGCACCCTCTTGACAGCTCGGAGACGTAGCCCGCGGCCCAGAATACGGACGTGGCCGCAAGCGACAGCGTTTGCGTCAAAAAGAGCAGGAACAAAGCGGCGGCAAAGGAGAGCAGGGTCGTACGGTACTTGCTCATGTTAGCCCCGGGACGAAGGGCCGGCGTGGAAGATCCACGCCCAAGGATCGCAGCGGCTATCCCGGAACCGGCCCCCAGTGCCGTATAGATCTCCTTCCAGAAATACCTTGCGTCCGAAAGGATGAACCATGGACCGTATATGACGGCGGCCATGCCGGCACACCACACGAGGCCGGCAAGTATGACCATGCCGGCGGCACGCCCCCACCACTCCCGGTCCTGTTCCCCGGTCCGCCTCGACAGGAAGGCTACCACCAGCGCCATGGTCAGCAGGTACACCGTCAGGATCACCGGGACCGACAGTGTGGCAAAGAGAAGTTTCGGGTACCGGACCCGTTCCAGGAGCGCCGGGACCAGCCTGGTCGCCGCGCCCCAACCGAAGAAGCCGGCCAGGGCTCCGGTCAACGCCGTGCAGGCAAGGCCGGAGGTAAGCCAGGTGGCAGGCTTTTGTCTCAGGCACAGTATCCCCACCACCCATCCAACCAGGTGCACCGCAGTGCCGAACCCGACAAAACTCCCGATACCCGGAACGGGGCATCCCGGGCGATAGATGTACCCCCAGTAGGCGGAGAGAAAACAGGCCATCAAAAGCAGAGGTGCCAGGAAACGAAACAGGAAGCTCCGTTTTGATTGTCTCAGGTCCCCGATACCCGGGAGGTTGTTGACCGTATAGGCGATGGAGAACACGGCGTGTACGGCTCCGGCGATGAGGAAAAGCCGTGCCGCCAGCATCTCGTCCGGCGCGAAATCTTCGATCACCGCTCCCGACACCAGGTGCACGAGGAGCCTCGGGAGGAGCAGTACCGCAAAGAGCAGTGGCAGTAGCACCAGCCAGTTCAGAACCAGGTTGCGCAGGTAGGTCCCTATGATGGTCCAGGTATCCACGCTCAGTATCCCGACGCGCGGGGTCAGGTAGTTGCTGTAGTCCCGCAGGAACCTGACATGGTACGGTTCTTTACCCCGGGTGTCCTCGCTTTCCTGCGCCAGGACACCGATGACGCTGTCTAACTTGACCGAAGGAGAACCTTTCTCTCTCGAAATCCATGAGGAGAGCCAACTGCCGATGTACCCGCCGCCCGAAACGGTGGAAAGGTAGTCGATCTCCCTCAAGGCCCCGATTTTCGCCAACCCCTGCAGCACCCCCAGGTTGAAGGTGGCGCTGCGTATCCCCCCGCCGGAAAGGCACAATGCGACGAGTTCCGCCGAGTGGAGCTTTGCTGCGATGTCAGAGAACCTGCCATCCTTGTCGTTACCCGTGGGCGGGACTTCGTCCCACCCGCCCCCTTTTTCTCTGGCCTTCCCGATCTCACTGAGCTCGGCGAAGAGGACTTCGGGCAGTTCGTAATACCGGTCATCTCCTCCCTCCATCCTGACAGAATCCTTCGGGAGGTATCCGACCCTGCCGTCGACGCTGACCTGCAGCCAATCCCCTTGCGAATCCAGCACGGCGACCACCTTTCCGCTCCGGATTCGTTTCACCGGGTAGAAGAACCCTTTCTTAGGCCCGCGACGGAGATAGACCTTGCAGATTGTGGTTGCCGTCATTTCCGCTCCTCCTTGGTCTCTGTCCGTGATGAGACGCAGAGGCGACCGAGACTTATTAGTACGCGCCAACGCCAGGCCTTAGCCTACAACCTCGCCATATACTGTCAAGGCTGGGATACCACTGGTATCGTCTCGGCAATGCTGCCTTTACTGGCTCAGACAGTCACAGCAACGTAAACCAGCGCAGAGGGTGTTGATTCCCTCCCCTCTCAGGGCCAGGCAAACCTGGCCGTCAAAAAGCCGTCTGCTCGATGCAGCGCCCTTTTTGTCTCTATGAGCACTGGCCGCCATCGGGCGGCAGGCACCGGGCTTCGTCCAGTTTCACAAACGCTCCTTACTTGAGCCGCAGGAGAGTTGCCAGAACTAAACGCTTAAAACACAGGAAGTTACGTGGCGCTTTCTGCATACACCCGGATTGACTTTTCTTAATCCCATGTGCTAAGTTGGAATCAGGACCGTTACGTGTATACAGCTAGCTTTTGCCCGGAGGTTCGGGAAAGGAGTCTTCATGATAAAGAATGGCTGGGGGGAAATACGAGGCTCCACGCCAGATGCGGCGGGCATCGGACTGATGTTGGCAGCGATCAACTAACCGTAAAAGCGGCCTCGACCGACGTTTTGCGAAGGTCAAGAGAGGCGGTGTCGCTCAGGCTTTGGAGGCATGAAGCCAGAAGAACGGAGGTCCAAAAATGAAAAGCGTGAGAAGGATGATATTCACAACAATAGCCATCGTTGGCATGATGGGCTTGACAACAGGCATGGGTGACGCTGCCGGTTCCAGGTCCTATTCCGGTGAAACACCCAGGGTTGGCGGCACGACCGGTTCCGGGGCTGGCGGCACAACAACATCGGGTAGCGAGCTGGGTGCTCGTACCACCATCAGACAGGACTTCACGGTAGAGAGGGTTGACCCGGGTATGGGCACCGGTACAGGCGGCACGATGGGTACCGGCGCCGGCGGCACCATGGACAGAGGCACCGGTGGCACCTATGACAGGGGTACCGGCGGCACCACGATAGACAGAGACACCGGTACTATGGACAGAGGCACCGGCGGCATGATGGACATGGAAAAAGACCCCGGCGGCATGATGGATATGGAAAAAGAGCCCGGTGGCACGATGGATATGGATAGCGGCACCGGCGGCACGATGGGCACCGGCACGGGTGGTGGTGTAGAAACCGACGACACCGGCGAGGGCGGGAAATAACGATCTCGTCCACTAGCTACTTAGCATCACGCCGAAAGGGTTACAGAGATGATTCTGTAACCCTTTTTTTCGACCGACTACAGATTCATCTTCCCGCGTTCCACCGTGGGAAGGCATCCTTTGCTGGACGTCACCTGGTGGCGGCAAGGCGCTGAGCGTTACCGGACGGCAGGACTGCACCTTGCGTCTCGCCGTGCCTTGTCTCATGATCGTATGCTACCTGAATCTGCTTCAACCTCTTGAACTTCTCATCCGCCCTGCGGGTTACCTCTTGCGCCAACTCGTCGGCGCTCCCGTAGCTCGGCACCGTCGCAAGAACCTCGTTCACTTCGGAGGCGATCTTTACCGCAAGGTCTTTGTGGCCGAACTCATGATAGAGCAGGCGCTCCTGATATTCGTTCCACAGCGCCGTCAATTCCAGGTCAGCAACGGCCAAGCGCATGCGCGGCATCCGGTAGACGATGTCCACCTTGGTGCTGGCAGATTTGACACCATACCTGCCGCCCTTGCTGGTTATGTCATAGACATAGTCGATTTTCCAACTGGTGAGGCCGGTATAGACAATACCGTCGTGCCACCTCGTTCCGTTTTTATTCATCTGCTTTTGCAGCTCATCGATATTATTTCCGATGATGTCATAGTACTCGTACCGTTCTCTTACGTTCAGCTCACACATGACCGAACCGCCATCGCCGGCGAACAGGGTCGATGAGCAGAAGATAAGCGTGGCAACAACGCTCGCAAATGTGATAATGCGTGAAGCCATGCAAGGCGCCCTCCTGAGATGGGGTAGACAACAAAACAGTGTGCCCACCATACCCCACACAGTTAATTAAATGAGTGACCAGTATCACAAAACGACGCTGTTTCAAACCTTTCAGACGCAAACAGGCCTCCGTCAAGAAGATCGGAGGCCCGTTTGCCTAATGGCGACTGCTGTGAGACAGGAGGAGGTTTACCTTCCGGCAAAAGAGAGCGCGCCGACCTTGCACGAGTCAACGCAGGAGGAGCATTTCAGGCAGTCGCGGTGCGGCAAAACACCATCGCTCTTGTGGCTTGCGATGCTGAGATCCATCGGGCAGGCCCGTTCACACACACTGCAACTCCTGCAGTTTGACCCGATTTGCAGCCGGTCCTTTTCCCCTCCGATGGCGTTGGCCACGGTCCCGACAGGGCAGAATGAACACCAGGTCCTGGCGCTGTAAATCCTGCCAAGCACCACACCCACCGCAGTAGTCACGGCGCAGACCTGCAAGAACACCATGCCCCAGTGCATGGGGTCGGTGGGGTCCTGCGCTTTCTGCAAGGCCACCGACGTCATCAGTATCGCCACCATTGCCCAGCGAAAGCGCATGCTCTTCAACTGGGGAGGAACCGGCCGGTTACCCCCGACAAACCTGTAGAACGTGTCGTAAAAACTTCCCCTGGGACAGATGTTGCCGCAGACATAACGGCCGCGCAGCAAGGATCCGGCGACCCCTGCCATCATCGCGACGGGAACCGTGAAGCCGAGTACCGGCCACTTCCACCCGAACGCAACGGTTACCAGCATTACCACTGCGAGTATCCAGCGGTGGGTATCTGAAGCCGGGGCGAGCGAGTAAACGTCATCTTTTTGCATGCATGTTGCCATTCAGACGGACCTCCATATTGTTCAAAAGTATATATATGGATTTTTGAATAAAATGTCAAGGCCTGATTTCTCGCACGACAAGGTCCCGGTCCAGCTCGTGCAGTTTGTTCATGCCTGTTTTCCGATCAGCAGGGGGGGCTCTTGAGCGTAGGAAAGACGGGTGAGTGTCGAGTTCAGGATGGGGTTTGGACGGCGGCCTAGGTGATCTTTACACGCGGCTAAGAATGCTCCGACAGGGTGAAATACAATGTGCTCCCTGCGCCTTCCCTGCTTTCGGCCCAGATACTCCCCCCCATTTTCTCGACGATCTGGCGCGTCAGCGCCAACCCAAGACCTGTCCCGCCATGCCGCCGCGTGAGCGAAGAGTCCACCTGCGTGAACCTGGCGAATATCTTTTCGAGCTGGTCTGGGGGGATGCCGGTGCCCGTGTCCCGCACGGAGAACAAGATGAAGCTGTTCGCCGTCGCTGCAGCGGGTTCGAAACAGCGTACGGTGACCTCTATCTCGCCCTTGTCCGTGAACTTGACTGCGTTTCCCAAAAGATTCACCAGCACCTGCCGCAGCCTCCCTTCGTCCCCCGTTATTCGCTCTGGTACCGAATCATCTATGGTCGAGATAAGGTTGAGGTGTTTCTCCTGTGCAATGGTAGAGACCACTTCTACGGCCGAGATCACAACGTCCTTTACGGAAAACTCCTTGTGCTCGAAGCTCATCATTCCGGCCTCAAGGCGTGAGAAATCGAGCACGTCGGCGATGATCCGCAGCAGTGAATCGGCCGACCGCTTGGCCATCTCCAGGAGCTTCCTCTCCTCTGCGCCTATATCCATGTCGAGGACCAACCTGATCATTCCCAACGTACCCGCCAGCGGCGTCCTCATTTCGTGACTCATGTTTGCAAGGAACTCGGTTTTCGCCTGGTTCGCGGCATCCGCACTCTTCTGCGCGACCGCCAGCCGCTCCCCGGTCTCCAGCAGTGCCTTTTCGTACCGCTTCCTCCCCTCGATCTCGGTCTTTAGCCGTTCATTGATGATGCGCAGATCCGCAGTCCTCTCCTCGACGAGTTTTTCGAGCTGTCCCTGCTGAGCCCTGAGATCCGTTTCGGCCTTGAGCCGCGCGTCTATCTCCGCCAGAAGTAGTGAATTCAAGCGCTCGACCCGTTCCTTTGCTTGTTCCAGGGTCTCTATCATCTCCCTGTTTTCGAACCTCAGCAGCAGCGAAGTACTGTTTATCCAATAGTTGTGCAGGGAGATGCGCCAGAGCAAGAAGCCGAACAGTATGATCATGGCAGCCATGACGTAGTGGAAGGTTTCGTTGATCACAAGGAAATGCAGGGTGAGCGGCGCCAGGGCAGGGATGCTGAATGCGGAATAGGCGTGCCTCACCGTGGCGAATGTCGACGTCGCCCCCGCAGCCATCCCCCCCAGCACGAAAGCAAGGAAGACCTGATGGGCCATGGACATTCCTGAAAAAGGGAAAACCCCGATGCTCCCCCAGGCCATGCCTATCGCTGACAAGCCAAGAAGAAACCGGTTCGCCCAGATCCTGGCCGATGCCGGCTCGGGTTGAGAGTTCCTGAACTTAAAGGCAAGCCAACCCCTCAGGA
>Ga0209317_1001789_pt1 | contig 17306 bp, 15 predicted proteins | sample RifGroB2_FD_183994 | JGI IMG/M metagenome (GOLD analysis project Ga0209317, IMG submission 183994) | Soil microbial communities from Rifle, Colorado, USA - Groundwater B2 (SPAdes) (version 2) | ecosystem: Environmental > Terrestrial > Soil > Unclassified | place: Rifle, Colorado | collected... | reverse complement strand
CTCTACAGCTGCCGAGAAGGTTGTATACCTCGTTCACCAACAAACGAGCCTCTTTCCAGGAATCCACATCTTCGAAGCGTCCAATCTTCATGTCACCACCTCCGGAACAATAAAAGCAGACTGAAGTCGAACGTCGAACGTTGAACGTTGAACGGGTTTAGATCTTGTCCAAAATGCCCGCCGCGAGGAGCGGGATCATGATCTCGTGGTGCCCGGTGACCGTGTACCCGCGACTCTTCCCGGAGGTGGGGCGCTTCACGACGTTGGTGAGCGGACGGTAGTGCTGCTGCATGTCGAAGTTCGCCGTGGTGAAATGATCGACGTGATACCCGAGGTTCTGCGCTATGGAGAGCGCCTTCAAAAACACCTCGGGAAGCAGCACGGCGCTCCCTATGTTGAGATACACCCCGCCGTCGCCAAGCTCGGACACGACGGAGGTGAAGATCCGGAAATCGGTGAAGCTAGCCGCCCCCAGGACGGCACCGTCGGCGGAGGGGTGCTGATGGGTGATGTCGGTCCCGATCGCCACATGCACGGTGACGGGGATCCCCTTCTCGACGCAGGCGGCCATCAGGCTCTGCTCGCGAAACGGGAGTTTGCGCTCCAGGATCATCCTCCCCAGGGCCTCGCCATGCCCAAGCCCGGCCGCGACCCCGCTCTTCAGCGCCGCGTTGATCTCCCCCCCGGTCTCCTCGGCCATCCCGAAATTCCCCGCGTGCAGCGCCGCACCCACGTCCTCGCTGGTGGCGCCTATCAGCGCGATCTCGAAGTCGTGGATGGAGCCGGCGCCGTTCAACGCTACCGCGGTGATGACGTCGGCCTCGATGAGGGCCTTCAGCACGGGCTGCAGCCCGCACTTGATCACGTGCCCCCCCATCGCCATGACGACCGGCTTCCCCTTCTTCCGCGCGGCCACCACCGCGTCGATCACACGATTCAGTGACTGCGAGCCGAGTTGGTTGGGCATGGCGGCGAGGAGCTCGGACACCGTCATGCCGGCTCTCACCGGCTGGGCGAAGTCGTCCTGCACGTTCATCTTGTTCTTGCGGGTGGATATGGGGTAGGTGGTGACACCTGAAAAATCCATAGGCGCGTATTTCATAGTTTCCCTTTGTGCTTTATTGCGGCACTTCGCCTTCGTCCACCAGATCGATCAGCATCGCCTCGGCGAGCTCCCGCCGGCCCAGGTGGGGCGACATGTCCTCGATCGGGCGGTTTACCACGAGCTTGGGGTTCACGCAACTGTCCAGTTCGAGCTTCACCTCCACATACGCGGGGCCATCCAGCGCGAACGCCCGGTCCAGCACTTCTCCCGCCTCCTCCAGCGAGGTCACGGCGAACGCGGGAAGGCCGTACGCCTCGGCAATCTTCACTAGGTCCGGACAGCCGTAGCCGACCACGGTGGACTGGCGGCGTCCGCCGAAATAAAGGTCCTGGAACTGGCGTACCATCCCCAGGCAGTTGTTGTTGAGCACCACGACCTTCACGGGGAGGTTGTGGGTCACGATGAGGTCAAGGTCCTGGATGTTGACCTGGATCCCGCCATCCCCGGCGATCGCGATCACCCGCTTCCCCGCGGCCTTGGCAGCCCCGAGCGCGGCCGGGAGCGAGAAGCCCATGGCCCCCATGCCGCCGGAGATCAGCATGCGCTGGTCCTTTTTCAGGCCAAAGGACTGCGCCGCCCACATCTGGTTCTGCCCCACGTCCAGGCAGACCACATCCCCTTCGCAGCAGCGTCCGGAGAGGATTTCCATGAACCTGTTGGGGTCGATGGACAGCTTGTCCTCACCGGGGAACCGGGTGGGATATTTTTCGCGGTACCCGTTGATGACCCCGTACCATCCCTGGTAGTCGCCCCGGCCGCCGCCGGCAAGTTCCGCGTTCAGGGCACCCAGGAACTGTCTCACGTCCCCGCGCACGGGGAGGTCGACCTGCACCTTCGCGTTCAGCTCGTGGGGGTCGATGTCGACATGGACCCTCGTCGCCGCGCGCGCGAAGGTCTCCGGCCTCGTGCCGGTCTGGCGGCTGTCCAGGCGCGCCCCCAAGATCAGCAGGAGGTCGCAGTTCGCCAGCGTCATGTTGCTGTAGCGGTTGCCGTAGGCGCCGATCATGCCGAAGAAGGCGGCGTCATGGGCGATGGCGTCCAGCCCCATCAGGGTGGCGACCACGGGTATGCCGGTTGCCTGCACGAGCGCCTGCAGCTCGGCTGCCGCTCCTGCGGTCCTCACTCCCCCTCCCGCGAGGATCAGCGGGCGCTTAGCCTCCCCGATCAGGGCGGCGACACGGGCGACGGTCGCCGGGTCAATGGCGGGGGTGTCCGCGGCGGCCAACTGCTCGTCGCTTCCCAGGAAGCCCGGAAGCGCGTCGGGGTCGATCTGCGCCCTTTGCACGTTCATCGGGATGTCCAGGAGGACCGGGCCGGGCCTGCCGTTTTGGGCGAGCCAGAGCGCCTTTTCCAGGTGGTAGCGGATCGATTCCGGCTCGGTCACCAGGACGGCGTACTTGGTGAGCGGCTTCGCGACCGAGACGATGTCGGTCTCCTGGAAGCCGATCTGGCGCACCGGGCGGTCGAACTTGTACTCGTAGGTATTCACCTGGCCGGTTATGAAGAGGCAGGGAACGGAATCGAACCAGCAGCTCCCGATGCCGGTGATCATGTTGAGCGCTCCCGGACCGCTGGTGGCCATGGCCACGCCCAGCCGCCCGTTGATGCGGGCGTAGGCCTCGGCGGCGAAGGCGCCGGTCTGCTCGTGGTGCACGGAGACGCACTCCATGTCGGAGCGGTGATGGATCGAGTCGATCAGGTGGGTGATCGCGCCACCGATAAACTCGAAAACGTGATTCACCCCCTGGCGGGAGACGAAATCCACTACGTAATCAGAAAGCTTCATCATTATCCCTTAGCGGCCAGCTCGTTAATGGTCTGCACCATGTATGCGACCATTTCCTGGGTCATTCCGGGGTAGACCCCGACCCAGAAGGTGTCGCGCGTGATGCGGTCGGTGTTATCGAGGCTTCCGACGACGCGGTAGCCCTTTGCTTCCTTTCTCATCTCGTCGAAGCAGGGGTGCTTGATCAGGTTCCCGGCGAAGAGCATCCGGGTCTGGATCCCCTTCCCCTCCAGGTGGGCGACCATCTTCTCGCGGGTGAGCCCGCTCCCTTCCCTCACGGTGATGAGGAAACCGAACCAGGAGGGGTCGGAATTCTCCGTCGCCTCCGGCAGTATCAAGCGATCTTCCACTCCCGACAACCCGTCGCGCAAAAGCTTCCAGTTCTTCTTGCGCGCCTCGATGAAGCCGGGGAGCTTCTGCAGCTGGGCGCAGCCGATCGCGGCCTGCATGTCGGTGACCTTCAGGTTATAGCCGAAGTGCGAGTAGACGTACTTGTGGTCGTAGCCGTAGGGCAGCTCGCCGAACTGCTGGCCGAAACGGTTGCCGCAGGTGTTGTCCTTCCCGGAGGGGCACCAGCAGTCGCGCCCCCAGTCACGGAACGATTCCACCAGGCGCTTCAGCATGGTGCCGTCGGTGTAGACCGCGCCACCCTCCCCCATGGTCATGTGGTGGGGAGGATAAAAACTGGAGGTGCCGAGGTCGCCGATGGTGCCGGTGTAGCGCCACTCTCCCTTGTAGAGGTAGCGGGAGCCGAGGGCGTCGCAGTTGTCCTCGATGAGCCAGAGGTTGTGGCGCTCGCAGAACGACTTCACCGCCGCGAGGTCGAAGGGGTTGCCCAGCGTGTGCGCCACCATCACCGCCTTGGTCTTCTCGGAGAGGGCATCCTCCAACTGTGAGCAGTCGATGTTGTAGGTGGGGAAGGTGACGTCCACGAAAACAGGCACGGCGCCGAACTGCACTATGGGGGCCACCGTGGTGGGGAAACCCGCCGCCACGCTGATCACCTCGTCCCCCTTCTTGATCCGCCGCTCCCCGAGTTTCGCGGAGGTGAGGGCCATGAAGGCGAGGAGGTTTGCGGAGGAACCTGAGTTGGTGAGGGAGCAGTGCTGCGTCCCGAGAAACTGCGCGAACTCGCTCTCGAAGCGCTCCGCATACCGCCCCGTGGTCAGCCAGAAGTCGAGCGACGAATCGATCAGCGCCGTGATCTCGCTCTCGTCGAATATCCTGCCGGCGTAGGAGATGCGGTCACCGGGGGTGAAGGGTTTGGTCCCCTTGTGCCTGAAGTTGTAGTATTCTATGGCCGCGTCGATAGCCTGCTGCCTGAGCTCTTTTTCCCGCCCGTCCATCTCTGCCAATGACTGCTCCTTCCTGAGCTTTAGAATTTGATGATGCGACAACAAGCCGGTCCTATATGCCATGGCTTCCTATAGTTGGCAAGGATTTCCGCCCCTTTCACGGACCGTCCGTCCGGCACGGCGCGTCACACGCTCCCGCTCCAAGCTCACATAGCTGAGCGGAAACAATCGCCTCAGTCTCTTTAATAATGCATTCAAGCGAGCTGTATCGAGGACGGTAGCCGACCCTTTCCGCGCGCCGGTTCAGGGAGAAGTAGTTGTTCTTCGCCCCGGTCGTGTTGAGCGCGGCGTACCCGCCGTCGACCCGGTACTTGAGCGCCCCCGACGCGGCGAAATGTTCGAGGATCTCGAATTTGCCAGCCGGGCTGGTGCTGTAGACGTCCAAGACGTCGTTGATCCGTCCCTCGGTCATCAGGCAGCGGACCAGCGCCGCGAGGTCCTCGGGATGCACGAAATCCCTGACGATGTCCTGGGGACCGGTGACGAATTCTTCCCCGCTTTTCAGGCAGCTCATCAGCTCGCTCAACAGGTACCGTTCCCCGAGGTCGATGAAGCGGCTGAAGTAGCCGAATACCCTCAAGTCGACGATGTTCAGATCCTTGAGGGCTCGGTGCTTCGCCTCGCAATGGAGCTTTGCGATACCGTAATACTCGGAGGGGCTGATGCCGTTAGCATGGAACCGGGCCGGCGTGTCTTCCGAGGCAGGTTCCGAGAAATCGGTACCGTAGGCGGCGCCGCTGCTGAGACTCAGGTACAGGGAGGATGCCTCCTGCTTCAGGTACCCAAGTACCAGTTCGTCGAACTGCTCGGTCAGGTGAAAGACACAAAGCGGGTCCTGCGCGAGTTTCCCGGGACTGCCGACTCCGACGCAGTTGATCACCGTGTCATAGCGATGTTTCAGGAAGTCGTCGAAAGGCAGAACCGTAATGGTTTTCTTCCCCGCGCAACCGGAGGAGTGTAACCAGGCGTGCAGTTTTTCGGAGGAACGGGCGAACAGGTAGAGTTCGAGGTCGTTCGAGCCGCAGAACTGGTGGATGACCCCCATGGCGATGTGGCTCGTGGCGCCGAGGATGGCGATCCTTTTGCCGCAGACATTCTCCTCGGTCATGGCCGTTTCTCGTCACCCGCCGTGGCGTAATCGGCTATCTGCTGCAGGCAGACCTCGCGCAGACCCTCTCCCTTTTGGTAGGCGAGGGTCCAGTCGATGATCTTCTCTATCGCGGTCTCCAGGCTCCATCTCGGCCTCCAGCCCAGCTTCCCCTTGGCCTTGGAACAGTCGAGCTTAAGGTAATGCGCCTCGTGCGGATGCTCACCCTGGTCGACCACGTAGGACGCGCCCCCCTGCCACCGGCTGCACATCCTCTGCACGATCCACTCGACCTCGCGCGCGTCGTCGTCGCCCGGGCCGAAGTTCCAGGCGCCGGCGTAGCGCGCCCCTTTCTCATGAAGCCTCTGCGCCAGGGTCAGGTACCCCGACAGGGGTTCCAATACGTGCTGCCACGGGCGTATCGCGTGCGGGTTGCGGATGCGTACCGGCTCGTCGTTCAAAAGCGCGGCGATGCAGTCCGGGATAAGGCGGTCCGCGGCCCAGTCCCCGCCGCCGATGACGTTCCCGGCGCGGGCGGATGCGAGCGCGACGCCATGGTCGGAGTAGCAGGCCTCGTTGAAGAAAGAGTTGCGGTAGGCGGCGGTCACCAGCTCCGAACACCCCTTACTGCTTGAGTAGGGGTCGTACCCCCCCATCGGCTCGTTCTCGCGGTACCCCCATGGCCACTCGCGGTTCTCGTAACACTTGTCGGTGGTGACGTTCACCACGGCTCTCACGCCGGGAGCGTTTCTTACCGCCTCCAGCAGGTGCACCGTACCCATCACGTTGGTGGCGAAGGTCTCCGCCGGGTTCAGGTAGGACTCGCGCACCAGGGGCTGCGCCGCCATGTGGATCACGATCTCTGGGGAGGCCTCCGCAAGCGCCGTCCGGAGCCTCTCGGCGTCGCGCACGTCGCCGATCACCGAGTGGATCAGCTGGTCCAGGCGGGCCAGCTCGAAAAGGCTCGGGTCGGTCGGCGGCGCGAGCGCGTAGCCGGTGACCTGCGCGCCCAGCTGGTGCAGCCAGAGCGTCAGCCACGCCCCCTTGAAACCGGTGTGACCGGTGAGGAATACGCGCCTGCCGCGAAAGAAGTCGGGGTCGAAGCCGTGCTGCCTTTTTTTGGTCATAAACCTATTCCTTCAAGTTCGGGGAATGTCATTTCGCCCCCCCCTGCCCGAATTACCTCCACTGTTTCCACGGAGCTTTGCCCGCTCTCCAGAGATCTTCCAGATGGTTCTTGTCGCGCAGCGTGTCCATCGGCTGCCAGAACCCGTGATGCTTGAAGGCGACCAGTTGGTCCTGGTTCGCCAGCGACTCGATCGGCTCCCTTTCCAGTACGGTGCTGTCTCCGTCGATCAGGTTGAGGACCTCCGGCTCCATCACGAAGAACCCGGCGTTGATCCAGGAGCCGTCCCCCTTGGGCTTCTCCTGGAAACCGCGCACCCGGTTGTCGCAGGTCATATCCAGCGCGCCGAAGCGCCCTGAGGGTTGGGTCGAGGTGACCGTTGCGAGCCTGCCGTGCGCCTTGTGGTACTCCAGAAGCTTGTCGATCGGGACGTCGGAGACGCCGTCGCCGTAGGTGAGCATGAAGGTTTCGCCGGCGAGGTAATCCCTCACCCTCTTCACCCTCCCACCGGTCATGGTCTCAAGCCCGGTGTTGACCAGGGTGACCGACCACGGCTCGGCGGAGTGCTGGTGGATGACCCGCTCGCTGGAATTCCTGAAATCGAAGGTGACGTCGGACTCGTGCAGAAAGTAGTGGGCGAAGTACTCCTTGATGCAGTACCCCTTGTACCCCAGGCAGATCACGAAGTCGTTGAAACCGTAGTGGGAGTACATCTTCATGATGTGCCACAGGATGGGGCGTTCGCCGATCTCGATCATCGGCTTGGGCTTCAGGTGCGACTCTTCGCTGATCCTTGTTCCGTACCCTCCTGCCAGAATGACTACCTTCATCAACCCTCCCTGAACAATGCCGCTCGGTTACGATCCCTCCCTTCGGAGGACGTTGAAGTTACACCTTGTAGTACTCCCGGTACCAAGCGACGAACCGGCTGATGCCATCCTCGATGGAGGTAGCAGGCTTGAAGCCGACGTCCCGCGTCAGGTCGTCTACGTCGGCGTAGGTGGCAGGAACGTCCCCGGCCTGGATCGGGAGGAGGTTCTTCTGCGCCTCCTTGCCAAGCGCCTTTTCCAGCACCTCGATGAAACGCAGCAGCTCCACCGGGTTGTTGTTCCCTATGTTGTATATCTTGAAGGGGGCGTAGCTCGTCCCGGGGTCGGGGTTCGCGCCGCTCCACTCCTTCTCGCCGTTAGGGATCTTCTGGGTCACCCGCGCCACTCCCTCTACGATGTCGTCGACGTAGGTGAAGTCGCGTTGCATCTTCCCGTAGTTGAAGACGTCGATCGGCCGTCCTTCGAGGATCGCTCTCGTGAAGAGAAAGAGCGCCATGTCGGGACGCCCCCACGGTCCGTAGACGGTGAAGAAGCGAAGCCCCGTGGTGGGGAGGCCGTAGAGGCTCGAGTAGGTGTGGGCCATCAGCTCGTTCGCCTTCTTGGTCGCGGCGTAGAGCGAGACTGGGTGGTCCACGTTGTGGTGCACCGAAAACGGCATCGAGGTGTTCGCGCCGTAGACCGAGCTGGACGAGGCGTACACCAAGTGCTTCACCTTGTTGTGACGGCACCCTTCCAGCACGTTGATGAACCCGCTTATGTTGCTGTCGATATAGGCGTACGGGTTCTCGATCGAGTAGCGGACCCCGGCCTGCGCCGCCAGGTTCACGACGGAGTCGAACCGCTCGCCCGCGAAGAGGCGTGCCATCCCGTCCCTGTCCTCCAGGCTCAGCTTCACGAAACGGAAACCGGGCTTTCCTTCAAGCCTCGCAAGCCTTGCTTCTTTCAGGCTCACCTCGTAGTAGTCGTTCAGGTTGTCGAGGCCGACCACCGTGTCACCCTGCGCGAGGAGCTTTTCCGAAAGATGACAACCTATGAACCCTGCGGCACCGGTAACCAGTATATTTGCCATGCCTGCCTCCTGGTGGATTTTGAGCTAGGACAACGACGGGGTCTCTCCTAGCCGTTCGCCTTGCGGTACAGCTCCGGGTTCAGCGCCGGGTCGTTGTACATCTTGAACTGCCGGTACACCTTCATTCTGCGGTTGCCGGCGAGATAATCGTCCAGGAGCCGGTGCAGCGCCCCTTCCAGATCGGCACGCTGCTCGGTGAGGGTAGCGAGCTTGTGCAGGGAGCGCTGACGGTGCTCATCGTCGATGTCATCGCGTAGCGTGTCCTCGTGCATGTGGAACACCTTGAGCGACATGATGCAGATGCGGTCGACGATGGAGCCGGGAGTCTCCGAGTTGATGGGGAGGTCCTCGGCGAAGCTGCACTTAGGCTCCAGCCAGGCGAGGATCGCCTCGTCCAGCCGCTCGATCAGGTCGTTTCTCTGCTGGTTGAAGCCATCGATGTTGCGCTTCACCCGGGAGATCATGCTGTCGTCCACGTCAGTGCGACGCGCCTTGTCCTCCTCGTGCCACAGGCAGTAGTTGCGCCAGGCAAGCTCCAGCGCCGTGGGATGGAGTTCCCCGATCTCCTGCCGGTAATCTGCGGGATCGGTATGCCAGAAGTTTATCAAGCGGCCGAAGGAGCCCGCCAGGTCTGCCAGTTTCAGTTCGTGCACGTGCATCTATCTGTCACCTCGTTTGGATTGTGCCAACATTTCGGCCGCCACCTGTCCCACTTCTTCTACCGTGATCGTCTCCATGCAGAGCCGGAATTTCTTGATTTTGCATTTGAAGCTGTTGCAGGGGCAGCACTCAAGCGAGTCGTGCATGACGATGCGGTGCCCCTCCCCAACAGGCCCGCTGCGAACCGGGGAGATCGGACCGTACAGCGCGAGCACCGGGGTCCCGACCGCAGCCGCCATGTGCATCGGGCCAGTATCGCCGGTGACCAGAAACTCGCAGTGCTCAAGAAGCGCCGCGAGTTCGCCCAGCGTGCAGCCGCAGAGATCGAACATCTCTTCCTTCATCCCCTCGCGGATCGCGGCGGCAAGCGGCGCCTCGTCCCGGCTCCCCACCACCACCACGGCCACGCCGTGCTCGCGTACCAGGCGGTCCCCGAGTTCGGCGAATCGGCCGATGGGCCAGCACTTGTTCTCTGCGCTGGTGCCGGGATTGAAGGCGACCAGACGTTTACCGGCGAGGTCATTTTCGGCGATGAAGCGCTCAGCGTACTCCTTCTCCTGACCGGAGGGGAAGAAGTCCAGGGAGCGGTCCGCCGTCTTGGGATCGATGCCGAGCGCCGCCAGTGGGCGAAGATGGTCCTCGATGGCGTGGATCACCCTGCGGCGGGTCTTGTGGTACACCAGCACCCGGCACGGGATCGCGGCGGTCACCAGCGCCCACCCCTTCAGGTTGCTCCGCTGGTAGTTCAAGACGAGGTCGAACTTCTTCGGGCGAAGCCGCTTCCAGAGCTTGAACACGCCCCCCCAGGTGCGCTGTTCGCCCTTCTTGTCGAAGATGACCACCTCGTCGATCATGGGGTTTGCCGTAAAGAGCGTGGCCGTGACCCGGGAGCTCACCATGATGGTGATGGCCGCCTGGGGGTAGAGCCCCTTGAGCGCCCGGATCACAGGGGTCATGTGCAGCAGATCGCCTATGGCGCCCGGCTTGATGATCAGGATATTTTCTGTCTTGCGTTCCACGTTTCCTTTTGATTCCCAGTATAGGTGACGGCAAGCGAGCGCCGGCGTGCAGCCCAGATCAGCTGGAACAGGGACTATTCCCGCGTACGGCTCATGAGAGGCTCCCCTTCCCGCCCCCCTTGGTTAAGGATCTCGCCGCTAATCACCCGGGCGAAATTCCGGCAGGTGAACGCCTGCGCCTTGTCGCTTTGCAGGAATCTCTCGATCGCCGCGAGGTAATCGTAGTACCGCTCCCCGGAGAGCTCCGCCAGGAACCGGTACAGCGACGGGTAATCGGGGAAATCCCTCTTGTCGATGAAGCAATCCGCAGGCACGTGGTCGGTGACGTTGCCGGCGCCGAGATAGACGGGTACCGTCCCGGCGAAGAAACAGTCGAAGATCTTTTCCGTGATGTATCCCGGGACGTCGGCCACGTTCTCGTAGCAGATGGAGAACTTGTAGCGCGACAGGACCGGCCGCTTCCTCTCCACCGTCCCGCGGTAGGTCGCGTAGGTCGGGGCGTTCAGTATCTTCACCAGCTTGAACGGGTTCAGCACCCGGGAGAGCTTCAGCTGCGGCCGTCCCCACCCCACGCCGTAAAGGTCGAAATCCTCCGGGTGATGCTCCTCGAACCACCTGATCGCCCTGATCCTCTCCGAATAGAGCTCCTTGCAGCCACCCTTCACCTTCGGCTTCTTGTTCCCGGCGATGGTGACGCAGAGCTTCTCCTTCGCCACCTTGGGGAGCGACTGCGGGATCTCGAAGGAGTAGTTCACCTTCACATACTTCTCCCCGTCCACCAGCGCGTCGTTGTAGGTGAATACGCGGGCAAACGGTGCATGCAGCGCGGGGTCGCCGTTTTCCGGGCGCACCAGCGGGCTCTCCAGGGCGAGGAGGTAGAGCGGCTTTCCGGAAGCAAACGCCCTCTTCACCTGCGCATTCGTCATGTCCGGCATGTCGATGAAGAGGCAGGCGTCGAACTCCCCGTCCGGCATCATGTCGAGCGTCGCGGTCCGCACCCCGTTCGCCTCCAGGGCCTTGGCCAGCTCCACGATGGGTAGCAGCAGGTCGTCCCCTATGGTGACGTTCCGGTTGTTGAGCATGAACCCGCGGTTCAGCGACTCGTGGTAATTCCAGAGCGCGAGGCTCCTGATTGGACGGTCCATGATCACCTGTTACCCCTCCAGCCGCGGTTCATTACCGGGTAACCCCCTTTTTTTTCGCTTCAAAAGTCGTAAGCCGCTCTGGCCGAAAAAGAACCCCAACAGCAGGTAGAGATGGAACACCGGGTTGATAAGCTGCAGCGGGTAGCTGAGGATCGCGCAGCGCATGAGAAACAGCGCCTGCTCCCTGCTGTCCGCCGAGCGCGTTCTCCTGAGTGTCGCGTCGGAGAGCCTCTTGTACGCCTTGCCGCTCCAGCGCGCATAGTCCGGGTGGGCGGTGAAGAAGTTCTTGAGCATCACGTAGCTCTCGATGATGAGGTTCCCGCCCCGGACACCGATGCTGGTCTCGCTCCCGGACGAGATCCGGTAGGACATGAGCGGCTCGTTGATGAACAGGAACTGGTACCCCGACGCCGCAAACTGCAGATACATGTCCCAGTCGCAGACATAGGTGTACCGGTAGTCGTAATAGCGCATGCCCTTGCGCCTGTAAACCGCCGTCGGGGTCTGCAGATAGCTCCCCTTGAAGAGCTTCTGCAGCACCTCGTCATGGCCGCTCACTTGGTACGGGGGAGTCCCCTTCACCGGGGACACAAACGTTTTCGCGCCGCGCTCGTCGATGGAGTGCATCAGCGAGTGGCAGATGTTGACCGACTCGCAACGGTCCAGCGCCTCGACGTTCTTTTGCAGGAAGTCGGGCTCCCACAGGTCGTCGCCGTGGAAGAAGACCATGTACTCGCCGCAGGCCGCCTCGATGCAGTTGTTCATCGACCCCACCGGCCCCAGGTTCCGGCTGTTGCGGAAGAGCCTGATGCGCGGGTCGTCGAACCCCTCCAGGATGGCCACCGAATCGTCCGTCGACTGGTTGTCGAAGATGACGAACTCGAAATCTGCGAAGGACTGGGTCAGCACCGAAGGGACGGTCTCCCGCAGGAAGCCACCCTTGTTGTAGCACGACATCATTACGCTGACTTTGGGCATCGTTTTTCCGTTGTATCTCAAGCTTTCCCGCCGGAGAGCAGATCGGCGTAGAGGGAAAGATAGCTGTTCAGCATACGCTCCTGAGAGAACCTCTCCCGCACCAAGGCCCGGGCGTTCTCCCCGAACTGCGATGACTTCTCCCTGTCAGCCAGCAGCTCGCCGATGCGCGCGGTGATCCCGGCCCGGTCCCCGGCCAGAAAGCCGTTCACCCCGTTCTCCACGATATCCGTGTAACCGCCGCAGCGGTACCCGACGAAGGGGGTCCCGACAGCCATCCCCTCGATGACGCTGAGGCCGAACCCCTCGAAGCGGTAGGCGCTCACATTCAGGTCAAGCCCCGCCAGCGCCGTCTTCATCTCGCCGTAGGGAATCTCTCCCGCGAAGTGGACCGCGTCGGAGACGCCGAGATTCGCCGCGAGCGCTTCCAGCCCGGGTTTCCTCTCGTCGTCGCGCCCGATGATCACCAGCACCACCCCGGGAAACTCCCCCCTGATGTGGGGGAGGAGCTCGATCAGCTCTTCCTGGTTCTTGTAGAAGATCCCCACCACGCCGAGAAACGGTCCCTTGCCGGCCAGCTCCGGTTTGCCGCTCCAAAAGTCGCGGCGAGACTCCGTGAACTGGGCCGGGTCCACGCCGTTGGGGATAACCAGTAGCTTTCTGGCGCTCGCGGGGAAGCGGTCCTTGATCCCGGAACCGATAAAGCTCGACACGGTGACGATCCGGTCCGGCAGGCCGACGGCCAGAGCAGAACTCTTGCCGAGCTGGCAGTGCTGGGTGAGGATCATGGGGAGCTTCCCGGCGCAAAGGGCCAGGAACTTTCCGGTCAAAAGGTCGTGGTTTCTGTGCACGTGCACCAGGTCGAAGCGCTCGCGGCGAAATTCCCCCGCAGCCTTTAATAGCCCGAGCACCGTATCCAGGCCGCCGCGGGCAACGGGACGCGTGTCGAAGCCCCCCTCCGCGAACCTCCGCGCCGGAACTCCTCCCTTGCGCAGGACCACCACGGGGTGGTGCCCCCGCTCCCTGAGCCCCTGGCACAAGGCGTACAGCATCACTTCGGCGCCGCCCCATCCCCTGCTGTTGTTGACCAGCAAAAGTTTCATTAAGTTTCAGCCCCTGTCAGACTCGACGATCCCACATTCACTCCCCCCCCTAGCAGAATACGGGGGAAAACGACTTCAACGAAGCGGCATCCCTTCCCCTGCAAAAGGGGGGAGGGGAGCCTCAAATCCTTTTAAAGTGCGACTTTTTCCGGGTGCGTCAAAAGCTTGATTATCCCCGCAAACACGGCAGCCACCTTGATGCTGTCGCGGCACTGGGCGTCCTTGTCGCATTTGGTGCGGAAACATTTGGTGCAGTGCATGGGGGACTGGAGCACCATGTGCCGATCTCCCCGCGGCCCGCTCCTTTTGCCGTCGCTGGAACGGTAGAAGGAGACGGTGGGGGTTCCGACCGCCGCCGCCAGGTGCACCGGGCCCGTGTCGCCGCCGACCACCATGTCCACCTTCTTCAGGAGGGCGGTCAAACCCTTCAGGGAGTAGCGGTCGAGGACCCTGCTGCCGGTCCCGATGCCGGTCGCGATCCTCACCACGGCGGCGCGCTCCGCCTCGTTCCCCCAGGGGAAGAGGATGGTGGCGTCGCGGTACGTGTCCAGCACGGCCCGCCCCAGCTCGATCCAGCTTTGCTCGCTCCAGAACTTCGTCTGCCAGGTGGTGCCGTACTGGAACAGGAACACCAGACCGTCGGAGAGGGTGGCGAGCAGCGCCTCGGCGTTGCTGTCGTCCCCGCTCGAGGTGGAGATGGTGGAACTTAGCTGCATCTGGTTGAAATCCTTGCCGAACGGAACGCTCACCACGCGCAGGCACTTGTCGGTGACATGGTAGTCCTGGCGCCGCAGGGGTATCTGGCGGGTGGTGAACATCGCGTTCACCGACTCCTGCAGTTCCCCCCTGTCGAAGCCGATCCTGTCGGCGGCGCCGGTCAGCCAGCAGATCGCTCCGCTCTTCAGGTTCCCCTGGATGTCGAACACGAAATCGTAGCTGCGGGAGCGAAGGGCCTCCTTCAGCCGCGACACCTCGCGCCAGGTGGCGGGCGCAAAGGGGCGCTTGCGCCATAGCTTGGTCCTGACCGTGTGGAGCTCGCTTATGAGCGGGTTCCCCTCGAGCATCTGCCTGAAGGGCTCTTCCACCACCCAGTCTATTTCGATGCCGGGCGATGCCTGCTTCAGGTAGTCGAGCACCGGCAGGGCGCTGATTATGTCACCCAGGGCCGAGGCCTTGATGATCAGTACACGCATATAGTTGATCTCTTTTGTACGAGACGGTTCTTTATCAAAGCAAGCGAGCGGCAGGGTTTACCCGCCCCCCTCTGCTCGAAGGGTGCTTTAGCAACCTTCCCACAACTGGGCAACCTCGCCCATCACATCTTCGACCGTGATGGCCTCTACGCACTCCGGCTTCATCCTGGCTGACGGCTTGCATTCCTCGAAGAACTTCTGCCGGCAAGGGCTGCAGGGGAAGTTGCGGTAGATCACCCTGCAACCAGCCCCCCACGGGCCGAACTTAACCGGCGACTGCGGTCCGAAAAGCGCCACCAGCGGCACTTGGAGCGACGCCCCCAGGTGCATGATGCCGCTGTCGTTACAGACAAGGAGGTTGCAGCGTGACAGGATTGCCATGGTCTGGCGCAGGGTGGTGCTCCCTACGGCCTCGAGCGGTGCTAACGGCAGCGCCTTCCTGATCGGCACCAGCGCCTCGCGGTCCCTCGGCCCCCCCAGGAATAGGATGCGGGCGCCGAAACGCTCCTGGAGAAGCCTCGCCAGTTCCGTGAAGTTGTCGAGATGCCATCCCCTGCTCTCATTGGCGGCAAAAGGGTGAAAGGCGATCACCTTCTCGCCCGGGTTCACACCGTTGTCGCGGAAGAACTTGGCGGCGAACGCCTGCTCCTCGTCCGAGAGCCAGGCTTCCAGGTGGTCGTCCACGACCGGAACCCCGTCCGCGCGCAGGACGTCCAGGAAGTTTTGCACCTCGTGCTGCCCGTGCTTGTACGGCACCCCCTTGGTGAGCAGGAAGCGCCGCCCCTCCGTCGAGAAGCCGACCCTGGCCCGCGCGCCGGAAAGAAGCCCTATCACCGCGCTGCCGAAGGAGCGTTTCAGCACGTAGACCTTGTCGAAACGGCGGGCCCGCAGCTCACGGATGAAGCCCAGCTTGTCGCTCATCGTCTTGTGGGTGGAGCGGCTGTCAGCGTGGATGGTCGGGGGGTCCCAGAAGATCAGCTCGTCAACGTACGGTATCCCGTCGGCCACCTCGGCCGACCCCGGCGCCAGCACCCAAGCGATATAGGCGTCGGGCTCGGCTTTCCTGAGGTTTCTCAGAAACGGTATGGTAAGGATGGTGTCCCCGATGAACCGGTAGCGCAGCACCAGTATTCTTTTAGCCATCTTCTTATCTCTCATTTAGCTGTATCAGCGTTCCCCGACAGGACGGCTTTTACTAACAACCGTTCAAGTTCTGACTGCTCTTCCAGGTCGAGTGTCAGCTGAGCTACATGAACGGTTCCAAGTTTATCAACGAAGGGGGCCAGCTTGACCGCATCTTTTTCCGTTGTCAGCAGACAAGTAGAACGCGAGGCGTCCTTTAGCCTGCAAATGGCCGCAATTTCGTCGACACCATAGCAGATATGGTCCGAAAAAGCGAGTGTGGTCACCAGCGTCACGCCCTCCTTCTCCAGCGTATCGAAGAAGCTTCCAGGGTCGGCAATGCCGGCGAAGGCCATGGCGCGCATCCCCTTTAACCCGCTGAACGGGCGCAGCTCCCCCCCCTGCATCGGGCGGAAACCGCCCAGGCGATGGGAGGAGCGACAGGCAGGTGTCCCGGGGACCGGGGAGACCGGGGCGCTTCCCTCGCCGCAGCGGGTGAAAAGGAAGAGATCGGCGCGCGTGAGGGCGCTTTTTGGCTCCCGCAAAAAGCCGGCCGGAAGCACCCGGCCGTTGCCGTAGGGGCGCGTGCAGTCGAGCAGCAGCAGGTTCAGGTCGCGCTTGAGCCTCAGGTGCTGGAAGCCGTCGTCGAGGATGAAGACGTCGGGCTTCAGCTCCTTCAGCGCGAGGAGCCCCGCCTGGTACCGGTCCGCCCCGATGACCACCATGAGCCCGGGGACCTTGCGGGCCAGAAGGTACGGCTCGTCGCCCGCCTCCTCGGGGCCCAGCAGGACCTCCTTGCCGTCGGAGACGATGCGCAGCTCCCCCTCGGCGCTCCCGCCGTACCCGCGTGAGAGGACGGCGACGCGACGGCCGCGCCCGATGAGGTACGAGGCGATGAGCGCGGTGGCCGGGGTCTTGCCGGTCCCGCCCAGGGTGATGTTCCCGACCGAGATCACCGGGCAGGGAAGCCGGTAAGAGCGCAAAAGCCCGAGCCGGTAGCACATAGCGCGCAGCGTGAGGATGAACGCGTACGGGTGGGAGAGGATGCGCAACAGGGCGAGGAGGAGGAGGTCCTTCCAGCCGCGGCGCTCTCCCTCCACCAGTTCCTTGAAGTAGTGGGAGTGATCAGCCACGCGTCCCTCCGGCAGCTTGCAGGGAGGCCGCCAGGACCTCGACGTGGCGCCTAGTCGCCCCGGCGCTCTCCTCCAGGATCCCGGCGCCGCGGTGCCCCATCTCGGCGCGCGCGGCGGCGTCACCGGCAAGCCTCAGGAGCTCGACGGTGAGGCTGCCGGCGTCGGGGAGCTGGATGCCGCCGCGGTGGGCCAGGAAGAGCGCGGCGATCTCGCGGAAGTTCTCCATGTGCGGACCAAAGAGCACGGGGACGCCACGCGCCGCCGGCTCCAGCGGGTTGTGCCCCCCGGTCGGGACCAGCGATCCCCCGACGAACACCAGGTCCGATGCGCCGTAGAGCCCGGCGAGTTCTCCCACCGTGTCGAGGAGGAGCACCGCTCCGGCTGCAAGCTCCCCGCCGGAGGCTCCCAGCTGGGAGCGGAGGATGAACGGGACGCCGCTTTTCCTGAGCAGCTCCGCCACGGCCGGGGCGCGCTCCGGGTGGCGCGGCGCGAGGATCAGGAAACTGGACGGCTCCCGCTGCAAGAGGGCGAGATAGGCCTCCAGCACCGGGGCCTCCTCCCCCTCGTGGGTGCTCGCCGCGGTGAAGACGAACGGCTC
>Ga0209317_1001788_pt1 | contig 17309 bp, 13 predicted proteins | sample RifGroB2_FD_183994 | JGI IMG/M metagenome (GOLD analysis project Ga0209317, IMG submission 183994) | Soil microbial communities from Rifle, Colorado, USA - Groundwater B2 (SPAdes) (version 2) | ecosystem: Environmental > Terrestrial > Soil > Unclassified | place: Rifle, Colorado | collected... | reverse complement strand
TCCTACGGCAAAACAGTGTTCCTTGAACCAGGCGGAAAGCCTGATGGCGGGGGAATCGCCGAGGCGGCCGGCCGGGAAGTTTTTCATACCGATGTGGACCAGGCCGTTCAAGAAGGTGCCGGTGGCGATAACCACCGCTTTCGCGCGGATCTCTTCGTCCAGCGACGTGCGCACGCCGTAGATCGCATCGTTTTCCACGAGCAGGCCGTCCACCACCGTCTGTTTGACGGTGAGGTTTTCCTGGTTCTCGACGATCGATTTCATCCGGAGGCGATAGAGCAACCGGTCGGCCTGGGCCCGCGAAGAGCGCACCGCCGGGCCTTTGCTGGTATTCAGGCGGCGGAACTGGATGGAGGTGGCGTCGATGTTTTTGGCCATCTCCCCGCCCAGCGCATCGATCTCCCGCACCAGATGACCTTTGGCCAGGCCGCCGATGGCCGGATTACAGGACATTGCCCCAATGGTATCTGCATTGATCACCGTCAGGAGCGTCTTGCAGCCCATTCTGGCAGCGGCGAGAGCCGCTTCGCAGCCGGCATGGCCGGCACCGATAACCACAACCTCATATTCTTCCGTTCTCATATCTCGCGTTCTGAGGAGTTTTCTGTATCAAGATTTTCTAGTTACCGGACGTTCGTCCGGATCTTTCTGCCACCAGATAAGAGCCCACTGCGGCACCGTTGCCCGGCGGACGGTCAGCCGCCTGCCATCCCTGCCAATTGTCTGTCTGGCGATATATTGCTCCAGGGCGGCGGTTTCCTGCGGGTTGATATCGTTGAACATCCAGCTGTAGGAGGCAATAGCCTCCTCAAGGGAATCGTAGGTGATATCCCGTTCAAGCGTAAGGATCCGGACGTTGGCATGGATGCCCAAGGTGTAGAGGATATTCAGGGTATAGATATAATCCGGACCCGGGGCGAAAGGTCGCCCCACGGCCTCGAACGCTCCTATTTCAAAAGGAGTCGGACCGATCCTGTCGCTTAAGAAGACGTACTGCCGGCCAAATTCGTCGATCTTTTTCAAGGCGGCCGCAAGGTCTTTCACCCCCATTGCTCTTGAGGCAATGGCGATATCGTGGGGTTGTATACCGTGGACCTGCCAGTCGTCCTCCCAGGCGCAGTGGACGGTATTGATATTGGCAAGCTGTTCGGCTGCCGCCTGTTCCGTGAGGGTATCGAGCATGGTTTGCGAAAAGTCTATGGCGGTAACGGCCTTCACTTTCCTGGCGATGGGGATGGCCAGGGTGCCGGGGCCGGAACCGATATCGAGGACAGTCAGGTCCTCACCGAGCGGCAGGTGGGCAAGAAAGAGATCGATGTAGAGCGAGCTTTTGTTCCGGCCGGCAAAAGAACGAGCCTTACCGTCCCAGTCTTTCGCCTTTTTGTTGCGCCAGCCCTTTTTCTTCAGGGCATTGTTGCGGAGGGTGGCCCAGTCGATATCGTCATAGGTCTGCGGTGGGAATTCGGTCATGCACTGATCTCGAGAATCTTCAAAGGACGGTTTTGCCCATGGGGTAAGGAGATAACACGAGCGAGAGCATAGCATAACCGAGGGTCTTCTGCAAGATGAGGCTGGTTGCAGAGGACAAAATGTTTGACACTGGGGGCTATGTGTGGTTAATATTGCTGGTTTGTATCTTGTCATCCTGCGGGGAGGCCATGTGCCGTCCGGAGGGAATAACCGGCTCCGGAGGCAGCTGCATCTCCGATAACGTCTATCCGAGCTTCTTAAATTAAAAAACACATGGGCCATCCCATGGATTTCTCCAACGAGGAAGAAAAGAATGAGCAAGCGAACTTTTCAGCCAAGCAATATCAAGCGCAAACATGTGCACGGTTTCCGTGAAAGAATGAGCACCCGCGGGGGCAGGGCGGTACTCTCGGCACGAAGGGCGAAAGGCCGGAAGAGACTTTCGGCTTAACAGTTGACCGGTAAACGTCTGCCCAAAAGTGCTCTCCTTCGCAAAGGATGGGAGTTCGAGCATGTCTACCACGGGGGAAGACGTTTGCACGGTGAGGGCTTTACCCTTATCTGCCGGGAAAATTCCGCAGGTCGGAGCCGGCTGGGGATAAGCATTCATCGAAAGATTCGTGGCGCAGTGAAGAGAAACCGCCTCAAACGAATTATCCGGGAGTCGTTCCGACTTTGGCCAGAACAGTATCCGGCGGGAGCGGATATTGTCCTGGCCGTTCGTCCCGGCTTCACCTGTCTCAATCCCGGGAACATCCGCATGGCAATAGCATCTCTTAGTTGCAGCAGTCGCTCTGCGGGCGACGCATGACATATGGCCAGCGACTTTCTCAAAACCGTATTTATCGGATTCGTGCGAGGGTATCAGTACTGCATTTCGCCTCTTTTCCCGCCCAGCTGCCGCTTTATTCCAACGTGTTCTGCGTATACCATTGAAGCAATTGAAAAATATGGAGTAATTCGAGGCATTCTGCTCGGTTTGTGGCGAATTCTCCGCTGTCATCCTTTTTCCCGAGGCGGGTATGATCCGGTACGATAAACGGCAGACCCGTCATAACCATTCGTTGACCGACACGACTTCCCGGGTGTTGCCATAATTTTTAAGGTACGTATTCATGGATACCTATAGAGCTTTTCTTGCTATCATAATCTCATTTGTGATTCTGCTCGGCTATCAGTATTTCTTTGTCGGCTTCGACAAGCCGGCCCCGGTCACGGAACCGGTTCAGACCCAGCAAGGGGAGCAGGCCCCGCCGGCAGCGCCGACCGGGCCAACCATGCCCGAGGCGACCGCAAAAACCACCGCGCCAGTCCCGCCACCCGTTTACAATCGGGAGCCGAAAAATGTAACCATCGATACGGAACTGTATACGGCCACTGTGTCCGAGGACGGCGGCACGGTCAGGAGCTTTGTCCTTAAGAAGCATAAAGAGACCAATGAAAAGGGCTCGCCGGGCATGCAGCTGGTCAAGACCGACGCCTCGCAGGGTTTTCCCCTGCAGTTTTCCTGGGGGAGTGCGGTAAGCCCGCAGGTGCTCTACGACAGCGACCAGCAGAACGTCAAGTTGTCGGCCGACAAGAGCAAGGCCGAGTTGAGGATGGTAGGTCAGGCGGCAAACGGCCTTCTGGTCGAGAGGGTGTATGGTTTCGACAACGACAGCTATCTTATAGATATCTCCATCAAGGTAAAAAATACCGCGGAGAGTCTGCTTCAGGGCAATCCGCAACTGCAGCTGGTCAATGCAAAGTTTGAGACTGGAGGCAGTCCTGCCGACGGATTCCTGTTCGGTGGGCCGGCCGCTTTCATCAACGGCGAACTGCTGGAAATAAAGGCCGACACCTTCAAGGACGGCCCCAAGACTTTCCAGGGCACAATCGAGTGGGCTGGCTTTGAGGGGAATTACTTCCTCTGCGGGATGGTTCCGCTGGAAGGAGCCGGCGCATCCTTTACCGTTCAGGGGACCGAGAGCCTGGCCAAGACGTTTCTTGCCGGCAATATCGATACTCTTCAGCCCGGAACCGAAAAAGAATATAAATACCGGCTGTTCTACGGACCCAAAAAGCTCGATATGCTCAAGACGATCGGCTCCAACCTCGATAGATCTGTCGATTTCGGCTGGTTCGATGTCATCGCCAAGCCGACCCTCTGGCTGCTCAATCTGTTTTACGACTACTGCCGCAACTACGGTATAGCCATCATCCTGGTGACGATCCTCTTCAAAGCAGCTTTCTGGCCTATTTCCCAGAAGGGCATGAAGTCGATGAAGAATATGCAGAAATTGCAGCCGAAGATGGTGAAGATCCGGGAGAAGTACAAAAGCGATCCGACCAGGATGAATCAGGAGGTGATGAACCTCTATAAAACCTACAAGGTGAATCCCCTGGGCGGCTGTTTGCCGATGGTGCTGCAGATTCCGGTCTTTTTCGCCCTGTACAAGGTTCTCCTGCAGAGCATCGAACTGCGCCATGCGCCATTTATGCTGTGGATCACCGATCTCTCGGCGCCGGACCGGTTATGGCTCGGGTTTGATATTCCGTATCTCGGCGGCTTGCCGGTGCTCACTCTGCTGATGGGGGCATCGATGTTTTTTCAGCAGAAACTCTCTCCCACCACGGCCGATCCGACCCAGGCCAAAATAATGCAGTTTTTGCCGATAATTTTCACGTTCATGTTCCTCAATTTCGCCTCCGGCCTCGTTCTCTACTGGTTCGTCAATAACCTGCTCTCTATTCTCCAGCAGGTACTTATCAATCGGGAGACGAAGAAATCGGAAGCCGCCGCCTAGGGTGCGAGGGGGCGAGAAGGGTCGGATAGGGACAGGATGTCAGGTCGGTTCTTGAAGCGAAAAATGAAAAGGTAGAACAATGTCTGTAGAAAAAAACGATTTTTACGGCAAAGACGTTGCTGAAGCAATAAAAAAGGCGTGTGATAGCTTGAGGGTTCCTCAGGAAAAACTGGAAATCGAGGTGATCGAGACGGGGTCCACCGGCATCTTCGGTCTTATCCGGAAAAAAGCCCGGATTCGTGTAGCCGTAAAGCCGGAAACCGAGGAAGAAGATGTCTTCGATGTGGAAACGCTTATAGGGCGCGGCGTCAAGGTTCAGGAGCGGGAAGAGGTCGATGTCGTGGAAGAGCCGCCCGCCCAGCCGGTTCTTAAGGCCGAAGCCATTGGCGACGATGAAGAGGACGAAGACGATTTGTCTCCGGATGAAGAGCAGGAAGGAGATGCGAGTTCGGAAAGCCTGAAGATTGTCGAAGAGGAGGTAAGACGGCTCATCGATCTGATGGGATTCCCGTCGACCCTCGACGTGCAGGCGAACGGACTGGCGGTGACCTGTACTATCCGCGGAGAGCATGAAGAGAGTCTTACCGGACAGGATGGCAAGGTTCTCGACAGCCTGCAGTATATCCTGCGCAAGATCGTCAGCCGCAAGGCTTCCGAACGGTTGCGGGTGACGATCAATGTCGGCGATTTTCGGGAAAAGCGGCTGGAAGAGCTGAAAGCCAAGGCGGTGGAGCTGGCTGCCATGGTAAAGGCTGACGGCAAAACCCAGGTCCTGCCGGGGCTGAATCCTTCCGAGAGAAGAGTGATTCATATGATCTTCCAGGAGGATAAAGAGATCCGCAGCCGCTCCGTCGGGGACGGCATGTTCAAGAAAATTCTTATCTACAAGCCCGGCAAAGGCAACCGTTCCAATAACCGCAAAAGGTCCCACCAGAAGGGCAGGTCGGGGAAAACCGGCAATAAGCCGGATCGGGAATCCTGAAGACTTCGGGCAGGAATGAAGATGTCCCCCGGAAGAGAAGGATGAGATGTTGAAGAATTCCCAGCTTCGGAAGTTTCTGCGTTGATGAAAAATTGTTGCAGTGATACCACCATTGCCGCGATATCCACGCCGCCGGGCGCCGGTGGCATCGGTATCATCCGGATAAGCGGCGACATGGCGAAGCAGATTCTCGCTACCCTCTTTCAGCCGAAGGACCCTTCCTGCCGTTTTCAGAGCCACCGGCTCTACTACGGCCACATCCGAGAGCCTCACCGCAGTAATAAAATTCTCGATGAGGTGCTGGCCGTCTATATGGCCGCACCGCACACCTACACCCGGGAAGATGTGGTGGAAATTCATTGCCACGGCAGTTTTCTCGTCCTGCAGTCCATCCTGGAACTCATTCTGGAGAGCGGAGCCGTCCTGGCCGCGCCCGGCGAATTCACCAAACGGGCCTTTCTCAATGGGCGGCTCGACCTGACCCAGGCGGAAGCGGTCATCGATATCCTTGCCGCCAGGACCAGAAAAGGGGTCGATCTCGCCCAGGAGCAGCTCGCGGGAGCTTTATTCCAAAAAATCGAGCCGATTCGGCAGAGTCTTGTCCGAGCTCGGGCAATTCTCGAGGTGGCCATCGATTTTCCCGACGAGGACGTCGAGATCGCCGACCATGCTGCCCTGACCCGGCAACTCGAACGCGAGGTCGCGGAACCGCTGGCGAGTCTCTTGCATAACGCCGAGGCCGGCCGATTGTACCGGGAAGGAATAGCCATCGTCATTGCCGGTCTTCCCAATGTCGGCAAATCGAGTCTCCTCAATACCATCCTTCAGGAAGAAAGGGCGCTGGTCACCGCTATCCCCGGCACAACCCGTGATTCAATCGAAGAGGTTGTCGATATCATGGGGATACCCGTTCGGATCATCGACACTGCCGGCATTCGCGACGATGCGGGTGAGGTGGAGATCCTGGGCATCCGGCGGGCCAGGGAACTCATCAACACGGCCGATCTCGTGCTCTTCATGATCGACGGGGCTAGGGATGTGAGTGACGGCGATTGTCGGCTCTACGCCCAGGTCTGCCACAAGCCGCTCATTCCGGTCATCAACAAGATCGATATCTGCGCCGGTAAGCTGCCGGATTTGTCCTCATTTGCCGGGATCCGGGAGTGCGTGACCATCTCCGCCCGGGAGCAAAAGGGTATCGACGAGCTGAAACAGGCGATCTTTACGGCGGTCACTTCGGGCAGGGAACAGTGGGAGGAAGGCGGCTGCGCGCCCAATCTCCGCCATAAGATGGCTCTTCATGCCGCAGGCAAGGCATGTGCCGACGCCCTTGCCGCTCTCCGGATGGGGCTGACCAACGACCTTATTGCCGTCGATTTGCAGGAGTGTCTTCTCTGCCTCTCGGAAATTGTCGGAGAAACCACCACCGAAGACATACTCGACGTCATCTTCCAGCAGTTCTGCCTCGGAAAATAGATAGCTTCTCGCACCGTTCGAAAGTCAAAGCCTCCTTTTCTGTCACAGGCTCTGCCACTTCTGCAGGGTGGCCTGCGCTTCATCACGTTCATTGAATTGCTTTTCACCGGCTACGACTTCCTGTAATAAGGCGATTGCCTCGGTTTTTTCGCCATTGGCGTACCGGGCCAGAGCCAGATGGAAACCAAACGTCGGGTCGTTTGGACGTCCTGCCAAGGCATGGCTGAACTGGGAGATGGCCAGATTATAGGATTGCCGCTTGTAATGCACCCAGCCGAGGGTGTCGGCAATATTCGGTTGATCCGGCAGGGCCTGTTTGGCCTGCATGGCCAGGCGCAGGGCCTCGCCGAGATCGCCTTCCTGCGAGACGATGAGCCAGGCAAGATTGTTGGCGGCAGCCGGGAAATCGGGCTTGAGATCCAGGATCTTTTTGTACGCGGCTATCGCCTCTGCGGTCTTGTCCTGGCTTTCCAGTGCAGTTGCCAGGCCCATCAAGGCGGCAATCGACTGCGGTTGGCTGGTCAGCAGTTCGTTGTACTGGGCAATCGACTCCTCGGCTTTCCCAAGGTGGTGCAGGAGCCGGGCGCGATAAATGTACCCTTGAGGATCAGCCGGGTTCAGCTCCTGCGCCTTCTCGAAAGCCTGCAGAGCCATATCGTTTTGCTGTTTCTTTAAGTAGAGATCGCCAAGCAGGATGTAGTGGCTCCCTGCTTCATTGGTTGAGATGTGTTTCGTGATCAAGGCTATGGCCTGATCGAGGTCATTGCCGGCAGTCAATGCGGTCAGCACGGAGAGTGCCTTGCTGTTGTCGGGAGCAATCTTCAGGAGTTGGGCAAAGGTCGCTGTGGCCGCTTCCTTGTTGTTTTTGCCAAGGTAGGCCATACCGACGGCGCCGAGCAGATCTATATCCTGCTCGACTATTTTTTTGTCGATTGATTCCACCAGTTGGATGGCTTTGTCAAAGGCCTTCTGCAGGACCATGGCCTGGACCAGGATCTTTGCCGCGGTAAAATTCCTTTTATTGATTTTGAGAGCGGTCGCTGCCTCCTTGCTGGCCTCGATGCCGTTGCCCCGCAGCAGGTTGACCTGCGCGGACAAGGTGTGAGAGCGGTCGTTGTCGGGGGTGATCTGGATGGCTGTTTCGATGGCCTTCTGGGCCAGTTCAAAATTGCCGAGCCGCAGATGGGTCAAGGCCGCATAATAAAAAGGATCGCTCCATTTGGGGTAATCGGCAGTCAGGCGAGTGAAAATTTCAATTGCTCCATCGTTCTTACCCTCCTTGATCAGAAAACGTGCCTTCAAGAGACTCGCGGCGGCGTTGGCGGGATTCGTTTTCAGGATCGCTTCCGTTATGTCTTGGGCCTCCTGGAGTTTTCCGATATCGAACTGCAGTTCGGCCAGTACCGTCAGCAACTGGATATCGTTCGGCAGATCTGCAAGGGCTTTTTTCAGATACTCTTCCGCCTTTTCGTATTGCCGCTGGGTCTTGTAAAAGTCCACCAGCATCAGTCGGTAGGAAACGGCTTCCTTTTTCATTTCTATGGCCTTGAGGTAGGCCTGTTCCGCTTTTTCCCATTCGCTTCTTTTCTGATACAGCCCGGCGTAGAGGAGATGGAGTTGGGGGTCGTTGGGGAATTTGGGGGTCATGATGTCCAACAGTCGCCCGGTGGCCTCCTCATCCCTGCGCTGCTCGTAGTACATCAGGAGTGTACTGTAATGGGCAAACGCATCGGGATTCAGCTCGATTGCCTTGCGGAAGGCCTGTTCTCCTTCCGCCCATCTGTCCTGAGCGCTCAGGATTCGTCCTCTGATGCTGTAGAATTTGTCGTTGGACGGCGAGATCCGTATTGCCTTGTCGATATATTCTTCCGCTTTCTGAAAATTGCCTTCAGTCAGTTCGAGATTGGCCAGCAGCGCCACAGCCTCCGGATAATCAGGGTTCACGCCGATGACCTGCTCTATATACGAGCGGCTTTCTTCCTTGCTTTTGGAGAGGAGGAAAAATTCGGCCACCTTCACTCCGGCATCGGCATTCTTGGGATCGAGGCTGAAGGCACGTTGCAATTCGGCGAAAGCTGCCTGAGGATTGCCATTTTTCAAGAGGAGCAGGCCCAACTGGTATCTGGCGTTAGCGAACTTGGCGTCGAGCTGGATGGCATTTTTTAGTTCGAGAATGGCCGCTTTTTCATCGGCGATTTTTATATATTCGAGCGCGCGCAGGTAATGTTTTTCCTTTTTTTCTTCCGGCGTGGAGCAGGCGGAAAGAAAAAAAAGCGATGCAAGGAGGAGACCGGTGACAAGGCGATAGCATTTCATGGAGTAACCTATAGTGAAATGAATGGAGGAGAAATGTTTTCGGCAAGCTGGCAGTATTCTAAATAAAAAGAATTTTTTTTCCTATGGAAAAATGCCTTTTTACCGATAGTAAAGAATAATTGCCGGTGATGTGAAAAAATACCTGCCGGGTTGATGCAAAGGGGTGACAAAATTGCTAGGATATGATTAACTGCATGTCAGGAAATCAGCCTAACAAAAAACTGACCATTAAAAATTCAGAGGAGGAATTATGTCGAACTATCGTATCTTCCTGTTAAGTGCCTTGATCGTCCTGTCGACCGGCCGATGGGGCTGGAGTGCTCAATCGTCAGCCGATGTCCCGGTGACCGAAAAAACGATCGCGGAGGCCCGGGCTTCGGTGTTTGGTGATTCCCGTGAGGGTGGACCGAAGGAAAGCGAATATGTGGTCGGACATGGCGATGTGCTCAGTGTTCAGGTTTACGGTGAGGGCGATATGTCCGCTGCCAATATCGACGCCGATCGGAGTGAGAAAAAAGAGGACAGCCTGAGGAGCGGCAGTTCCGGCGCCCAGGTTCGCATCGACGGCCGCATTTCCTTGAAACATGTCGGCGATATCGATGCGGTGGGCTTTACCCTGACCCAGCTTGCCGATTATCTAAAGAAAATTTATTCCTCGGTTTATGATGATCCGATCGTCACCGTGGTGCTGGTTCAAGGCAACAGCCAACGGTATACGGTGATGGGCAAGGTGGTCAAGCCGGGGGTTTTTTACCTTGATTATCCGATCAACCTGGTGCAGGTGGTCGCTCGCAGCGGCGGCTTTACCGAATGGGCAAAATCGCAAATCAAGCTGGTGCGCAAAGGTCCGGAGAAAAGCAACGAACTCTTTAATGGCAACACTTTATCCTTCGATTACGGCGACTTTCTCGATGGTAAGGAACTGGAAAAAAATGTACTGATTAAGCCTGGCGACATAATCATTGTGAATTAGGGGGGATCGTGATGAATACAGGCGCTTTGGACAGTAAGTTGAAACGTATCTTCCCCATGTGTGTCGCCGTTGTCGCATTGACTGCGCCGGGCGCCTCTCTTGCCAGGGACATCACCTTGGGTGGAGGTATAAGTATAGGGTATGAAGTTGACGACAGGCAATATGACGATGACGATGTTGTTGTTCCCGCCGATCAGGGACAAGAGAGCCCGCCCGAGATTAATAACCGCGACGAGAGATACAGCCGTTTGCGCCTGGCGCCCCTGATCACGCTCACCTCGTTGTCAGAACGGGATGAAGCCATACTCCGCTATTCGCCGAGTTTCTGGCAGGATTTCGAAACCTCCGATAATAACCTCGATCACGATCTGCTTGCCAGCCTCGACAGGTTTATCTCCAGGAATTGGCAGGTAAGGCTTGCGGACAGATATCGGCTCTCGGATGTTATCTCAAACAGGTATGGCGATCCGAAGGAGACCGATTCTTCTAGTGATATCACTACCACAGGCACAGCGACGGAAGACACCGCCAGATTGTCGGATGCGGACAACCGCCGGAGATACTGGACCAACGACCTGGATGTCTTTTCGGAATATGCGTATCGGGAAGATAGTAAATTTACCGTGGGATACCGTTACGGTATCCTCGAAAATGTTGAGGATGAGGACAACACCTCCGAGGATTACGATCGCCATGAGGTGTTGTCCGATATTGGCCATAGATTTAATTCCGTCTGGAAATTTTCGGTCTTCGGCAGCTATGTTCGCGGTTTATTCGACGAGACCGAGGCGGATATTTCTCTCGCCGACGAAATTGTCGAAGCCGAAATGGATCTGAACGAATATCGGGCGGCAACGATACTCCAGGCAAATTTTCTGCAGTATCATGCGCAAAGTCTTTTGTACAGTTATTATGGCGCCGATTACGATGCGGAGGAAAACGACGATGCTACTATCCACGATATCACTCTGGGGTGGCGATGGGATATCTCCAAAGATGTGATATTTGGCCTGGGGGCGGGCCCCACCTATACCAAAACCGAAGGGACGGAGGGGGAGTGGGGATATAACGGCAATATGTCTTTTTCGTATGCGTTCGAACGGGGCTACATCAACTTTACAGCCAAGCGCGGGTATGAGGTCCTCAACTTTACCGGAAATGACGAGAACGGTCTTCGAGAGTTCTGGCAGTCGTGGCTCAGATTCAATTACCGGTTGATGGAACAACTCGCCGCCGATCTGTACACCGGCTATCGTTATGAAGATGAAGAGATAATTACCGAGATCACCCCCGTAGCAACCGAGTCGGTAGCCGAGGAGGAATTTGTCACGGAAAAGGAAACGTTCAATCGCAAACGTTTTTCGACGGGAGCAAGCTTGGGCTATACCTTCCGACAATTATATAAATTCTCCCTTTCCTACGATTATAGTCGGCAGGATTCGGAGGTTCTGGACGACAGCTTTGATGAGCATAGGGTTGTGCTGACGTTGTCCTATGAAACCGATTTTTTCAAATGGTAGAGAAGGTTGCCCGTATCCGTGGCATGACGGAGAGCCGTGAAGAGACCGTGAGTGGGAAGATGGCAGTCCGTTTTTTCTGAACCGGAAGGAAAACCTGAGCGCCTCGAAGAGAGAAGAAGGCGCTCCTTTCGTTACTCGATAAACTGATAACTCGAAGTGTAGTATAAATATTTTATCATTTCACGACACAATTCCGGGAACTTTTCGAAATCAGACGACTTGCTCAGTGCAGATGTCACGGGATAAGTACCAATAGCAACAGGATGATCTCGTAAGATCCGCTCAAAAGTCCAGAGCGATCTTCTCGTATGGTAATCAGAGGTTACGATGATAATGCTTTGTATCCCCTTTTCCAGAATCTCCTTTCGGGAATTCAGTGCGTCGTAAATCGAGCCGCTTGCCGAATAGGTAAGCTTCACGATCGCCTGATCCGGCACCTGCATGTTCGTCAGGTCCGATTCCGCCCACTCGATGCTGTATAGATTACGATTCTTCTCTGCCGACCATGCCCCCAAATTCCCGTCATTGGTCAACAGGATCCGTGGCGCCACCCCATCCTGAAAAAGACGTGCGGCAACGGGGAGGCGTTCCGTCATCGATCCTGCCATCACCACCAAGGCTTCCGCATGGGGCAACTCTTTTTTAACTACAAGGAAATTTTCCAGCAGTGGGATGCTTGTCTTGATGATCGTCAGGATTATGACGATCGTCAATAATAACCAAAGCAAGCGTTTTTGTATCGTAGCTGAGGTTAAATATCTGTGAGAGAAATTCATCGCCGACATCTCCGCTATCTTGCCGGTTTCCATATGACATCCGTTTTCCCCAAGGTCCATCGCGCCCAGCCGACAAGTTGGGCGGCAATGGTCAAGAGAAAGAACGAACAGAGTTGAGGTAAGCGGCCGGTGAAGTGTTTCGAGAGACCGGCGAGGCCGATGCCGATAAAGATGAGCTGGGCGGTGGCAAAACCGGCATAGAGAAGCGACGAGTTCGTCAGCAGGACGGCGGTGATGAGTAGTCCGGCAAAGCTGAAGGGCACCAGAAAACGGATCACCTTATGGGAAAAGAGGAAAAAGCTGAACGAGCCGTACCGAAGCGGGTTCAGGAATTGCCTGTTGCGACCGATCGCCCCGAGAGTCCTGGTGGTGATGCGGACCTGCCGGCGGTATTCCCTGGCTTCATTGTCGCCGGGCTGTTCAATGCAGTACACGGCCGGGTCGAGGACGACCCTTTTGCCCTGGGCAATAACCTGCAGCGGAATGACGAAGTCATTGATGTCACTTTCTTTGAGCGGCTGAAAGAGAGTTTTTCTAATGGCAAACACCGCTCCGTCGGCGCCGACGCATGAGGATATCCGGCTTTCCGCCTCTTTGGTGAACATCTCCAGACGACTATAGAGACCAACCGTTTCTTCTGTCCTGCCGGGTTTCCGGTATTTCGTCCAGCCGGTGACCAGGCCGATGGAATCGTTTGCGAAATTCGCGGATAACTGCTGCAGGAGGTCGAGGGGGAACATCGAGTTGGCATCAGTGAACACAATGATATCGCCCAGGGCTTCGGGGACGGTCCGGTTGAGGCAGGCGGTTTTACCTTTTCTTCCCGGAAAGGCTTTGAGCGTCACTCGTGAGGTGCCGAGGGCCCCGACTATTTCATTGGTGCGGTCCGTAGAGCCGTCGGAAACCACCAGTATTTCAAGCAGATGCTCGGGGTAGAGGAGTTGCAGGGTGTTGTCGATTTTTTCACGGATCACCCTCTCTTCGTTGTAGACGGAAATAACGACTGAAATATGCGGCTGGCAGCCACCCGGCTGGGAGGAGCTCTCGCCGACTATTTTCGCCCAGGCGAAAACGACGACAGGATAGAGCAGATAGGGGTAAAGACACAACAGGAGCAGGAAGTAAAATGATAGTTCAAGCATAAGCGGGTTTCCGGTTGATTATATATTGGTCGTACCAGGACTGAAAAATGACCAGGGACCAGATGAGGGTGTCATGGATTTCCTTCCCGGAGAAATGTTCGTCGAGGATTCTTTGTATGGTCGGGCCGTGGAGAAGGTCGTGCTTTCTTAAACGGGATTGGGAAAGACTTTCCAGTACATAGGGCTTTAATTCGTTTTTCAGCCAAATGGTCATTGGCCCGACAAAACCCTGTTTCCGATGATCGATGATCTCCCTGGGGACGAGGTCGCGGACGGCTTTTTTCAGCAGGTATTTTTTCTGCAGCCATTTCATTTTCATTTCGGGCGGGATAGTGGCGCAGAATTCGACAAACTTGTGGTCGAGAAACGGCACCCGGACTTCCAGCGCATGCTGCATGCTCATCCGATCCGTCACAGCAAGAATGTCCTCGGGAAGATAGGTTTTGATGTCACAGTAAAGGGCCCGGTTGAGCGAATCGGAGCCTCCGGCAATATTGCCGGCTTTGAAATGGTCCCGAAACAGGTGTCGCACGCACTGTTGCTGCATCGCCAAATTTTCATGATCGGCAAAGAAGGTATTCCTGAGTTCCGGCTTCATCCTGCTTAAGAAACCGAAGTAGCACTCGTCCGGCGATAGGCCGGAGGAGCGGACAAAGCGCTTCATGTGATTGATGGTATAATGGCCGTCCGCCCGTTCGGGCAGCCCTTGAACGAGGGGACTGATGAAACCGTTTCGGATAAAGGCGGGCACACGCCTGAACAAGCCGCTCAATAAAAAGCCCAGGTGCCGCTCGTAGCCGGTAAACACTTCGTCGCCGCCCAATCCCGAAAGTGCCACGGTCACATTTTCCCTTGCGATCTTGCAGACATAGTAGGAGGGGATGGCGGAATCGTCGGCAAACGGCTCATCGAAGGCGGTGACGATGGTTTCGATTAACTCTCCCGCGCTCGGCAGCACCTCGTATTCCCGGTGCCTGGTGTTGTAGCGTTCGGCCACCTGTCTGGCAAATCCCCTTTCATCGAGATAGCCGCCGGCTTCGCCACCGAATCCCATGCAAATGGTGTTGACCGGCGTTGCGGAAAACTCGCTCATGAGGGCGACGACAGTGCTCGAATCGACTCCGCCGCTGAGAAAGGCTCCGAGGGGCACCTCGCTCATCAGATGGATCCCTACCGATTCCCGCAGGAGTTCCATTGCCCCATGCAGGAAATACTTTTCGCTTTTCCCCCGATCAGGATTAAATACCAGGTCCCAATATTTTCTGACCGTCCATTTGCCATCGCGCCAAGTGAGGTTGTGGCCGGGAAGAAGTTTCCTGATATCCCTGAAGATCGTCATTTCCCCCGGGATGTACGAAAGAGTGAAGTAGCCGGCCAGGGCTTGTTGATCCATTTCTCGGGGAAACCGGTCGTCGACCAGGATAGCCTTCATCTCCGAGGCAAAGCAGAAACCGCCCTGATACTGACCATAAAAGAGAGGTTTAATACCGAACCTGTCCCGACTGAGGAAAAGTGCCCGTTCCGTGGCATCCCAGATGGCGAAGGCGAACATCCCCCGAAGCTGTTCGACACATGCCTCCCCCCATTCTTCATAGGCATGGAGAATGGTTTCCGTGTCGCCGTTCGTAGCAAAACGATGACCCAGGCCGATGAGACGGTTGCGCAGCTCGGTGTAATTGTATATTTCGCCGTTAAAAACGATACATTTGGTCCGGTCTTCGTTGAAAACCGGCTGGTGGCCGCCGGCTACGTCGATAATGCTGAGACGGCGATGGCCAAGGCCGGCATGTTCATCCAGATAATAGCCGGCATCATCGGGGCCGCGGTGACTCAGGGTGTCGGTCGCCCGCTTGAGAAAATCGAGATCAGGATTCTCGATGACTACGCCAAAAATTCCGCACATGCCACATACCTCGTAAAGTTAACGAGCTAAAATATCAGTTTCTGCCCGCAGAGTATCGAATAAGGGTATCGAAGGCAGCTGCCGCCGTGACCGGCGGTCGCCAGGCCAGATCGCGGGCTATCTTCAAGGCCTCATAGACTACGGCTTTTTGCGAAGAATGCAGGCGATAGAGGGTGAGGACGGGTGGTCTGCCAAGCGCCCTGCATACTTTTTCCTGGAAAAAAACCAGAGCTTGCAAAAGGCTGAAGGGGACATAGACCGTGCGGGAATCGGGATACAGTTTTTGCACCAGGTCTTCCATGTACTGTTTTTTCGTCACTTTCTCCGGATCGATCACGTTGTATATTCGGCTTGCGAACGGACTAATCGTCGCCGCGAGGATCGCCTCGACCATGTTGTCGACATAGACGAGGGGCAGGATAAAATCGCCGTTGCCGATCACGGCAAAAATCTTGTTGCCAAGAGACAGACCGAGCATCGGCGAGTATAGATCGCTACCGGGACCGTAGATTGTGCCCGGTCGCAGGCAGACAATGGGAATTTTCTCCTCAGCCATGGCATTTATCACCAATTGCTCGGCCCTGAACTTGGCATGGGAATATGCCCCCCGCTGTTCGGGAAACCGCTCCAGCATCGATTCTTCGGTTACAACCTCACCATCGTTATAATCGGCAGTCCCATAGACGCTGCAGGAACTGATGTAAACCAGTTTCCTGACTTTGAATTGGGCCGAGAGGGCCAGGACATTCCTGGTCCCCTGTACGGTACTCGATTCTCCCGCTTCTTTGTCGCCACGGGTGTCGGCAGCCGCATGCAGGACATATTCAACGCCGGCGAAGGCCGGTTTCAATGACTCGGTATCGGCAATATCGCCTGGGACAATCGTGACATGGGGCAAAGTCAGATGGTCGGTTCGCGACGTCTTCCGGACCAGGGCATGTACGATGCAGCCGTGTTCGACGAGGGCGGCAACCGTCCTGCTGCCCAGAAAGCCGCTTGCGCCGGTTACCAGAACCCTTTTGCCGACGAGTTTATTTCTCATCGAGCACCCTCCTGGCCAGGCGGAAAGCCAGCTGGCCGATGGCCAGGCCGGTATTGGCATATGAATGTTCCTGGATGATGGAACCGTCGCAGACAAAGACATTTTCGAGCATTTTCAGCTTGAGATCCTTGTCGACGAGATCCTCCGGACTGTTGCCTAAGGGTACGGTGCAGGAGTGATGGGCGGCTGACCATAGCCAGTCTTCAGTGATATCCGTTACCAGGTTCACCTCTTCGGCCACCGGCCGCAACACCCCCTCGAGTTTTTTCAGGAGTGCCCGGTAAACAGCAAGCTCATCGGCCGAGATCGACCAGTCGACCCTCAGATCTTCCCCGTCATAATAGACGCGATTGCCGCCCCGCTTCTGCTCGGCGATAAAGAGGATGTTGAAGGTTCGGCTGGGGATGGTTACACCAAACAGATGGGCGACAATCTCCGCGACGATATCCGGATGGAATATCTTGAAGGAAAAACCATTCCGGATTCGGGCAAGGCCGCTGCTGGCCCCGAGCAGGGATTTGTATTTGTAGATGTCAAGACGATTGTCCATGGTCAGGGCCGGCCGGAAGAAGGCGCAGCAGGTGTACCGGCCGCAGGCGCTTCTGAGGCGGATGGCATTGCGGCTGACATAGTCACCCCTGTCGTAGATTGAAAGTTGCCTGACCAGTCCGGCAACCTCTTTGTTGAAGCGCACTTTGCCGACAAAGCCCATAGGATGGTCGATGAATCCGGCGCCCAGGCCGTCGGAGGAGTTGCCGGATACCGTGAGCAGCTCTTTGATAATCTTCGGACTGCCGAGCGCCCCGGCAGCGACAATCACGACATCGGCGTCAACGGAATACGCTCTCTCTCCGGCGGTGCAGGTGACGGTTGTGATCCGCTGGCCGTCGCAGACAAAACCGATTTTGGCCACGGAATACAAC
>Ga0209317_1001785_pt1 | contig 17329 bp, 15 predicted proteins | sample RifGroB2_FD_183994 | JGI IMG/M metagenome (GOLD analysis project Ga0209317, IMG submission 183994) | Soil microbial communities from Rifle, Colorado, USA - Groundwater B2 (SPAdes) (version 2) | ecosystem: Environmental > Terrestrial > Soil > Unclassified | place: Rifle, Colorado | collected... | reverse complement strand
CTGATTATCGGTGCCGCCGCCAGCCGTAAGCCAGTCCTCGTCGACGGCTTCATTTCCACGGCCGGAGCCTTGATCGCCGCCCGCATCGAACCCTTCGTCAAAGATTACCTAATCTTCGCCCATCGCTCGGTCGAGCCGGGGCATGCGGCCATGCAGGAGGCACTCGGCTGCAGCAAGCCTCTGCTCGATCTCAATTTCCGGCTGGGGGAGGGCACCGGTGCTGCAGTCGCCATGAATCTGGTGGCTGGCGCGGTGGCCATTCTGACTCAGGTGGCAACCTTTGCCGAGGCGTCTGTGGCCGAGGCGGACAAATAAACCGGCCCACAGTTCATGCCCGCACCCGATAATCGACAGACGCTGTTGCTCCTCAGGTTCTGCACGGCGATGCGATTTCTCACCCTGGTACCGATATCGTGGCGGGCTGAGGACGATTCGCATCATTTTGCCGAGTCGCTGGCCTTTTTCCCGGCGGTGGGCTGCCTGATCGGGGCCGGCGGCTCTCTTCTTGCGGTCATTCTCCTCGCCATTTTTCCCCAGCCGGTAGCAGTCGTCCTGATCCTCATCTATCTCGCCTTTATTTCCGGCTGCCTGCATCTCGATGGTCTCTCCGACAGTGCTGACGGCCTGCTCAGCTCACGGCCCAGGGAAGAAAGCCTGCTGATTATGAAAGACAGCCGGGCAGGGGCGATGGGCGTCGTGACGGTGGTTTGTCTCTTTCTCGCCAAATATGCCGCGCTCTCGGCCATGCCCCCGAAGGTCTTCTGTCTTGCCATCTTGTTCATGCCCTTTGCCGGACGCTGCGCCATTCTCCTCTCTATGGCCGGATTGCGGTATGCGAGGAAAGAAGGCGGCCTCGGCGCACTCTTTTATTCGAATGATAGTAAGAATGCCTCGTTCCTGGCCCTGCTGGCATTGGTCGTGGTTCTCGCCGTTCTGGCGCCGGGACGTGCGATTCCAGTTATTGCCGGATTGCTGGCAGTGAATTTTTTGTTTAACAGATGGTGCCGGGCCAGACTCGGCGGCGCGACCGGCGATACGCTCGGTGCAGTCTGCGAACTGAGCGAAACCGTTGTAGCCATCGCCTTTGCCGCCACCCTCTCTTTATAACTTCAGCAATACGCTTATCATGAAAACTTTCGAACACGGCGGCAATATCCATAAAGCGCTCAGGGAGTCAGCAGCGGGTGCCCGACAGCTTCTCGATTTCAGCGCCAATATCAATCCGCTGGGTCCGCCCGAGTGGTTTCGGCCGCTGATCAGCAGCAAGCTGGAAAGTCTTATCCATTATCCAGACCCAGAAAATATCGACTTTCTCGAAGCGATCGCCGCCCACACCGGCATCGCCATCGATCAAATTGTCGCAGGCAACGGAACTACCGAGCTGCTTTATCTTATTACCAGGGTTCTGCCGGTCAAGCGGGCTGTCATCCCGGTGCCCTCGTACGTCGATTATGTGCGGGCGAGTCGTCTTGGGGGGCTTGCGGTGACAACCGTGCGGCTCGAAGAGAAAGCGGACTTTGCCGTTGATTGCCGTAAGCTTATGGCCGTCATCGCCCCGGACGACCTGGTGATCATCGCCACACCCAACAATCCGACCGGCAGAACCGTCGATCGGGAGAGCCTTTTGGCCCTCATCCGGGATTGTCCGCAGAGCTATTTCCTCATTGACGAAGCCTTTCTCGATTTTCAGGACGACAGCCAATCGCTTGGCGGATGCGCGGAAAATGTCCTGACCATCAATTCCATGACCAAGTTCTACGGCGTGCCCGGCCTGCGTATAGGCTATGCTGTCCTGCCGACGACGTTTGCCGGACTTGTGCGGCAAAACCTGCCGCCGTGGACGGTCAACTCACTTGCCCAGGCGGTGGGTGAGAGGGCTCTCAAGGATCTTGACTATCAAGCCGCAACAAGGCGGGTATGCCATGAACTGCGCAGTGAACTGGTGGCGGATCTCGCCGCATTTCCCCAACTAAAAATCTACCCCTCGGTTGCCAATTATCTCTTTGTTAAAATTACCAGCGGCGGGGACGCTACCGAGCTTGCGCGCTTCTGTCTTGAGCGGGGCATCATGATCCGCAACTGCTGCAACTATGAAGGGCTGGATTCGTCTTTTTTTCGAATCGCCGTCCGCACCAAAGAAGAAAACCGGCAGCTCGTTGCCGTATTCCACGACTACTTTCCGGCGTCTTCAAGCCCCCAAAAGACCCGGAAGTCCAGGCCACGAGCAAAATCCATCATGTTCCAAGGGACCTGCTCCGATGCCGGCAAATCGATCATCACCGCCGCAGTCTGCCGGATTCTCTGGCAGGATGGCATCCGGGTCGCGCCCTTCAAGGCGCAGAACATGTCGCTCAATTCCTTTGTCACCCGCCAGGGTGATGAAATGGGCCGGGCCCAGGTGGTCCAGGCTCAGGCGGCGCGCCTCGCCCCGGACAGCAGGATGAATCCCGTGCTGCTGAAGCCCAATTCGGATACCGGCAGCCAGGTGATCGTCTGCGGCAAACCGGTCGGCAACATGTCGGTGCTCGACTATAACGATTACAAGCCGAAGGTCTGGGATTCGGTTTGTCAAAGCTACGATTCCCTGGCGGCTGAGTTCGATGTGGTGGTCCTGGAAGGTGCCGGGTCGCCCGGCGAGGTGAACCTCAAAGCTGACGACATTGTCAACATGAAGATGGCTCGCTACGCCGAGGCCCCGGTTATCCTGGTCGGCGATATCGACCGCGGCGGGGTCTATTCGTCGTTTGTCGGAATCATGGAAGTACTGGCGGAATGGGAACGGCAGATGGTGGCCGGATTTCTGGTGAACAAATTCCGCGGCCAGGAATCGCTGTTGCAGTCGGCCCACGACTACGTCAAACTCCATACCGGCCGGGACGTGCTCGGTGTTGTGCCTTTCCTCTCAAACCTCGGTCTGCCGGAAGAAGACTCGGTATCATTCAAAAAGGGGGGGTTCAATCGGCAGCATAGTGGAGATGGGATTGAAATTGTTGTGGTGAATCTGCCCCACATCTCCAACTTTACCGATATCGAACCCTTTCTCGACGAGCCCGATGTCACCATCCGGATCGTCGAAAACCCGGCGGAGGTCGGCCATCCCCAGGCTATCATCCTGCCCGGCTCGAAAAACGTCATTCATGACCTGCATTTCCTGAAAACTGCAGGGTTTGTTGAAAAAATAGAACAATGCCGGGACAATGGCTGTGAGATTGTCGGCGTCTGCGGCGGTTACCAGATGCTTGGCAGGGTGATCCACGATCCGTATGGCATCGAGTCTATGGACGGTCAACTGAGCGGTCTCGGCTATATCGATATGGAAACCGTGATTGAGCGCGAAAAGACGCTCACACGAAAATCGGGCATCCACCACTTGTCCGGCACGATGGTTTTCGGCTACGAGATCCACCATGGGATATCTTCCACGTCGCCTGCACCGCTGCTCAGGTTTGACGACGGTTCGACCTGCGGCGTGGCAAGCGTTTCGGGCAAAATCTGGGGAAGCTATCTGCACGGCATTTTCGACAGTGACGGATTCCGCCGCTGGTTCATCGATCGGTTGCGGCAGCAAGCCGGTTTTTCACCGGTCGGCAGAATCATTGCCCCGTATGATCTCGAAGGGGCTTTTGAACGACTGGCGGAAACCGTCAGGAAGCGCATCGATATGGCCGCGCTGTATCGGCTGCTGAAAATTTGACCGGAAAATTTATGAGCTATACCCTGCAGCTGTTTGCCGCCGTCATTCTCGACTTTTTTCTCGGCGATCCCCGCTGGTTTCCCCATCCGGTCAGGGGAATCGGCCGATTGTGCAGCTGGAGCGAGGCACTCACCCGCTCGCTGTTCGGCAAATATCTCTACCTCGCCGGGATATGCACGGTACTGATAGTCGTCACCACCACCGTAGCCGTGGTTCTTCTCCTGCTGCAGGCAGCCTCCTCCCTGCATCCGCTGTTCGGCGGAGCCCTGGCCGTCTTTCTGCTCTATACGACCATTGCCGCAAGAGACCTGATTCGGCACAGCAACGCCGTCTACCACAAGCTGAAATCACCGGCATCTCTTGACCAGGCAAGGGAGGCTATCGGTCGGATAGTTGGGCGGGAAACCAAGCAATTAGACGAAGCCGGAATCAGCAGGGCCTGCATCGAGACGGTCGCCGAAAACATGGTCGACGGGATTACCGCACCGCTTTTTTTTGCCGTTGCCGCAAGTTTTACCTCGCCCTTTGTGGGCATAAGTCCCATTGGGTGTTCCGCGGTCGGCGCTTTTTTTTACAAAGCGGTGAATACCATGGATTCGATGATCGGCTACAAAAACGACAAATACCGGCAATTCGGCATGGCGGCGGCCAGACTTGACGATATCGTCAATTTTCTGCCCGCCCGGCTCAGCGGTCTCTGCGTAATAGTGGCTGCATTTTTTCTAAATTTGGATTACAGAAAAGCCGCAAAAGTATTCTTTCGGGACAGGTTGAACCACTCCAGCCCCAATGCCGGGCACACCGAGGCGGCGGCTGCCGGCGCACTCGGCGTGTGGCTGGGCGGACCCTCTACCTATTTCGGCCAAGTTGTCGAAAAACCGTATATGGGTGAAGGGGGGAGGGCGGCATTTCCGGAAGATATACCGAAAGCCAACAAGCTGGTTCTGGTTGGCTCGCTGATTTTTTTGTCATCGATAGCCGCACTGCAGGTGTGCGCCAATTGAAAGAAATCAAGACGCTAAAACTATTAACGAAAATCGAGGAGAAATACACATGGAAAGAACGTTCGCAATTATCAAACCCAATGCCTTCGCCGACGGCAACAGCGGCAAGATCCTCAGCCGCATCTACGCGGAAGGCTTCAAGGTAGTGGGACTGAAAAAACTCTACCTCAGCAAGGTGGAAGCGGAAGGCTTCTACTATGTCCACAAGGCAAGGCCGTTTTTCGGCGAGCTGACCGATTTCATGTCCAGCGGACCGTGCATCGCCATGGTACTCGAGGCGGAGAATGCCATCCAGAAATGGCGTGACCTGATGGGGGCCACCAATCCCGCCCAGGCAGCGGAAGGGACATTGCGCCGTGAATTTGGCACGTCGGTCGGCGAAAATGCCACCCACGGTTCGGATGCGCCGGAAACCGCCGCCTTTGAGATCGGCTACTTCTTTTCCGGAATGGAACTGCTGTAAAACCTCTCCGATGCTGTTTCGGGCCGCGAATCACCGGCCTGAAACAGTCATTTTTATTCTTTCCCCGTCACCAAGCACCATAACTGCCCCTCATGGAAGAGGATATTCACCTCTTCGCCGAGGTCGGCGTCGGCCGCTTTTGATACCACGTGGTAGACCTCCTCTCCGGGAGGTTTCTTACGGACAATCGCATAGCCCCTGCCGAGCGTTGCCAGGGGACTGACGCTGTTGAGCAGGGTCGCCTGCTCGGAAAGCGCCGCCTGCTTTCGTTCGATAATCCGCTCCATATGGTTATTCAACTGGGCCACCAGCATATGCAGATGTTTGTTATACAGTTCGACTCGTGAGGACGGCTTTTGCAGCTGCAGTTTGTTGATGAGCGCGTTCAGCCGCTGATCATTTGTTATAAGCCAGCCGGTCATCGCCCGGGAGAGATACGACTCGCCGAGTTGCAGACGGAATTCCAGTTTTTTGAGGACATTCCTCACTTCCCCGAGCATCCTGGTGTGATGATACACCTGTTGTTCGACTCCCTTGATTTTCCGTTGAAAGGACAGAACGAGACTGTTCCGCAAGGAGGCGAGATGTTGTGCCACCTTGGCGCAATCCGGGACGAGTCGTTCGGCGGCTGCGGTGGGAGTTGGACAGCGGAAATCGGCACAGAAGTCGGCAATAGTAAAATCGATTTCGTGACCGATCCCGGTGACCACGGGAATCGTCGAATGATAGATGGACTCGGCTACGGCTTCTTCGTTGAAGGCCCAGAGATCCTCGATGGAACCGCCCCCCCGGCAGAGCACGATGACCTCGGTTCCGGGCAGCGTATACGCTGTGCGAATGGCCCGGGCGATCTCGCCAGCCGCTTCCTTGCCCTGAACCTTGACGGGGAGGATCTGGATATGGACAGGAGACTTGCGGATCTTGACGATTTTCAGGAAATCCCGGATGGCGGCGCCGGTCGGCGATGAAATGACCACTATTTTTGCCGGGAAAGCCGGTAGGGGTTTTTTCAGCTCAGCCGCAAAATAGCCTTTTTCGGCAAGTTTCTTTTTCAGCGCCTCATATTCCAGCTGCAACCGACCAATCCCGTATGGCGAGACGGAATCGACTATTATCTGATATTCCCCGCGAGGTTCGTACACCGAGATTCTGCCGAAGACGATAACCTGCTGGCCATCCTGTAGCGTGAGGCTGGAAAATTTCTGTTGCTGCTTGAAAAAGACCGCCCGGATCTGAGCTCCGCTATCTTTCAGGGTAAAGTAGGCATGTCCGGAAAAAGGCGTCTTCAGGTTGGATATCTCGCCGACCAGCCGGATAAACCGGAATTCCGATTCGAGAATTCTTCTGATCGATTGAGTCAATTCGCTGACGGTGAGGATGGCGTTCATTTCCCAAGGTTGGTAGAAGTTTAGGAGCCGTTACGAAATAACCAGGCCACTTTCATCCATTTCGTTACGGCTCCTTAGACCGTTCCGAGCATAACGTCGGCCATGTTATTTTGACAACGGCTTATCCGAAAATTACCGGAGGTTTCCTCATGGACAGATAACAGCCTATATATTATAGTTTGCGGTTCATGTCCTGTCTTTTATCAAGAAGTAAAATCATAGATATCGTACGAGGAGGAGTACCGCATGGCCAGTGACAATGCGTTTAATAAACGTCTGACTGCCGAAACCACCATGGATAAGGTAGAGGGACTGCTGGAGCATTTCAATCTTCCCCCGAAAGCCATCACTTTTATCCGGGCCAACCAGAAAATAATTAAAATCACCCTGATAGTAGTCATTGCCGCCGTCGTTTCCGGCTCGTTGTACAAATCGTATCGCCAACAAGTCCTGGAAAAGGCTTCTTCGGCACTCGCTGTCGCCGCGCAGCAGACCGGAGCGGAGCAGGTTGAGGCACTGCAAAAAGTTGTTGACGACTACGGCAGTACCTCGTCGGCTCAGTGGGCAAAAATCGAACTCGCCCATCTCGATATGAAAAACGGGGCATATGGTGATGCCGGTGAGAAGTACCGCAAGGTCCTGGCCGACGTAAAGGAGTCCAACCCCCTCTACCCCCTGGTGCTGTTCGGTATCGCCCAGTCACTCGAAGCCGATAAAAAATATGCCGAAGCTGTAAGTCAGTATGATGCTCTCAAAAATTTCAAGGGATTCGAACATATCGCTCATACCGGCATGGGACGGATCGAAGAAATGCAGGGCAATATCGACAAGGCGATAGCCGTATACAACAACTTCCTGATGAGCATCGGCGACGATCCGTCATTTGCTCAGGCGAAAGAGGAAGTTGAGAATAAAGTAGCTCGATTAAAGGCACGAAAGTGAAAAAAATTACGTCACTTTCTGAGATGTCCCAACAGGCGGCGGAGTGGCAGCGGCAAGGCCTGAAAATAGCCCTGGTGCCGACCATGGGTTGTCTGCATGCCGGGCATTTATCATTGATGCATAAGGCAGTTGCGCTTGCCGATCGAATCATTGTCAGTATCTTCGTCAACCCCATGCAGTTCGGGCCCAATGAGGACTTTGGCTCTTACCCCCGACAGCTTGAGATGGATTGCCGGCTTGCCGAAAAAGAGGGCGTTCATGCCGTCTTCTGCCCGGACGCGCAAGATATGTACGGACCCTCCTTTCAGACCAAGGTCAGTGTCGCGAACCTGTCCCAGGGCATGTGCGGGGCCGACCGACCGGGTCATTTCGATGGCGTTGCTACGGTGGTGCTCAAACTGTTCCATCTGACCCGTCCGGATGTGGCGGTTTTCGGGCAAAAGGATTTTCAGCAACTGGCTATAATTCGTCGGATGACTGCCGACCTCAACCTGAATATCGAGATCGTCGGCTGCCCGATAGTCCGGGATCCGGACGGTCTGGCCATGAGTTCCCGCAACAAATACCTGCAGGGTGAAAGCCGCAATCAGGCGCTCTGTCTGTCGAAAGCGATTCTCGCGGCCCGTCGACTGGTGGCGGAGTCGCAGACGGAAATCTCCGCCGATACGGTTATCTCACAGACCAGGGAGCTCATCGCCCAGGCAGGGGCTAAACTCGAATATGCCGTAGTAATCAACAAAGATTCTCTCCAAAACGAATCGGTGATTACAGAGAAGAGCGTGCTCGCTATCGCTGCGAAAATCGGTGGGAAAGTTCGCCTCATCGATAATGCCAGGCTGTTTCTCGAACGGGTATAACCGGGTCGTACGGGCATATCGTTGAGAAGAGACTAATAATCATAAAGAAATCGAGAAGGGGAGTCGTATATGCCGGGATTTGAACTGTTAGGCCAGGAAGAAAAAAAGGAGATCATGGATGTCCTTGATACCGGTGTGCTCTTCCGGTATGAATTTCATGAACAGCGTAAAGGGGTATATAAAGTCAGGGAGTTCGAACAAAAATTTGCCGAAACCTGTGGCACCACCCATGCCCAGGCGGTGACTTCGGGCACTGCCGCCCTAAAAGTTGCCTTGACGGCGCTGGGTGTCGGCCCCGGCGATGAAGTCATCACCCAGGGTTTTACTTTTGTTGCCACCTGGGAAGCGATTCTCGAAGTCGGCGCCGTGCCGGTCTTCACTGAAGTCGATGCCACCCTGAATATGGATTCCGAGGATCTGTCAAAGAAAATCACCGCCAGGACCAAGTGCATCATTCCCGTTCATATGCTGGGGGCGCAGGCGAGAATCAAGGAAATCGTGGAGATTGCCGCGCAGCATGGCATTCCGGTCCTTGAGGATACCGCCCAGGCGACAGGCGGACGTATTGGCGGAAAGCATCTCGGCACCTTCGGCAAATGCGGAACTTTTTCCTTCGATGCGGTAAAGACGCTTACCACCGGCGAAGGCGGCATGATCATCACCGGCGACGAGGAACTGTGGCGTGCTATGTCCGAATACCACGATCATGGCCATGACCATAAAGTAAATCCCGGCACCCGGGGCGGCGAGGGGAGAAGGTTCATCGGCTTCAATTACCGGATGATGGAACTGCAGGGTGCGATCGGCCTGGCCCAACTCGGCAAGCTGGATTTCATGGTCGCCTCACAGCAGAAAAACAAGACGTTCCTGAAAGAGGCAGCAAGCCGCATCCCCGGTGTCGCCTTCCGGGAATTGATCGATGAACAGGGTGATACCGCCACCCATTTCGCTTTCATCCTGCAGGACAAAGAGCATTGCCGCCGAGTCAACGAATGCTTGCGAAAAGAAGGCGTGGGAGCGATTAATTTCTCGGAAAACACCTGGCATTACTACCCGCGCTGGGAGCATCTGCTCGAAGGCAAGACAATCACCCGCTCGGGTTTTCCATTTGTCGAACCGTCGACCGGGAAAAGAAGAATCGTTTACGATCCACAGGCCTTGCCGCGTTCGTCGGCTCTCCTTGAGCGGACATTGGTCTATCCGGTTTCTATCAAGATGTCCCAAGAGAAACTTCAGCAGTTCGGCCAGGCCTTGAACAAGGCCCAGTACGCCTAGAATCACTCCAAACAACCCGGCAATGTCGATGACGACATTGCCGGGGTCTCATCTACTTGTAAAATTTGTGCGAGCCGTACTGATCAAGGAAGGTATAAGAGGCTGTCCAACGAGGTTCGACCGATTCCCGATGGAAGTGAGTAGCACCTTGGGTGAAATCATTGGTCTGCAGCGCAAGGTAGACCGAATGCATGCACTCGAGGAACGCTTTCGGGTCATCGGGCACGTATGAATCTTTATTCAAGGTCCAGCTGAATTGATGAGGCTCTTGAACAACTTCCTTGATGGGCACACCTTTTTCATTTGCCCGGTTGAGCGTTACAAACGCCACGGCAAGCTGGCCAATCTGAGGCTCCGATCTCGCTTCATGATAAACATTGAGGGTCAGCCATAACAGGCCTTCTAATAATGTCATCGTTCATATCTCCTTCATTCTTGAGGTTGCCCAACAAAAAATTGGGGGGTATGTGCCGTTATGCATGCAACGACCCAGCTTTCATAAACGCACTAAAATATTGCACCATTCCTAGCAACTTGCTCTTTCCAGACAAGCGGGTACAGAAAGTAAGTATACCCTATTTAAACTTAACGTCAACAGTTTATGTCATTATTGGTAATAATTCTCACAGTAAAAAATACGCTTATAATTCATACCTATAGATTTATAGTTATCAATTAATTGCTAATGCAGCCAAACACAAATTTCCTATACTTTTGATTTACCTAATTATTTAATTCAGCAATCGGAATGATAATCCGTCTTCTCTGCAATGCTCCATCGAGACACAACTGTCCGATAGGCAAACGATTACACATCAACAATCAGAAATGGAAAGATATTGAGAAAATTCGATTGCGGCAGGAACCCCACCGGGAATAGTTCTTCCGATGGGGGATGGCGGAAACGAAGCCAGACGTTTACACTGCGGAGACGGCAGCGCCTGGCTTGTAATTGAAAAACGGCATCAAGAGTGAACTTGCCGATTTTGAGCGTGCAGCGACTTTATCAAGCACCGCATGGGTTCCATTCTTTTTCATGGCAACTATATCCCAGCAGCTGGGAGAAGCGGCGATCGCCTGCATCAACCCGAAATGTTGAGCATGTCCCGCTTTGTATGCTTCCACGTGGCCAAGAACCGGACATCCCAGCAACGCCAGATCGCCCAGAAGATCCAGAACCTTGTGCCGAATGAATTCATCGTGATAGCGCAAGCCATCTTCGTTCAGGACCGATTTCCTGTTCCAGTGGATGGCAATGACATTGGCTAGAGAGCTTCCGAGCGCCAGACCATTGGCCCAAAGTTCTTCCACCTGTTCTACATAGCCAAAGGTTCTGGCTCTGGCGATCTCGTCGCCGAAACGATCGGCACCCAGATCGAACGTGAAGCGTTGTTTCTTGATGATGGTATCATCAAAAGATATTTCCCCCGTCACCTTGAACCCGTTATAGGGCGAGATGGTCAGACATTTGTCGCCATCTCTATAATAAATCGGCCGTGTTATACGCAGCACTCGGCGCAGCCCGTTTTGCCTTGTCTTACCGGTAACATTGAACAGTTGAAAGAACGGTCCCGCACTGCCGTCCATGATCGGAACCTCTGGGGAATCGAGCTCTACATTGGCGTTATCCACGCCGAATCCCTGCAATGCAGCGAGCAGATGTTCGGTGGTTGACACCTGGAAATCTTCATTGCCGAGCGTCGTGGCCAATCTGGTGTCGACAACCTTGTCCATATGCGCCTGAACGTGTTTTTTCGAAGAAATGTCAGTCCGAAAAAAGCGGATTCCATTATTCACCGGGGCAGGCTTGATGGAAAGATTGACAGTTCGTCCGGAATGCAGTCCGACACCGCAGCAGCTGACCGTTGCGCGCAGAGTATGTTGAAATGGCTCAATAGGTATAGACATTAAATTCCTTCAGAAGATAAAGTGCGATTACCTCAGCTTCAGCAAATTTTGTGCCACACGAAAAACCTGGCCAACTTTGTTTATTGTAAAACTATATCAATATGTTATCTATAAACATAGCGCTGGATTGAATCACCTTGTTGTGGGGAAAAACACACTCGATACACCGGAGAGAGTCGTTTTTCCCACAGCATTTCCGATAAGACTTAAGAGGAGTAGCCGGCGAAGCGCGGGGCCTTGAGTAGTTTCAACTTCTTGTCCTGAGTGATTCCAAGATGAATTCATCGAAAACTCTCTCCTGACGCGCCCGAATTTCGAGGATTTCTAGGGGCAGGGATACCTTCAGTCGCTCTATCTTAACATAATCCTTTTCCGTCGTGACGAGATGTGTCGCACGGGCAGCACGGGCCCTTGCACAGATATCATCGACGAGCGATTGCTTGTAATCGACATGATCGGACAAAGCCATGAAACCCGCCAACTGAATCCCCAGCGATTTCAGTGATTCCTCGAATCTTGCCGGGTTGGCGATACCGCAAAATCCGAAAAAAACCTTGTTTCCGGGCGCTGAGATCTCTGCAACCGTAACATCGCGCGGATCCTTGAGTTCATATCGTCCGATGCTTGAATAAAAAACAGGAGTATCGGCAAAACGACTCTGCAAAATCTTCCCGAACGATTCTGCCTTATTGCGGTTTTGATCCGTTATGCCGGTAAGCAGAAAGGCGTTGCACCGATGGAGGGCGAAAATGGGTTCCCGCAACACCCCGCCAGGAAAAATGCGGCTGTTGCCGGCAAGAACCGATCCGTCAAAGAGTACCAGGTCAATATCCCTTTTAACTGCCAGATGCTGAAAGCCATCATCGAGAATAAGGATGTCGGCATGCAGTTTTTCAACCGCCCATCGGCTGGGGCGAATCCGCCGTTTTCCGGTGAGAACCGGTATTCCCGGCAGCGATCGGGCAAGCATGTATGGTTCGTCGCCTGCTTGCTCTGGTCCAAGCAGAATCCCGCCGGCATCTGAGACAATATTGACGCTGCCTTTGGCCTTTCCATGGTAGCCCCTGCTGATAATCGCCGGATTATAACCATGAGCCTGAAGAAACTCGGCTAAGTATCTGACTGTAGGTGTTTTCCCTGTTCCCCCTAGAACCAGGTTGCCGACCGAGATAACGGGAACGGGCAGAGAGTGCCGGAGGAAAAGACCTCTTGCATAGAAATTTTCCCGAACCTTCATGGCGAGTCCGTACAGAGGACTTAAGGGACGGCCCAGGAAAAAGAGCAGGTTCAGGTTGTTTGACATGGCATTTCAGGGGGAAATAGAGTACTGATCCTAGGCTTTTTACTTTAGATTTTGCAAATTACGGCGCAACCGACTAATATCATTTCCGAGTAGTATATGCTCGCTCTTTTCTAGGATTTTTTTCCCCAAAGTCTTAAGAAAGAGCTCTGAAATCAACTAATAGAAGAGGGAGGAAAAAATGAAGTTGACTCTGAGTGGGAAGTTCCTTTCAACCGCTGCCTGTGTATTGATGGCCCTGTCGGCTCCTGCGATGGGCGTTGCCGGTGATACCATTAAATTCGGCGTTGCCGGTCCGCACAGCGGAGATCTCGCATCCTACGGTCTGCCTACTGTCAACGCCGCCAAACTGGTCATCGACAAAGTTAACGCCAATGGCGGTATCAATGGCAAGAAAGTTGAAATGCTGATCGAAGACGACGTGTGCAAACCGGAAATCTCGACCAACACTGCTACCAAACTGGTATCGGATGGCGCGGAAGTGGTTCTCGGACATATCTGCTCAGGGGCTACCATCGCCGCTATGCCGATTTATAAAAATGCCGGAATCCTGGTCGTATCTCCCTCCGCCACCAGCGATGAGTTGACCTTAAGCGGCAACTACCCCAACTTTTTCAGAACAATTGCCCCAAATGCCGCTCAGTCGCCGGCCATGATCGATTTCGCCGTGGATAAATTGGGGCTGACCAAAATTGCCATCATCCATGATAAAGGGGATTACGGCAAACCTCTGGCCGAAGGCGCCAAAAAACACGTTGAGCAAAAGGGCAAAGGCGAAGTGGTTCTGTTCGAAGGGATCACTCCCGGGGCCATGGATTATTCGGCCATCGTCCAGAAAATCAAGCAATCCGGCGCGCAAGTGGTGGTATTCGGCGGATATCATCCGGAAGCATCGAAAATCGTCACCATCATGAAGAAAAAACGTCTCGATACCGCCTTTGTCTCTGATGACGGCGTGAAAGACGATACATTCATCAAGGTTGCCGGCGAGTCGGCCGAAGGCGTCTATGCCGCCGGTCCCCAGGACAATTCCGCCAATCCGCTGGCGGCCGAAGCCAAAGAGGCACACAAGAAAGCCTTCGGCAGCGATCCCGGCGCGTTCTTTGAAGGTGCCTATGCCGCAACCGTCGCCATGCTGAACGCAATCGACAAAGCCGACTCCACCAAACTTGAGGACCTGAAAAAGGTTCTCCAGAGCGAAAAAGTCGACACTCCGGTCGGTAAAATCAATTTCAACGAAAAAGGCGATGCCATTGGGGTGGGATTTTCAATGTATGTCGTTGAAAAAGGCAAGTATGTCGTAGTCAAATAACACACCTTTCAACCTCTCATATCTGAAGCAAATGCACGTATTTGCTTCAGATATTTTTTTATGTGGTCATGGATTATTTTATTGAACTGTTCTTCAGCGGATTGACCAGAGGGTCCATATATGCACTCATAGCCCTCGGTTATACGATGGTTTATGGGATAATCGGTCTCATCAACTTTGCTCATGGCGAGATTTATATGATAGGGGCATTTACCTCCTTTATCGTCGCCACCGTTCTTTCCATTTACGGTTTTCCTCTCCTCGCCATCGTCATTATCGCCGGTATTGCCGCAGTCGTATGGTCGAGTTCCTATGGCTTCACCATCGAAAAAATCGCCTATAAGCCACTCCGCCACGCGCCGCGTCTGTCGCCTCTTATCAGTGCCATCGGCATGTCGATTTTTCTGCAGAATTATGTTCTCTTGGCGCAAACTTCGGATTTCCTGCCTTTCCCTACCCTGATCCCTGATTTTCCCTTTATGGAGCCGATTGCCCATATCGTCGGTTCTACCGATCTGATGATCCTGGTCACCACCGTCGTCGTCATGATAGCGCTTACTTTTGTCATAAAATTCACCAAGATCGGCAAGGCGATGCGGGCTACCGCGCAGGATCGAACCATGGCCACGCTGGTCGGCATCAACGTCAATAACGTGATCTCCGCTACCTTTATTGTCGGCTCGGCCCTGGCGGCGGTCGGGGGGCTGCTGATCGCCTCGCACATCGGCCAGATCAACTTCTATATCGGCTTTCTGGCCGGCATCAAGGCCTTTACCGCTGCGGTCCTTGGCGGGATCGGCTCAATTCCGGGGGCAGTGCTCGGCAGCCTCATTCTCGGGCTCACCGAAAGTTTTGCCACCGGCTACGTATCCAGCGATTATGAAGATGTCTTTGCCTTTATGCTCCTCGTCCTGATCCTCATCTTCAAACCGTCAGGCCTTCTCGGGAAGGCGACCAATCAGAAAGTGTGACAATCTGCTATGTTTTCTCTCAAAGAACTTAAAAAAGGGTTGCTGACCTCCCTCTGGTTCGTTTTCTTAACGTTCCCGATCGTTGTTATCAAAGTGGATCCCATCGCCAGGACAGTTGTATGGCGCTGGGAAAATGTCGCCTATATGGCGATAGGCACCTTTCTTGTCTACTTCCTGGTGCGGTTTATTCAATATCGCAGGGAAAACCGCCCAAAACCCGCTGCCGCCCGGGAAAAGACCGGATCCATCGTCCACAGGATACTGCAAAATCCCACCCAACGCGTGTTCCTGGTGGCAGTCGTCGCGACGATTGCAGTATTTTTCCCCCATGTGCTGTCCTCATACCAGACCAATGTAATGACCACCGCCCTGATGTATGTGGTGCTGGGCTTGGGATTGAACATCGTGGTCGGCATGGCCGGTCTGCTCGACCTTGGCTTTGTCGCCTTCTATGCAGTCGGGGCCTACACCTACTCGCTTCTCAATCTTCATTACGGTTTGGGCTTCTGGACGATACTGCCGGTCGGCGGCCTGATGGCCGCATTTTTCGGGGTCATGCTCGGTTTTCCCGTGCTGCGTCTGCGTGGCGACTATCTGGCCATCGTCACCCTCGGCTTTGGCGAAATCATTCGCCTCATCCTTGAGAACTGGGGAGAGTTTTCCAAAGGCCCCAGCGGAATCTCCAATATTTCGCGCCCCTCCTTTTTCGGCATCGAGTTGGGTCTTGAACAATCTATAATCTACACCTACTACCTGATGGTAATCTTTGTCGTCATCACCATCTTTATCGTCAACCGACTGCAGGATTCGCGTCTCGGCCGCGCCTGGATTGCCCTGCGGGAGGACGAAATCGCCTGCCAGGCGATGGGGATCGACAAACGCAAAACCAAACTTGTAGCCTTTAGCCTCGGGGCATTCTGGGCTGGAATCATGGGTGTGATGTTTGCTGCTAAAACCACCTTTGTCAATCCCTCCAGTTTCACCTTCCTCGAATCGGCGATCATTCTTGCGATTGTTGTCCTTGGCGGTATGGGGTCGATCATCGGTGTCATCTTCGGAGCGCTCATTCTCATCCTCATGCCGGAATACCTTCGAGCCCTGTCCGAGTACCGAATGCTTGCCTTTGGCGGCATTCTGGTCTGCATGATGGTCTTCAGGCCGCAAGGGCTGATCTCCAATATTCGTCGTACCTATACGTTCGAGAAAAAACTGCCGAAAAATTAACCGATGACAAAACAACCTATTCTCAATGTTCATGGCTTGACCATGGATTTTGGCGGCATCCGTGCCTTGAATTCGCTCGATCTCGAAGTCAACAGCGGTGAGATTGTCGCCCTGATCGGCCCGAACGGTGCGGGGAAAACAACTTTTTTCAATTGTATTACCGGAATTTACAAGCCGACCGCCGGTGACATCTGGCTGACGAATCCGAAAACCACCAAGAAAAATTCGCTGAAAGGGCTCAAACCCAACCAGGTGACGGAAAAGGGACTGGCCCGGACCTTTCAGAACATCCGGTTGTTCCCCAAGATGACGGTCCTGGAAAATGTGATGATCGGCAGGCACTGCCGGACGAAAGCCTTTATCTTCGGGGCAATCTTCAGAAATGCTGCGACCCGGAGAGAGGAGCAGTCCATTCTGGAAATCAGTTACGCCATTCTTGAGAAAGTTGGTCTCGAAAGATTCGCCGACGAGTTTGCCGATAACCTGCCTTATGGTGACCAACGCCGTCTGGAAATTGCCCGGGCACTGGCTACCGAACCGCTGCTGCTGCTGCTCGACGAACCGGCAGCGGGGATGAACCCCCAGGAGACTGCCGCGCTCGATCAGCTGATCAAGCAAATATCGAGGGAAGGGCAGGCGATTCTGCTCATCGAGCATGACATGAAACTGGTCATGAGCCTGTCCGACCAGATTTTCGTCATGGACTACGGCAAGAAGATCGCCCAGGGCACACCCACCGAAATTCGTGAAAACCCGGCTGTCATCAAGGCATATTTGGGTGAGGAAGTAGATGCTTAAATTAGACAAGGTACAATCCGGTTACGGCAACAAACTGGCAATTAAAAATGTCTCGCTGGAAATAGGAAAAAGCGAAATCATCACCCTGATCGGGGCTAACGGCGCCGGAAAAAGCACGACGCTCATGACGATCTGCGGGGTCAATCCATGCCGGTCAGGACGCATTCTTTTCCAGGGTAAAGAAATCCAGAAA
>Ga0209317_1001783_pt1 | contig 17331 bp, 14 predicted proteins | sample RifGroB2_FD_183994 | JGI IMG/M metagenome (GOLD analysis project Ga0209317, IMG submission 183994) | Soil microbial communities from Rifle, Colorado, USA - Groundwater B2 (SPAdes) (version 2) | ecosystem: Environmental > Terrestrial > Soil > Unclassified | place: Rifle, Colorado | collected... | reverse complement strand
ACCAGTTCGTCTCGCTCATCAAGGACACCTCGCTCGCCTTCATCGTAGGTGTTTCCGAACTGACCCACGTGGGTACACAGATCAACAACCGGACCATGTCCTTTCCGACGGAGATATTCATCTTCATCGCCGCCGTCTACTTCCTGCTCTGCTTCACCTTCACCTCTTTCTCCCGCTGGCTGGAAGAAAGGCTCGCCTGGCGCAAGGCGATCTGACCGGGATGGAGTGGAAAATGCCAAAACGAAAGAAACATCCAAGGCGCAACATCGTCTGCCTCAGGGTAACCGATCCGGAATTCGCAGCCCTAGCCCAGTGCTCCAACAGCACCAACAAGAGTATCTCCGACCTGATGCGGGAGGCGCTTTACGCCATAACCCTCATCGAATCCAGCTGCCGCGACAACAACAAAATGGGAGAAATCAGGATATGAGCAAGCTTAAGAACGCCCTGGAATATCATTCCACGGGGCGCAAAGGGAAAATAGAAGTCATCTCGACCAAACCGTGCCAGACTGCAGCCGACCTGGCGCTCGCATATTCTCCCGGGGTGGCTGAACCTTGCCTGGCCATCCGGCAAAACCCGGATGACGCCTACAGTTACACGGCCAAGGGGAACCTGGTCGCGGTGGTCTCCAACGGCACGGCGGTCCTCGGCCTGGGCAACCTGGGCGCCCTGGCCGGCAAGCCGGTCATGGAAGGGAAGGGGGTCCTCTTCAAGCGGTTTGCCGACATAGACGTCTTCGACATAGAGCTCGACACCGAGGATCCCGATGAGATCATAAGGACTTGCCAGCTCATGGAGCCGACCTTCGGCGGCATCAACCTGGAGGACATCAAGGCGCCGGAATGCTTCTACATCGAGGAGACCCTCAAGAAAACCATGAACATCCCGGTCTTCCATGACGACCAGCACGGCACCGCCATCATCTCGTCTGCCGCCCTGATCAACGCCCTTATGCTGGTTGGTAAGAACATCGAGGAGATCCGCATCGTGGTCAACGGGGCGGGCGCTTCCGCCAACTCCTGCGCCAAGCTCGCCATCGCCCTCGGCGTCAAACCGAACAACATGATCATGTGCGACACCAAGGGGGTCATCTACAAGGGACGCGTGGAGGGGATGAATCCCTACAAGGAACTCTTCGCCGCCGATACCCGCTTCCGCACCCTGGAGGAGGCGGCCGTGGGGGCCGACGTGCTGTTCGGGCTCTCCGCCAAGGGGGCCTTCACCCGGAAGATGGTGGCCGGCATGGCGCCCAATCCGGTCATATTCGCCATGGCCAACCCGGACCCCGAAATCACCCCGGAGGAGGCCAAGGCGGTGCGCGGCGACGTCATGATCGCTACCGGGCGCTCCGATTATCCCAACCAGGTGAACAACGTGCTAGGCTTCCCCTTCATCTTCCGGGGCGCCCTGGACGTGCGCGCCACCTGCATCAACGAGGAGATGAAACTGGCGGCCGTGCACGCCCTGGCGAGACTTGCCCGCGAGGAGTGCCCGGACTCGGTCAGCAAGGCCTACGGCAACGTCAAGTTCGCCTTCGGCCGCGACTACATCATCCCCAAGCCGTTTGATCCGCGCGTGCTGTTGCACGTGGCTCCGGCCATCGCCAAGGCGGCCATGGAGAGCGGTGTCGCCCGCCAGCCGATCATGGATATGGAGAAGTACGTAGAGCACCTCGAGAAGACCCAAGGGAAATCGAAAGAGATCATACGCATGATCATCAACAAGGCCAAGAGCGACCCCAGGTCCGTGGTCTTCCCGGAGGGAGACAACGAAAAGATGCTCAGGGCCGCCAGGGATCTGGTGGAGGAAGGGATCGCCAAGCCGATCCTGATAGGGGATCGCGCCAAGATCCTGGAGAAAATCGCCGAATTGGGCATCGAGACCGAGCTCGCCATCATCGACCCTGCCGACTCGGATTTGACCGAGGGATATGCCGCTGAACTCTACCGGCTGCGGCAGCGCAAGGGGCTCACCCTCTCCGAGTCCCAACGCATCCTGCGCCGCAAATCGCGCACCCATTTTGCCGCCATGATGGTCCGGATGGGGGATGCCGACGCCCTGCTGGGCGGCATCGACACGCATTATCCCGAGACGATCCGCCCTGCGCTGGAAGTGGTCCGCAAGCAGCAAGGGCTGTCGAGCGTCCACGGTCTTTACATGATGGTTTCCAGAAACGACGTCTACTTCCTGGCCGACACCACCGTCACCATCGACCCGAGCGCCGAGGAACTGGCGGAAACCGCCATCCTTGCCGCCGAGAAGGTGCGCATGCTCGATATCGAGCCGCGGGTCGCCATGCTCTCCTTCTCCAACTTCGGATCGGTGAAGCATCCCGATTCCGACAAGGTCAGGCGGGCGGTGGAGATCGTCAAGGAGCGCGCGCCGGAACTGGTCATCGATGGAGAAATGCAAGCCGATACCGCCGTCGTGCCGGAATTGCTGGAAGGCTTCACCTTTTCGAAGCTCAAAACCAACGCCAACGTCCTTATCTTCCCGGATCTCAACTCCGGCAATATCTGCTACAAGTTGCTCCATCATCTGGCGGGAACCGAGGCGATCGGCCCGATCCTGATGGGAATGGAAAAGCCGGTCCATGTGCTGCAGCGGGGGGACACCGTCGACGGCATAGTCAAGATGGCGGCGATAGCTGTGGTGGATGCACAGAACAGGTGATGGCACGGGCGACCGTTTTCTCAGTCGACTCAATTTCCAGGCAGATTTATCTCAAGTTACTGAGTACCTGCTCCGATGACAACTAATGAGAAGCTTGGCCCCGCATGCCTGCCCGCTTGCCTGAAGCTGGTTCACATTAACTGTTCATATACGAGGAGACATCAAAGATGAAGACGGTCCTGGTAGTCGACGACAGCCTTGCAATGGCGCGTCTGCTGGAAAAGATCATCAACGACTCGGGCGAGTTCACCTGTGTCGGAATTGCGAGAGACGGCGTTGAAGCCATCAAGATGAACCACTCGGAGAAGCCGGACATCATCTGCATGGACATGAACATGCCCGGCATGGACGGGCTGACCGCGCTGCGGAGCCTGGTGGCGCTGAATAAGGAGGTGAAGGTTGTGATGGTCACCTCCCTGGGCGGCGTAGGAGACAAATTCGCAGAGGCCCTCAAGCTGGGAGCGAAGAACGTCATTTCGAAGCCGTTCGAGGCTGACGACATTCTGCGCATACTCCGGAAACTCTAGCTCCCGCCTTACTACAACATACGATACAAGGGGATCCCGACATGGCAGTTAAATTCTTCGGTCAGTTTCTGGTGGAAAAGGGGATCGTTTCCCGAGAAGACCTTCTCGCAGCGCTTGGCCTGCAGGATAAGAAAAATTTGAAGTTCGGCGAGATGGCGCTGGAAATGGGCTACGTCACACCGGCTGATATCGACCGCGCTCATATCGCACAGTTTTCGCAGGACGCCAAGCTGGGGGATATCCTGCTTGCCATGGGCCTCTTGAACGACGGTCAGCTTCAGGAGATTGTCACGCGTCAGAAAGAGACCCACCTCTACATAGGTGAGGCACTGGTGCAGGTCGGTTCCCTCACCGCTCAACAGTTGCAGCAGCACTTGCAAGAGTACAATCTGGATCAAGCCCCTTATCTGCCGGCGAGGGTCGAACTCCCGGAAGGGGTCGCCAACGGCAAAACCTGGGAAATGGTCTCCGATCTCACCTACAAGATGATCACCCGGGTACTTGGTCTGCAGTTCAAGGCGGAAAAATGCCGCATCGTCAGCACGCTCGACAGCAATTACATGATGGCCGCCCTCGATCTGAGCGGGGATGTGGAGGCGCGCTACGTATTGTCGGTTTCGGCCGGGGTGCAAAAGATGGTTGCCAGGGCGATCCTGCGTGAAAAATCCGTAGAGCACGAGCCTGCCGACATACTGGAAGACACCGTAATGGAATTCATAAACGTGGTCTGCGGCAACGTGGCTGCCAAGGCCTCGCAGCTTGGCGAGGTCATCAACATAAACCCTCCGGTCACGATCCGTCCAGAAGCCGAAGGTCTTCCGGTACCGGCCGGACACATCGCGCTTTGCTTCCCCATCCACGTCGGCGAAGGGGAGAAGATGGAGTTACTTCTGGTGATACCGGGATAGTCCGTCCGGAAGTCACCGGCTCTGATTCTGGTCCCGGCTGCCGGTTCCAAGAGCCGCGCTTTTCAGTCCCCCCACTCGATGACGAGCAGTGCCGATTGCATGGAGAACTTTTGCATGGATCCGGCTCCCTTGAAGCTCTTGTCGTTGTTACAACCACCGCTTGATCGCACTTTCGGGGCAGTTCCTTGGAAAACGAATCTATATCAATATCTGGACTATGTAAATTTTAAATTCAAGGACGACGGAGGGAGCCCTTGACGCAGGGCATCTTAATGAGAAAATAATTCGTAGGTGTTGCGCGCATTTATTTGAGTGGCGTGGCAAACAGTAAAGCCTCCCCCAGGGAGGGCATCATGGTTGCTTATGGCACAGGCCTGAAGGTTGATCGCTTCCACTCAGGGCGTTGTTAGGTTATCCTGATTCAGGCGTGCCGTTGTTATAGTCTGCTACCGCTCCAAACGGCAGCCAGGTCTTCTTCAGGAGGTTTTTCCATGAGCCACCTCTTTGCACCGCTTACCCTGCGCGAGTTGAGCATCAAGAACCGCATCTTCGTATCGCCCATGTGCCAATATTCCAGTAGGGAAGGGATGCCGTCCGACTGGCACCTGGTCCATCTAGGCAGCCGTGCCGTAGGCGGCGCCGGCCTGGTCATGGTGGAGGCGAGCGCCGTTACCCCGCAAGGCCGGATCACCCCCGACGACAGCGGTATCTGGAACGGCGAGCAGGCCCAGGCCTTCGTCCCCATAACCCGTTTCATCCGAGAACAGGGCGCCGTGCCGGCCATCCAGTTGGCGCACGCGGGGCGCAAGGCGTCGACCGATCTCCCCTGGAAAGGGAGCGGCCCGCTCGATGCCAGGCACCGCGGCTGGCAGACCATAGCGCCGAGCGCGCTTTCCTTCGACTCCGGCCATCCGCCGCCGCGCGAGGCGACCGTCCAGGACCTGGAGATCATCCTGGGGCAGTTCGCCTCGGCCGCCCGCCGCAGTATCGAGGCCGGCTTCGAGGCGGTCGAGATCCACATGGCGCACGGCTACCTGCTGCATGAATTCCTCTCGCCGCTGTCCAACCTCAGAAAAGACGATTTCGGCGGCTCACTGGAGAACCGTTGCCGCTTCCCCCTCAGGGTGGCGAAGGCCGTGCGCGAGATATGGCCCGAGCATCTGCCGGTTTTTGTCCGAATATCGGCTTGTGACTGGGTGGAGGGGGGGTGGGATCTGGAACAGACCATGAAACTGGTAGGGGAGCTGAAAAAAATCGGCATAGATCTCATCGACTGCTCCAGCGGGGGACTCGTGCCCGAGGCGAACCCCCCTTTCGGTCCGGGGTTCCAAACCCCCTTTGCCGAGGCGATACGGCAGCGAATGGGGATCGCCACCGGCGCCGTCGGTTTCATCACCGAGCCGGCCCAGGCGGAGCAGATTGTCGCCACGGGCCTGGCCGACGCCGTCTTTCTGGCGCGCGGCCTGCTGAGAGACCCTTACTGGCCGCTGCAAGCAGCCAGGGCCCTGGGCGTAGATATACCCTGGCCGGTCCAGTATGAGCGCGCGAAATAGGCGGGGAGGGGAGGCGGATCAGCGCAGCCTGATTCCCTCTTTCGTTATCTCGATGATCCCTTGCTTGTACAGGTTCCCGATAATCGCCTTAAAGCTCTTTTTGCTCATCCTGAACATCTCGGAGATCAGATCAGGCGGGGATTTGTCCCCCACGGGAAGAAAGCCCCCCCTCTCGCGCAGCACCCGCAGTATATTATCCTTGCCGCTGACGATGTCCTGCACGCCGTCCTTCCTAAGCGTCACATCTATCTTGCCGTCGCTGCGTATCTTCTTGACGAACCCCTTCACCGTCGCGCCCAGTTCGTTTTTGCCGAACAACTCGCTTTTGAACAGCAGTCCGTCATGGCGGCCGTTTATGATCACCTTGGCGCCAAGGTCGCCGAACTCGTAGAAGGTGAGTTTCACTTCTTCTCCCTCCTTGAGGGAGATATGGGTTCTGTCCAGGAACTTGCCGATCTTGGCCGACGCCGCGATCCGCTCGGAGCGGTCAAGGTAGACCCGCACCAGGTGCTTTTCACCCTTTTGCATCGGGCGTGGCTGCTCGCTGAAGGGGACCAGCAGGTCCTTTTCCAGCCCCCAATCGAGAAAAGCCCCGACGCTGCCGACATCCTTCACCTCCATGACGGCAAAATCCCCCACCTGCGCCTTCGGAGTGAGCGTGGTGGCGATAAGCCGGTCTTCCGAATCAAGGTACACGAATACCTTCACGTGTTCGCCAGGCTTCAGCCCCTCCGGGACATATTTGGTCGGCATGAGGATTTCCCCGAGCTCCGATACCAGGTAGACGCCTATCGCACTGAGCTTTTTTACCTCGAGCCGGTTATATTTTCCAATTTCAAGCATGTTCTATCTCCGTTAACAAGTCTCATAAGCAGTCGGGTCTTCATTGATCAAGCCGGGCAACCGGCAGCACAGTCTAGCGAAAACGAATCGGACCACATCCGAAGCACTATAACAGATAGCGGCAATACGGGCTAATTCTTTATACCGCTATCGTTTTGACTGACAATACCGGCGTGGCAGGCTACATACCCGTTATAATTGAGACACAAGCCTTCCATGTTTGATTTTGTTAATCCTGCAACATGAAGCAAGATGATATTTTTTTAAATGGACTTCAAAGGTGCATCATAATATGTTTACATGATTATAGATTCAAAGGCCTTCACGCGGTACTTCGGATTAACTCTGATCAGGCAAAACGAAGGATAAAACCGTAGCGGATTTATCAGATTTTTATCAGACTTTATCAGACTTTATCAGACTTTATCAGACTTTATCAGACTTTATCAGACTTTATCAGATTCGATCCGCGTGAAATGCCTTTGACTTAGATGATAAGGTTTCACTCTTGACGCGAAAAACTAGAAGCAGGGTTAGCTGACGGGGGAAGGGCCGTTGTTTTTTTGGCAAATCCCCCTGTTTACGAACTATCGGAGGCTGTTTGAACGCTTTAAGCTTGAAAATCAAGATGACGGTCGCGGTATCCCTGTTGACCGCCGTCCTGCTGTCCATACTCGCTCTGTCCGCACAAATGTCCGTCGTAACCCAGATCAAGGCCCTGGTATCGAGCCAGCAGTTCAACATGCTTTCGGCAATAGCCGATCAGATCGACGACAAACTTCAGACCTCGCATCACGAATTGGTGGCTGCAGCCGGTACGCTCAGGGAGGAAGAGCTCGATGACCCGGCTCGGCTGAGCCATTTTTTCGATAAAAGACCCGATACGTTGGCTATGTTCGACAACGGACTGTTCCTGTTCTCGGCCAAGGGTGATTTGCTGTCTGGCAATCCACTCGCCCCAGAGATGCTCAACAAGAACTATTCCCACCGCGACTACCTCAAAAAAACCCTGGCAAGCAAAGCCCCGCAGATATCCGAGCCTTTCATCTCGGCTCAATCCCATCGGCACCCCATCATCATGTTCACGGCCCCTATCTTCGATCACGAGGGGGAGGTGATCGCAGTTCTTGGAGGGAGCGTCGACCTGACCAAGAAAAACTTCTTGAGCAAGCTTGCCTCGATCAAACTCGGGGAGCGCGGCTACCTCTACCTGTACAACAACGACAGGGTGTTGATCGTGCACCCCGACCCTGCGCGCGTCTTCAAGCAGGATGTGCCTCCCGGCGTGAACGTCCTCTTCGACAGGGCGATCCAGGGTTTTGAAGGGACCGGCGAGACCGTCACCTCCCGAAAGCTTCATGCCATCAGTTCCTTCAAAAGGCTCAAGACGACCGGCTGGATCATCGCCGGCAATTTTCCTCAAACCGAAGCGTACGCACCGGTATACCGGGCACAGCACTACATGCTGCTCGCGCTCCTGTTCGTGTTCCTGATCTCCGTCTTTGCCGTCTGGCTCGCCATGAAATACTTGACGGCCCCCCTCGTCTCCTTCACCGGCCAGATATTGGCGCTCGCCAGGAATACCGACGGCTCCCCGAGCCGGGTCCATGTCGGGACCGGCGACGAGATCGGAATGCTGGGCGAGGCGTTCAACCTGCTGCTGCAAAAACTGGAAGACCAGAAAAAGGAGTTGAAGAAGCAACTCGACTTCTCCCAGATTCTCATGGACACGACTCCCACCCCTGTTTTTTACAAAGACGACCAGGGGAAATACCTCGGTTGCAACCAGGCGTTCCTTGACTTCAACGGTTTTACCCGCCAAGGCATCATCGGTAAAAGCGTATTCGAGATCGCCCCGTCCCAACTGGCGAAGGTGTACCATCAGGCGGATCTCGACCTCTGCAACCACGGGGGACTGCAGGTTTACGAAGCCAAAGTCCTCCATGCCGACGCCACCCAGCGCGACGTCATGTTCTTCAAGACCACTTTTCCCGCGGCCGACGGCAATGTCGGGGGCTTGATCGGCGTGATGCTGGACATCACCGAGCGCAAGCAGGCCGAGTCGGCCCTGCAGGCCCAGAAGGAATTTGCCGAGCGCCTGGTGCTGAGTTCCGCCATGCCGAGTTTCGTCCTTGACCGCTCGCACCGGGTCATCATCTGGAACCATGCCTGCGAGGCGCTGACCGGCATCAAGGCCTCCGAAGTGCTGGGTACCAACCAGCTCTGGAAGGTGTTCTACGAATCTCCCCGGCCGCTCCTGGCGGATTTCGTCCTGGAGGGGAATCTTGATTTGGTGCATAAATATTACGAGGTAGCCGCCAAATCCACGCTGATACCGGAAGGTATAATGGCCGAGGGATCTTATCTCGGTCCGCTGGGGAACTGGCATTACGTCACCATCAATGCGGCCCCGATCCGCGACAGCGAGGGGGTGCTGGTCGGCGCCATCCAGACCCTTGAAGACATCACCGAGAGGAAACTGGCGCAGGACGCCCATGAGAAGATCCGGCGCCAACTGCAGTTGATACTCGATGCAGCGGGAGAGGGGATAAACGGCGTAGACATGGAGGGTAGGATAACCTTTGTCAATCCCGCCGCGGCGCAGATGGTCGGCTGGTCCCAGGAGGAACTGCTTGGCCTGCATCAACATTCGATTATGCACCACACCAAGGCGGACGGCACCCCGATTCCCGTGGAAGAATGTCCCATCTCCATTGCCTGCAGGGCGGGTCAACCCCGCCAAGGTGAGGACGAGTTGTTCTGGCGCAAGGACGGCACCAGTTTCAGTGCGGAGTACAACTGCAGTCCGATCCGCGAGGACGGGGAACTGGTGGGAGCTGTCATCATCTACAAGGATACGACCGAGCGAAAACAGGCTGAGGAGCAGTTGTTGAAACTGTCACAGGCGGTGATGCAGAGCCCGGTTTCTATCGTCATCACCGACACCCTGGGCAATATCGAGTTCGTGAATCCCATGTTCAGCCAGATCAGCGGGTATCCCGAGGAGGAGGTGCTGGGCCGGAATCCGAGCATGCTCAAGGGGGGGAGGACCTCGCCGGAGATATACAAGCACCTCTGGGACACCATCACCTCGGGACGCATCTGGTCCGGCGAACTTCACAACCGGCAGAAAAACGGGGAGAGCCAGTGGGAGCACGCGACAATCTCGCCGATCAAGAACAGTCATGGGGGCATCAGTCACTACATGGCCTTCATGGAAAACATATCCGAGCGCAAAAAGCTGGAAGAACAGTTGCGCCAGTCGCAAAAGATGGAAGCTATCGGTCAGTTGGCTGGTGGAGTTGCGCACGATTTCAACAACGTGTTGACCGTCATCATGGGCTTTGGCCAAATGTTGCAGCATTCCTTGCCGGTCGGCGATCCGAAATTCGCGCACATGGAACAGATCCTCAATGCGGCCGACAGGGCCGCCCATCTGACAAAGAGCCTGCTTGCCTTCAGCCGCAAACAGGTCATGCGGCTTCAGCAGGTGGAACTCAACGACCTGACCCGGAATCACACCAAGTTCCTGGTCAGGATCATCGGCGAAGACGTGACGCTTAAGACCAGCTTTAGCGAGCAACCGCTTCATGTTTTGGCCGACAGCGGCCAGATCGAGCAGGTCTTGATGAATCTTGCCACAAACGCCAGGGACGCCATGCCGGTCGGAGGTGAAGTCTGCATCAAGATCGAATCGGTGCAACTGGACAAGGAATTTCATCAGCAGCACGGCTACGGCGTGCCCGGCCCTTATGCTCTCATCACGGTAACGGACACCGGCGCAGGGATGGACATAGAGACCCAGCAAAAGATATTCGAGCCCTTTTTCACCACCAAGGCGCCAGGCCGCGGGACCGGCCTCGGGCTGTCCATTGTCTACGGCATCGTCAAGCAGCACGGGGGGTATATCACCATCTTGAGCCAGTGCGGTTTGGGGACGACCTTCAATATCTATCTGCCGCTGATCACCGGACAGGTACGGCAAACCGAGAAAATCCCCTCGCTGCTTCCTGTGGGGGGGAAGGAGACCATCCTGGTCGTAGAAGACGATCCCGCGGTTTTGCACCTGGTGGACTCGGTACTGAAGAGGTACGGGTACACCGTACTTCGGGCCGGCAGTGGAGAGGAAGCCTTGGAGTTGTATCAATCGAACGCGCCTGAGATCAGCCTGGCACTTCTGGACGTGATCATGCCGAAGATGAACGGCAAGCAGCTTTGCGATGTACTCAGGCAACAATCACCACACCTGAAAGTGTTGTTTTTGAGCGGGTATACCGCAGATCTGCTTCAGGACAAAGGAATACCCATGATCGGAATCGACATCATGATGAAACCCGCCAAGCCGGTGGAACTGGCCAGGAAAGTACGGGAAATGCTGGATGCAGTCTAAAAGATCCTCCGAACACATATCAACCCTTTAAAAACAGATACTTGCGAGGTCCAATTCATGCTGATCGAACACATGACCATGGATGAATTCACCAATGGCCTGGCCGTCAGCAAGACGGTGTACATACCGTTTGGCTCCGTCGAAGAGCACGGCAGCCATCTGCCGCTGTCCACCGACACCATCGAAGCCTATGAAGTAGGCAAGCGCGCATCCGAAAGAATTCCGCTTTTCGTCGCGCCGCCGGTACATTACGGTTCCTGCCGTTCGACATCGCGCCATCCGGGAACCATCTCAATCAGCACCGGCACCCTGAAGGCACTGTTGAAGGACATCGTGCGCTCGCTGCACGCCCAAGGTTTGTTCAATTTCGTCGTGCTCACCGGGCACGCCGGCGGATCGCACCGGATGGCGCTGCAGGACGCCGGCGAGGAACTTATCGCTGAACTGCCCGAAATCAACATGGCCGTCGTCACCGAATACGATCTGGCAAAAGAGACGGCCGCGCACCTTATCGAAACCCGTGGCGACGCACACGCAGGCGAGATCGAAACCTCACGCATCATGCATTCCCATCCGCATTTAGTCAAAGGGATCGGCGTACCCGAATACCCGAGTTTTCCCACCGGGATCCTGGTTCGGGACAAGCGCAGTTTCTGGCCGGGCGGCGTCTGGGGAGATCCCACCAAAGCGAGCGCCGAGAAAGGCCGGCTGATTGAATCCCTGGTGGCCGACAAGGTAGTCGAGTTGGTAAAAGCCCTGGAGAGCAGGCGCTGGTAATTGCCCAAAAAGCGGCTTCCAAATTTGGCATGTAGAGGGACTTTGGGTTCAAAACAAGGGGTAAGCCTGCACCGTTTTTTTGCGCAGTGGCGCCAGGAGCGGTTTTACAAGGCGAGCGGCAAGAGCAAGGGCAAAAAAAGAAAAGGGGGCCTGGCTCAAAAGAGAGAAACTCACTAGATCAGCGCGACCAGCCGATACTCGCACGACAATACGCGGTCGTTGAAATATGAGCAGCGGCATTTCTGCCGCGATCATTATCTTGTGCCGCAGACATTCTGAGATAACATTGAGGAACACCGCAAAGGAATTTTACCCCTCAGTCATAGCAGATTGCCGGGACAGGCAAAGATCCGGCGAACCTTCCGAAGCATCCCATCGTCAGCCAGAAAAGCAACAATGACCATCCTCCCTAAACACATATCTAAAAGAACTCCTCAACTTTACATAATATATCTTATGGGACGTAAACGGTAAGTCCAGAGGGGGCATGCTATGTCATCATATCATATCTCATCTTCAACAATGTTGCGGAAGCCTTGACGGGACTAAATGTGTTTAAGTCAGGTATGGTTGTAAAACGGTTCGCAGCACATCGTTGCCACGTCGAAGAGTGGATTCGTTGACATCCTCACAGCCAACTTCAAGATAATTCAGCCAAAACAGAGCCACCAGCCAGATTGCATCTGCAAAATTTCCTTTTTCTGTGTCATTCATGGCTTTGATACTTCCATTGGCAATACCGCAATCGATTGTATAGCGGATCATGTCAAGCATCTGACGGTTAGTAGAATGAAAACACTCTTTAAGTAATGGATCGTTCATTATCAGCGCAGTTAATTCGCGCTTGAAGAAACGATAGCGCCAGTTGTACTCCTGAATCATGATAAAGGTTTGCTCCATCGCCTCTATCGACCCTGGCTGGTACTTATTAAGGATGATTTGGTACTTTTCAAGACCATATTCGTCCATTTGTACGAATATGGCGCGTATGATGTCTTCCTTGTTGCGGAAATGGTAGTAAAGGTTGCCGGGACTGATGCCAATGGCGGTGGCAATATGATTGGTCGAAACTGCCTTGGTCCCCTGTTCGTTAAAGAGCTGAATAGCAGTATCGATGATTTTATCACGTGTTTTCATGTCTGATTTTACCTTTGATGACCCTGTCTAACAGTCCTGCCACCGCGATAATGCTGAAACTTCCCTTCACTTCACAGCGCATATCGTCAATAATCAAGATGCATCGTCTTGAACTTTTCCAGAACCCGGCTGAATATTTTCATACGGATCAGCATCCCATGCAGACCAAAGCGAAAAAGTGTCGGCACCATCCGGTAAAACGGAACGGCCTTGATCCAGAGGTTGGCAAACTCCTTGTAAAAGTCCTGTATTGGCAACGTGGTGGGGAACAGGGTGTGCAGCATGTCATATAATTCAGGTTTACGAGACAGCAGCTCATCCTCCCTTGTGTCATGAAGTTCGGTGCCAGGAAGAGGTGTCATGACGGTAAATGTTGCATATTTGTGTTTCATCTTTCGGACGTACGCCAGCAACGTGCTGAAGTCTTCTTTAGTATAAGCCGGATCAACCATGTAGGAGGCGTACATCATTATCCCGAGGCTATCAAGGATTTTGACCGCCGCTGCCTGTTGCTCTGTGCTGATCCCTTTCTTCATGGCTTTGAGCCGGATATCCGAGAAGTCCTCCATCCCTACAAATACCTGTGCAAGGCCGATTTTAGACCACTTGGCGAAGAGTTCGGGGTGATTCACGATGGTGTCTACCCGGCCATAGAGAAAATACTTTTTGTGGATACCGGCAGAGGCAATCAAGTTGGCCAACTTGTCCATCCGCTTTACATCACACATGGATTCGTCGTCGCAAAAGAATACATTAGGCTCCGCCACGGTGAGCAACTCCTCGACAACCTGTTCGGGGGCACGGCGCAGGTATTTACCTTCGGTGATCTTCCAGAGTGCACAGAAGGTGCAGCGCGCCGTGCAGCCAAGCGAAGTACGTACCGAGGCCAGCGGCGTGAACCACTCGCTGAAGTACTGCTTCCGGTAATTGGCAGTGAGAGAACGATCAGGAAACGGCAGCGCGTTAAGATCCGTGTATGGTCTCGGTTTACTGAATATCATGCTATCCATGTGGGGAATGGCAATACCGTCAATGTGGGAGAAACTGCTTCCCGTTTCCACCGCGCGGAGGATTTCCCGCAAAGTGAAAACCCCTTCACCAATAACCACCGCGTCAATCCGGGCATCATTGAAATCTTTTGGTCGTACCGTGGCATGGTGGCCACCAACAACAATCAGGACTTCGGGAGAGATGGCTTTCAGGCGTTCCGCCATTTTTTTAATGATATTGACATGACTGGTAAAGCCGGTCAGTCCCACCACATCAGGTTGAAACCGGCGGTATGTGCTTTCGTAATCAGGTTCAATCCTGGCATCAAGCAACTGAACATCGTGGCCATCTTTCTTCAACCCCGCCCCAAGGTATTCAAGGGCCAATGGCTCAAAAAGGAAAATCTCATCTGTCAATGGATCACAACTAGGGGGTTGAATGAGAAGTATCTTCATCTTTTCTCTTCCTCCGCATTAGAGTATTTATTCTAAAATAGAATATTTACTCTAGCTTGGCAAGATGAAAGTTCGTGCTTGAATGTAAGCACTTTAAATACGTGATGATCCGCGGGATCGAGAAGAGAGATATCTTCGTCGATAACCGCGACCGGTCCGACTTTCTCGATCGCTTCTCCCGGTTGCTGATGAAAACCAACACCGATTGTCTCGCCTGTAGGCTCTTATGCTGATTGACTACCAATTTGTGTGGGTTATCTTTTTGGGGCTTATGGTGTCTCATATATCTCGCGTTCGGCGCAGCGGCGGAGCGTTAGCGGAGACCGTCTGCCGACGGATGTTGGTCCTGAACCTTCAGCGATCAGCCTTCAGCTTTTCGCGCAGCGCCTATCATTCTTGAGCGTAATTCATCTTTAATTGCTACTGATCCTGGCACTATTATGATCTCCGTCAGTTGCTTCAAATCCTTAAGTTTCAATATCTCATGTCCTGTAGCCCCCTTGATGCCGTGAGCCCACATAAAAAGCTCAGCGCCGCGCAAGTTGGGCTCAATAATGACACCAGGGTCAGTTGCGCCAACATACTCCTCCCTCAGATCGTCCGTGTGGCCATAGTGGCAATAATTTAGGAGGCCCAATCCATATAGGCCCGAAGCACAATGAGGCACAAGATCCCTCATCATACGAGAATCGGTTGTACCTAATGCAGCTTCAATAACTACATTTGGGATATATATGGGCATTTTGAGTCGATCGCCATGCACGCCAATATTCAATTGGCCTCTATGATAAAAGGAGGCAGTAAGATAGTAGGTTAAGTAATGAAAACGAATTTGATATGAAGACATTTGTTTTATTTTAGCTAATATAGGAATCCCTCTGTCATCTCTACCGTCTACTGTCTTGGAGGATGCAACTACTCCAGCAAAATACTCAGCAGTTATCTCGTCCTCACAGAATCTACCTTCATCAATGATGTTCTTGAGAACTCGTGCATTTACTGCCCCTAGCTCATCGGCGCGACCTTCTAGCTTATCAATTGCCTTGCTGAAAATAGTGTCTAGATTGACATTACATTTATGGATTAGTCCTTTCATCTCGGCCCCAAGATAATCTGCAGTCGGCCCCAGTATCTTTCCCATGAGATCTTTTGAACCTAGGACAGCTAAGCCGGTTCCAATTACAGTTGTAGGGTCCATCTTTTCTCCTCATTCAAGACCAACGGGGCCAGGGCGCACCGGCGAAGCGTAGACCGTGTGCCGCCACGTGGTTGAGCACTCATTCTGCCGTTGCCTTTTCCACTTGTAAGGCTTCCACAGGTTTAAGATAAAACACTAATCTTTCAGGAGCTTCTGGGGCCCTTGCCCAAGTTGATCTATCTTGTATTTCTTGCCGCCATTCCGAGACGATTTGTCGGGTATTAATGTCGATGACAATTGTTCTTGCAATGACATAAGAACTCCACAAGTATGGAATCCCAGAACCATCGCCTGAAATTCTCCATTCTTCCGCGACTTGGAAGATCGTCGTCATCACATGTGTCATGGCAGGATGCTTTTCTTTAATATCTTGCCACAGATGTGAATCTATCATCGAAGGCTCTGCATTGACCTTAATTGCTTTTGCTATCGATTTGTTAGTTTCAGCATCTAGTGGAAAAAGTGATGCCCCGCGAAGACGAACGAGCGGCCCTTGCAGCTTTGTAAGATCCGCTCTACGCTGCGTTGGGCCAATGCTGCTAAAAGCTACAACTGTAGAATCGGCAAGTCCTATGGTTTTATCTGTGTAATTGTAACCCATGCCACTACCATCGATATCCTTGATCTGAAGCATTTCGGCATTGGACCTAATAGAATGCCAATCACTTACCGAGCTACTTGAAGCACATGAGCACATTAACAATGTTGCAAAACAAATGAATATTAATGTTGGTTTCATTGATCACTCCTTTTGTCGATTTTGGATACAATAACACTTGCAGCATTTTTCAAGGGTGTATTGAAGGAGTAGCTACGTTTTACATCATCCGTATAGACAACATAGATGTTAATATTACGACTGTCGTCTAGTTCTGATTTAACAAAGGATATAGACGCTGATTTTACCCCCAAATCAACGATACGCCTTTTGATGAAATCCTTTTCAACTTCTGTACTGCCTGTAATTTGTAAATTAAATTTGCCAGCGTCAGCAGTATTTCTGAGAGACGCACGTTCTTGCGCTTCATTTTTTCTGGTTCTAGGAGGAAATTTTTGTACTTCTTTTTCAGGACGGGAGAAGGTTGTCGGTGATGGGGGGACTTTATTTTCAAGACTTGAGGGAGCTAATGGTCCACTTTTCGGGGATTGTTCTTTGTATTTGTCACCTGCGCGTGAACTTGAGCCAGAGGCACGGGGGGCTTTATCAGAAAAGTCGTGAAACTTCGGGTCATCCAGTGGCGTTGAAATAAGTTGAGCAGGATTGAAGAAGTAAACTATAGCAAATACTGCCAAAGCTCCCCCTGCCTTTAACCATGCACCTAATTTAAGATTTATAAAGCCTGGAATAAATGCCGCGATGCCTGCTATTGCTATTGCTAAAATAATTCTAAATACATTGTATTGGAATGCAGTTGGATTAGGGAAAGCAATTGCTAAAACAAGCATTGTAATTATAAAAACAATTCCAAATGTGAATATCAGTATTTGTTCAGTGCTCATTTTTACAATCTTATCATCAGTTTTCATAACTCTCCCGACATATGTTGATAATATAGAATTCAGGTTAGATAAATCTCGCATGTCAACTACCATGCAGTTGAGTGGACCCTATAGTCAAGACAATAAAAGGTCGAGTTTAAGGTGGTGCCCGGTCGCGCAGCTGACCGGCGCTGCCCCGATTTTGAGCGTGGCTTTACGCTCAACAAATTTGTCTACGATTCTTGCTCCGCCGCCGCTGGCCGTGTGGTAGACCTCGACCGGAGTACGATTGCCCAGCGATTGATGGGGCCGCTCCGTGTTGTAAAACTCGAAATACTCGGTCAGGCCCAACCGTAATCCGAGCATGTCGACATACCCTTTCAGGTACACATCCTCGT
>Ga0209317_1001782_pt1 | contig 17333 bp, 14 predicted proteins | sample RifGroB2_FD_183994 | JGI IMG/M metagenome (GOLD analysis project Ga0209317, IMG submission 183994) | Soil microbial communities from Rifle, Colorado, USA - Groundwater B2 (SPAdes) (version 2) | ecosystem: Environmental > Terrestrial > Soil > Unclassified | place: Rifle, Colorado | collected... | reverse complement strand
TGATGAATGTGCGGATGCGACGCTTTCATTCCTCTATGGCACGGGATTAGAAGCCGTTCGGCCATCCGGCGCCTGCAATACCAGTTCGCCTAATGCCCGGATGAAGGTGGGATGGGTATTGAGGGCAGCGCAGGTATGCAGGGTCATGCCTGATCGGCTTGCCCTTTCCTTGAACAGGATGTCGATCTCGTAGAGTGTCTCGATATGATCCGAGACAAAACTGATCGGTACCATGAGCACGGTGCGGCATCCTTCATCCGCCAACCGGTCGAGTGTTTCCTGGGTGGACGGGGAGAGCCATTCGACCGGACCGCTCCGGCTCTGGTAGCATAGCCTTCCTTTCCTGCCGACAGCCTTCTCGACGGCCTCGATGGTTTCCTTGACATGATCGACATAGGGGTCGCCCTCCCGGATGAAGGAGACGGGGAGACTGTGGGCGCTGTAGACTATCGTCGTCTGCGGATCGCCGCAGGCCGCCAGTCCTTTCTTGATGTTCTCCGCCAGGGCGAGGATGTAGGAGGCTTGGGCAGGCCAGGCGGGGATGACCGTGACCGGCAATTCCGGGGCAAGTTTTTCCAGGTGCCGGCTAAAGTTGCGAAGCGATGAGCCGGTGGTGGCCCTGGAATAATGAGGGTATAACGGCAGGAGTGTAATCCGGTCGACTTCATGCCGGAGCAGGGTTCGGATGGCCTCGTCGGCAAAAGGAGGCCAGTAGCGCATGGCGACAGTGACAAGGTAGTCGCCTTCAGTGGCCAAAACTTTCTGCAGGGCATTGGCCTGTTGCAGGGTTATGGCTTTCAGAGGCGATCCGCCGCCGATTTTAGCGTAATTGGCCTTGCTTTTTGGTGCTCGACGCCGGGCTATGAGCCAGGCCAGAGGCCTCTGCAGGAAGGCGGGACCAAGCCTGATGATGTCCCGGTCGCAGAACAGGTTGAACAAAAACGGACGCACGTCCTCAAGGGTATCGGGGCCACCCATGTTGAGCAATACAACGCCCTTCCTGCCGTTTGTCATGTCGGATTTTTCGAAAGGTTGTATGAGGATTTGATAAAGAATCAGCATTGTACTCATATTTTTTGCGAATGGCGAGATTTCTCAAACGGTCGCCATGAAAAAGTTAGAGCCGCCTGAATTCCTAAAGCAAATCAAGGCACCATCCTTGCATCTGAAGCGGAGCAGAATATAATATAAGCAAGAGCAGGTTATCTCCTCTTCCGAGGATTTATCTGCAGGGGATTGCATCTTGCGATGCATGAGTAGAACAATGGCAGAAAACCATTGTTTGAATCCGTGATGGAGGGATTATATGGAACTGAAGATCGAAGCCCGAAATGTTGAACTCCGTAAAAGCTGGCAGACTAAGATCAGTGAAGAACAGGAAAAGCTCATTCGCCATTACCCCAATTTTGTCCTTCATTTACGTATCAGCATTGAAGCCACCACCGGTTACAAAGAGGGAGGGTATGAGATCAAGCTCGTTGCATCGGTACCAAATGATACGGTTGTCGTGACCAGGAATGCAGAAGCTGTGCGTGCCGCACTGACTGAATCCTTTGACGTTCTTGCTTTGCAGTTGAAAGAAATTCAGCGGAAAAAGAGGAAAAGCAAAAAACAACCCGGAGTTGAAGAGTCGACCGACAAAGTCGGCGTGATAAGAAAGATTTCTCCGCAAGAATCCTACGGCTTCATCATGTCATCGGATAAAAGGGATATATATTTCCACGAAAATGCTCTTAAAAATCTCAATATGGAAAGTCTCAGTGAAGGGGACAGTGTCGTTTTCGGTGAGACCTCCGGCGACAAAGGACCTCAGGCTTCATGGGTGAGGGCGGCCGGCTGACAGAATATATTAAATTGACATAACGACAAAAAGGAGCCTGAGGCAGACATTCTGTCCCAGGCTCCTTTTTTGTGGGATGTCCAGGGGGCAGATCTATGGTAAATAAGCTGGTGCGGTGAGCGGCGGTTGCCGGTGCTCATCCTGCCAATGCCTGGTGAAATTATAACTGCATTCAAAAAAGGGAATAGACCCCGAACCGTGAAAAAAGAAATCTACATAATTGACGGAAGTTCATACATTTATCGCGCATATCATGCTATTGTGCCCCTTTCGAACAGCAAGGGAACGCCCACTCACGCGGTGCTCGGCTTTATCAACATGGTGAGACGTCTGGTGCGGGAGAAAAAGCCGGAGCATATCGCTATCGCCTTCGATAGCCGAGGACCGGTTTTTCGGCATGAACTGTACACGGCATACAAGGCAAATCGGCCGACCATGCCCGACGATTTGCAACTCCAGATCCCGTATATCAGAAAATTTGTCGAAGCCTCGAATATCCTGATGCTCCAGCAGGATGGAGTGGAGGCGGATGATATTATCGCCTCGGTGGTGCGAACCTTTACGGCTTTGGGTCACTCGGTTGTACTGGTTTCGGGCGACAAGGACCTCCTGCAGCTGGTGGACGCGAACGTGGTGATGTGGGACCCGATGCAGGATAAAGTGATGGATCGGGAGGCAGTCCATGGCAAATATACCTTATATCCGGAGCAGCTGCTGGAATACTTTGCCCTGGTCGGCGACAGTTCGGATAATGTCCCCGGGATCGCCGGGATAGGTCCTAAGACCGCGGCAAAACTGATCTGCAGCTACGGTAGCCTGGAGGGGGTATACAGCAGTATTGACGAGCTCAAGCAGTCAAAAATGAAGGAGAGGCTTATTGCCAGTAAGGCAGATGCCTTTCTTTCCCGGCAGTTGATCAGTCTAAAAAACGATGTGTGCGTTCCCTGCGAGCTTGCCGATTATGCGATCCGGAAGTCTGACGACCACCTGTTGCTCGAGATCTTCCAGGAGTTGGAGTTTACCAGCCTTCTGAAGGGATTGGATATTGCAACGCCTGTACCCACCGACGGCTTTACCATCGTGCGAACCAGAGCCCAGCTGGTTGAAATGGTTGAATTGCTCGATCAGGCCAAGATCTTGGCGGTCGATACGGAAACGACATCCCTGAATGCCAGAATCGCCCGGCTGGTCGGCATCTCTCTTTGCGCAGATCTCGACCGGGCCTTCTATATTCCCTTTGGCCACCGCAATCAGGATGGCAGCCTGGCAGGTAAGCAGCTTCCATGGCAGGAGGTACTGGAGTCGATCCGGCCGTTGCTGCGCTCGGAAGATACGGTCAAGGTTGGCCACAACATCAAATACGATATCACCGTGCTCAAACAGCAGTGGGGGATAGAGCTCGGCGGAGAATTGGCGGACACCATGATAGCCGCCTATCTGATCGAAAACGGTGGCAGATCCTTGAAACTCGACGAGCTGTGTCTGGCGCGAGGCGTGCGCATGACAACCTATGCGGAGGTCACGGCAGGCGACAAGAGGGACGATAGCTTTGCCTACGTCGACCCCGTCAAGGCCGGGATCTACAGTTGCGAGGATGTCTATGGAACCCTCATGCTCTGGCAGGAATTTGGCCCGCAGCTCGAAGCCAAGGGGGTGATGGACCTCTTTCGCCGGGTTGAGATGCCGATCGTTACCATCCTGGCCGAAATGGAAACTGCGGGTATACGCGTCGATACCGCGATTCTTGCCGGGTTATCCAAAGAATTCACGGAAAAGCTCCGCATGTTGGAGGAACAGGTCTATACCCTTGCCGGCCACGAGTTCAATATCAACTCCCCCCGGCAGTTGGGACAGGTGCTTTTTGAGGAGCAGGGCCTGCCCTATGGACGCAAGAACAAAACCGGTTATTCAACCGATGTCGGAGTTTTGGAAAAGCTCGGGAGAATCAATGAATTACCGGAAAGGGTGCTGCAATATCGGACCGTGGCGAAGCTGCTGTCGACCTATATCGATAAGCTTGGCCAGTTGCAGGATCCGGAAACGGGCAGGGTTCACACCTCTTTCAATCAGGCGGTGGCCGCAACCGGCCGCCTGTCCAGCAGCGACCCCAACCTGCAGAATATCCCGATCCGGACCGAGGAGGGGAACCGAATCCGCGGAGCCTTTGTTCCCGGCGAGGGCTTGATCTTTCTCTCGGCCGACTACTCGCAGATCGACTTGCGGGTTCTTGCCCACTACTCGGGGGATACAGCTCTGGCCGGCGCTTTTCTGGCAGGTGAGGATATCCATGCCAGAACTGCCGCGGAGATTTTCGGCGTATCGCCCTTGCTGGTGACTTCAGAGATGCGGCGGGTAGCCAAATCCATAAATTTCGGCATCGTGTACGGCATGAGCAGCTTCGGTCTCGCCAATCAGCTGGATATAGGCAGGAAGGAGGCACAACGGTTTATCGAGCGATACTTTGCCCTGTATACCGGTGTGCAGCGTTTCATGGAGGAGATCGTGGCAAAGGCACGGATATGTGGATATGTAACGACCCTGCTCGGCCGGCGGCGCAGCATCCCGGAAATCAATTCAAAAAACAAGGTGCAACGGGAATTTTCCGAAAGGACCGCGATCAACACACCGATCCAGGGGACTGCCGCCGACATCATCAAGCTGGCGATGATAGAGTGTCGGCGTGCGCTCACGGTGAAAGGTCTCATGGCCAGGATGCTGCTGCAGATCCATGATGAACTGGTGTTCGAGATGCCGGAAGAAGAGGTCGATACCGCCACACCGATAATCAGAGCGGCGATGGAGAATGCAATCAAGCTTGACGTGCCGTTGACGGTCAATCTTCAGGTTGGCAGAAATCTTGCTAAATGAAATTTGCGGCCGGGGTAACAGTGGCAAGCCATCAAGGTACTTCCGGTGGTCCAAGCAAGACGATTTGACTTTTTTTGAGACAAACTTACAAGTGTCTTTTTCGGCGGATTAACTTATAAAAGTGTAAGGAAGGCGCATTTCTCGCCTGCAGATTGACAATGCCTGAAAACAAAGAATTGCAGCAGCTGATAAGTGAAATCAAGCTGTTTATGAAGTATGCGGTATCCGACGCCCAGATGGGAGCGGCGGAGGCGGTATTGCATAAATACCGGAACAACTCGCGAATCCTCAACCTGCTTCGCGAATATTATCTGGCCTTACCGGATGCCCGCGAGGAGCCGGTGCTGAGGATAGCGAAGCTCGTACAGCACCAGGGAGTATCGCTACTGGTTGTCACGACCTCGTCGGTTTCCTATGTCTACGTTTCTTCCGCCCAGCAAATTGTTTTGCTTGGTGAGTATCGTGCCGAACTGGAACCGGAGGTGCTGGAATATTTCGGTTTCGACAGCCATGAAGATTTCCTGAAGATTTGTCTGCCTGTCGGCGACCTTGAGGAATGCGTTCCGGGCAGCGAACCGACAATCTGTCCCGCCTGCGGAGTCAGCGAGGGAGAATACCATCTCCTAGGCTGTTCAATCGAGATTTGCCCGTGGTGTGAAGGCCAGCTGAGCAAATGCAATTGTCGCTTTGAGCAACTTGAAGTCGATGCGATCGACGAAGAGGAGCAGCTGGAAGAATTTGTCGATCTGCTTACAGCCAAGGGCCGGATTCCTTTCGAACAGGAACAGGTTCCGTTCTATCCGGGAACCAGTCGAGGACTGGACGGTGACGACACCGCCGGTGAGCTGGAGCAGTAAGAGTTGCTGTGAAAATTGCAGCAGCGGAAGATGCCAGGAAGGGTAGGGAGGGCAGGAGCGAGATATCACTCCTGCCCTCCCGGTGAGGGAAGAAACCGATTATTTTCCGGGCTTCGGATCCACGGTCTTGAGATAACGGTAGAGATCCGAATCGGAAGAGAGAACGAGTGAGGTATTGCCGCCGATCGTCTCCCGATAACTTTCCAGGGTTTTCTGAAAGGCAAAAAAATCCGGATCCTGCGCATACGCCTCCCCGTAAATCTTCGTTGCCTCAGCGTCCGCCTTGCCTTTCAACGTCACAGCTTCCTTGTTGGCGGTGGAGATTATTTCCTTCAGCTTTCGTTCGACCGTTCCGAGAATTTCCGCTTTGAGTCCTTCACCGGTGGAGCGTTTTTCCGCTGCGATGCGCTTTCTTTCGGAGATCATCCTGTCGTATACCTTGAGGCGGACCGAGTCGATGTAGTTGACGCGTTTGAACATGACATCGATCAGCTCGATGCCGTATTGCGGTGTGATTTTAGCTGCAATTTCGAGTATTTGCCTGGTTATCTGGTCGCGACCGTTGACGGGTTTTCCGCCGACCAGGCCGGGATCGGTGGTCTCCGACATGGTGGCCATCGACCAGTCCGAACTGCGGATTATCTCAATCAGATTATTCTTGTTGACCATGTCGCGCAGGGTGCCATCGATTATATTGCTCAAGCGCGACTGAGCCGTAGCCTCGGTCCTGACCGCCTGCAGGAACTTCAGGGCGTTCGTGATCCGCCAGCGGGCGGTGGCTTCGAGATAGACGTAGGTCTTGTCGTTGGTGGGGATCTGGTTCGGTTCGCCGTCCCAGATCAGGATCTTTTTTTCAAAAATTTCGGTATGTTGAATGAAAGGCATTTTAAAGTGCAGGCCAGCATCCGTAACCGGATCGCCAACCGGGGCGCCGAACTGGGTGATTACCACCTGTTTGCCTTCTTCCAGAATGAAGAAGCCGTCATAGATCAGGACAACCGCCAAAAGGACGAGACCTGCGAGAAAAAATTGTGCCACTTGTTTCATGTCTGTCTCCATTTGCAGATTATCGCTCTTGCTGTTGTTTCGGCTGGGCCGTCGACAGGCCGGGAGAGGAAAGATTCAGCAGCGGAATAGGTGACTGCTGGTTCTTGTCGATAACATAGACTGTCTGCACATTCGGCAGAATTTCCTTCATCGTCTCCAGGTACATCCGCGTCCGGGTAACCTCGGGGGCGTTTTTGTATTCCGCCAGGATATCGTTGAACCGCTGGGTTTCACCCTGGGCGTCGTTCACCCGCTGCGCCTGGTAACCGTATGCCTCCTCGATAATCTGTTTCGCTTCGCCGGCCGCTTTGGGGATGACCCGGTTGTAATTTTCCTGGGCTTCGTTGACCAGCCGCTTCATGTCCTGATCGGCTTCATTGACTTCGTTGAAGGCCGGTTTAACTTGGTCGGGGGGATTGATATCCTGAAACTGGACGGTAGTAATGGAAACGCCGGGCGTTCCCTTGGGGAACAAGCCATCCAGTTCGGCTTGCAGTTCCGCCTTGACCGAATTGGCGAGGAGGTCGCGGTTGCTGAGGAGATAGTCGAAATCCATGTTGCCGACAATCCGCCTCGTGACGCTTTCAGAGATGTCACGGATGGCCTGCTTTACATCGGAAACGATAAAGAGAAAGGAGTAAGGATCGGCAACCTTATATTGAACGATCCAGGCCACGTTGATGACGTTGGTGTCGGCCGTCAAGGTCAAGGATTCCATGTCGAAGCCGCGCTTGTCGAGCATCGATTGCTGGCCGGGAGTGCGGCTGCGGAAACCGAACTCCTCCATGCGGATATTCTCAACGTCGACCTTGTATAATTTATCGATGTAGGGAATCTTAAAATGCAAGCCGGACGGGGTTGTCCGGGAATATTGGCCGAACCTCAGGATGACGCCCACCTCGCTGGGTGCGATCTTGAAAAAGGACGAATAGACACCCTGGAGCACGATAATGATCAGTATAACCGTCAGGAGCTTGCCGATGTTGGCAAAAGGTGAAGTCGGCCGAGCGGGCTCCTGACCGTTACCGGGAGGTGGAGGGTTCTTCTTGTCGGTAAAGAAGTCCTGTAGTTTATTGATAAGCTGGGCTACAACTTCTTCCGGGGTCTGCGGCTTGTGTTTTTTTCCCCAGGGAGGTTGCTGATCTTGATTGGTCATAAAAATCTCCTGACTGGTTTTTCAGTACTCTCTTTCCTTTACATGTTTCATTCATATGAAAATGCAGGAAAAAATATTCTCCATGTGCTTCAGTTAGCCTGTAAGAGTAATAATTGACTGCTGCGAATGCAATCCGAATCGTGAAATTTTACAAAAAATGTTGAAGCTATATGGAGTTATCGGACAGCCCGTCACGATAAGGCAATGAGCCAGCACCCCAGGAGTACGATGATTGCGACCGTACCAAGCAGGCTTTGGCCTATAAACGATGTTCGGAGTGTCGAAACAAAGGGCAGACGTACCAGATTTCCGTAAGTGAGCCCGCATAACAGGCCGAAGAGGTGACCGCCGAGATCGGTTCTTGCTCCCGAAGAGCCAAGCATGGCGAGGAGTGCCAGGCCGGCCATGATCGGCATGAGAAAGAGCAGCCGGAAACGCGAAGACCTGCCGATATAGTTCATGGTGCACAGCATGCCGATGACGCTGAAAGTAGCGGTTGAAAAACCGACAAACAGATGTCCCGGGCCGTGGACCATGACGTTCAGCAAATTGGCGGACGCGGAGCTCAACAGCAAGGCGGTCAGGCCAATGCCGTTGCCGGTCAGATGGAAGAAGAAATGGAGGAGGAACAAACCGAGAATACTGTTGCTCAACAGGTGGACGAGGTCGGCGTGCAGGGTGAGAGGGGTGATCAACCGGTAGAACTGGTAGTCCTCGAGGATGGCCCTGGAATCGCCGGCCCCCTGGATAAACCAATACGAATCCGGTTGCCAATCGCCGGTGACCCCGTACATCAGGACCAGGCTGCCGATCAGAAGCGGCGCCATGGCCCGAAAAGTCGGGATAAAGTCCGCCTCGCCCTTCTGCAGTTCAGGGGGCTCCTGGTTTTCTACAGCGTATGCAGCAAGTTCATGTAGAGCCTTTTCCTCCATGGAGCGGGTGACGAATATTTCCATGCGGGTAGTGGAATGCATGTGTATTCGGTGCGTGATATCCACAGCGGAAAGCACCAGAGAATAAATATTCAGCGTTTCCGGATCCTGAATTTCGGCTATTCGGACTTCGGGGGACCGAGCATTGCCCGAGGGGGTGGTCGCGGGTTGATTTTCTGCATAATCCCGATCATTTGAGGGCATTACGGAAGGTTTTTGGCCTTGGAAGTGATGGCGGTACTGGCTCCCGCCTGAAATGGAGCGGTTGGAGCTGCCCGTTTGTCTGACCCCCACAAGGAGGTTAGGTGCCTTCACGAAATTCTTTCTTGAAAAAACAGGAAACGAATTTTTAAGGTACTTAAAACGGGCAGCTCTCCGTGCATCAGCTACAGTAATTATCTATCGCGACAATGGGTCCGAATTTTTCCTTCAATTGCAGCAACTCCTGCTTCTGCTTCTCGTATACCTCGAACAGCTTGGCGGGGATCTCCGCTTCTTTGCTGTACGCGGCGTACTGCAGATCGAGGCGTGCGACGATTTTGTCAATATAGAGACTGAACTGCTGAACATAGAGTGATTTCGGGTATTCCTTGTCGATGGTCTGAAACAGTTTGACCAGGTCCTCATATTGGGGCAGATAACCGATCGGCGTGGAGATCGCTTTCACGTCGCCGTTGGCAAAGAGCTCCAGCCAACCGAGCCAGACCTTGACATCTTTCTTCTCGCCCAGCAGCTTATCGCCGCTCCCTCCCCGATTACCGTGGGTGAGGAAATAGTTCAAGCCGGCCATAACCGGGCGTGTCTCAGCGGTAAACTTCGATGAGTTGAAAAAGACGAACTGCGCCTTCATATAATCGGCCAGGGCGCCGGGGATGAAGGGGGCATTGGCCCAGGGTTGTCGGTTGACGCCGGTAGCGCCAACTTCGGTGGCCGTGGCCTTGGAGACGATCGAAGCACCGATGGCAACGCCTTCGTCAGGATTCTTGGCGACCCACACCGGCGGCATGGTGTCACTGTCCCGGCCGGAATAGGTGATCACCTTGATCGGCGCGCCTGCCGGTGATTCCGACAGTTCTGTGGCGTGATTGGCGATGGCCGAGGCCTGCAAGGTGCATCTGGAATTCTTGTGGGACATAGGGATCGGTTTGCCGTCGGCATCGGTCTTGCCTTTAAACCATTCTCCCTGGAAATTGATTCCTCGGTCCGGATGCTCCTCACCGTTGCCCACCCAGTGGGGCACACCGTCGGCGACCAGGACGTTGGACCAGATCACTTCGGTGCCGTCGCCGCGCAGACATTTCATCAGGTGCGGGTCGCCTTCCTGATTGACATCCTCGACGATGCCGAAAATACCTTTCTCCGGATTGATGGCTCGCAGAACTCCGTCATTATCGATCCACATCTGGGCGAGATCGTCCCCGATGAAATCGCTGCCGACCATGGCGGTAGTGGTTTTCCCGCAACCGGATGGCGCGGCGCCGGCGAAAAAGGTCTTTCTTCCGCCCGGTCCGGTCACCCCCGTAATGAACATGTGCTCCGAGAGTTGTTCTTCCAATTTATAATAGGTCGCATAATCGACGCTGAAACGATGGTTGCCTTTCTTGAGCAGCAAGGTATTGCCGGCGTAGGTGCAGAAGGTGGCGAAGGTCGTCATCCAGCTTCTGTCCATAAAGATCCTGGCGTTGGGCACATCGGCCGGGGTGTTGTTGCCTTCGGCATGGACATTGGTGAAAAAGAGGCCGGCGCGTTTGGCTTCCGCATCGAAATCCTTATAGCAATTCCGGTACAGCAACTCGGCCGAGTGCAGAACGTAACCGGACGAGGACATCTCGATCGCCGGGATCGCCGCCTCTGCGCCAACAGGTCCGCGGCTGTAAAACCCGACAATGAGGGTCTTGCCGGCCATAATGCCGGGCATATAGGTTTTGACGTATTCGAGGGCTTCGCTGCGCAGGACGGTTTTGGCGAGCGAACTCATTTTTTCGCCCGGATTGATGATGTAATAGGTCTGATTTACCAATCTGGCCTGGTCCTGCGGGAGATCGAAGTGGATGGTGTGACCCTCCTTGGCGAGCTTTTTCTCTTCACCTTTCTTTAGCGAGTACTCTCTGATCCATTGCACGTCTTCCTTCGAGCCGGTGTCGACGAAAACGTTGTCCGGTTTTCCCATGACTATGGTATTGGCAACCTTTATCAAGGCCTCTTCGTTCTGAATCAGTGACAATTTCTGGAGATTGATATCGTCGAGTTTGGCGGCAAATACCTTCCTTGCCTGGGCAAGATCGGTGACACCGCCTACAACCGCGAGAATATCCTCTCCTTTTTTCAATTCAAGCATTCTTTGCTCCTTCAATTATGCTAGGTGAAATTCACACCATTATAGGAATCTAATTTTGCCTCCCCAGTCTGCCAAACGTTGGCATAATAGGAGTTTTTGGATCCATCGTCAAGGACTACATAACGGTTGCAGGCGAAAAATATCCTGGTAAAAAGTTCCTGATATCATGAAGATCCCGTTTAAAAGTTAACGTAAATCAGGCGCCGGGCACGCCATGTACTTCATGTTGGTTTGAGTTATGCATAAGGTTTTATGATGATAATATGTCTATTCCTGACAATGCTTCCGGTCGGCTGCAGAGGTGGGGACAGCTTCCGGTGAATGGGTGATTGCAACTCTTTATGAATCGTGCTATACGGCACCCATCTTGACCGTTACTGGTCTTTTGAATATTATGTCACTTTGTAGGACTTGCAAAGAGCAAAGCGGTGAGAAATAAAAGAGATGTCGGCTGGAACGCCATGAACGCAAAAAGGGCTGCAACCATAAAGATTGCAGCCCTTGAAAAATCAAATGGTGCCGAAGAGAAGACTCGAACTTCCACGGGGAAACCCCCACTAGACCCTGAACCTAGCGTGTCTACCAATTCCACCACTTCGGCAACGGGCTGAATATGCTTCCTGCGCGGATATTTGTCAAGACTTTCTTCGCGGGCGTAAAACAAAAAAACAAATGATTCGGTCATTATGAAAATTTATCGCAGTATTTCAGATATATCAGAGACTTTTCCCAGCGCCTGTGTCACGATCGGCAACTTTGACGGCGTCCATCTCGGCCATCAGCAACTCTTTGCCACGGTGGTACAAAAGGCCCGAGCCATACACGGAACCAGCATTGCCATAACCTTTGATCCTCATCCCCTGCAGGTCCTGTTGCCCGGAGGTATCAAACTGATCTCGACATGCGAGCAAAAGACCGAGCTTATCGAAATGGCCGGTATCGATGTCTTGCTGATAGTTCCTTTCACCAGGGAGTTTGCCGCAACTTCCGCCGATGAATTCGTGTCATCGCTGCTGGTCGGACGGCTGGGGGTTAAGGAACTGGTCGTAGGATACGATTATGCCTTCGGCAAGGGCCGAAGCGGAAACATCGATTTTTTGAGAAAGCAGGGCGAAATCCATGGCTTTCCCGTGACGGTAGTCGATGCCTTCTATGTTCACAGTCAACTCGTCAGCTCGACCAGGATCCGTGAGCTGATTCGAGAGGGCGACATGTCGGCGGCCAAGGAGTTGCTTGGCCGGTTCTATCAGATACGCGGCACCGTCCAGATCGGCAAACAACGTGGCGGGCCGGTCATCGGTTTTCCTACCGCCAACCTGCAATTCGACAAGGAAGATCTGGTTCCCAAGCACGGAGTCTACGTGACCCAGGTCATATGCGACGGCAAATGCTACGGGGGAATTCTCAATATCGGTTACAACCCGACCTTCGGTGAAGAGCGGCTGGTGGCGGAGACCCATATCTTCGATTTCTCCGAGGACATCTATGGCAAACCGATAAAGGTAAATCTGCTCAAGTTTCTCCGCAGTGAAAGAAAATTTTCCGGGCCCGCTGAACTTACCGAACAGATCACAAAAGATGTCGCGATCGCCAAAAAGGTGCTAGCCGAGCAGCAGAAGGAGTTCACTCACGCCTGCGCCGGGCAGTTGTAAACCGGAGCAAAGGTGGACCGGGCGGCAAAGGATTTTTTCTTGTTGCAAGTAAACTCAAGGTGTCTATAGTGTAGGCGCTCGTTATTCCGTGCCCGTATCGTGAACAACAACGGGATGGAAGCCGTACTGCCCGGGCGGACGGAATCCGGAAATTGCCAATTATTGAAGTATTCAAATAGAGGAAAGCTATGTCTGAACAGTTGCAGGAAGATCTGCCGCAAGTGATTGCCGAGTTGGAGAAAAAATGCAAAGAACATCCTCAGTCCATTATGGCATTCCATCACCTCGGACTGGTCTACATGAAAGCCGGACGAGTAGCCGAAGCCATAAAAGCGCTGGAAAAGGCGATCGAACTCGATGATCTCAGCAGCGAAAGCATGATCAATCTCGGGGCGATTCATTTCGGCCAGGGAAATCTTGAAAAAGCAAAAGAGTTGAACGAGCGGGCGCTCGCCGTAAACCCTGAGAGTGCTCAGGCTCATGCCAATCTGGGCCTCATCTGGCAGCAGCAGAGCGAGTTCGACAAGGCCATAGCCGCCTATGAAAAGGCGATCAAGCAGGATCCGAAGCTGGCTAGCGCCTGGATGAATTTGACCTCGGTACTGACCATGAAGGGCGAAGATGCAAGGGCGGTGATCGCTGCCCGGAAAGGGCTTGAACTTGATCCCGATTCTCCGCTCGGTCACAACAATCTGGCCGTGGCGCTGTATTTCAGCGAGCAGTATGCCGAGGCTAAGATTCATATGGAGAAGGCGAGGGAGCTGGGATATTCCGTGGATCACAATTTCGTGGCGAGACTTCAGGAAAAACTGGGGTAAAGCCCGGAATCAGATGCAGCAAAGAGTGTGATCCATGCCTCAAGAAAAGATAAAAGTACGGCCCTGGTGCCCGTTCTGCGGTCAGAAGGTCGGCAGGGCAACCAATGCTCCCGTCCGTAAGATGAACGAATTCCCGGTCGGCCGCTGCCAGTGCGGGGCGGTCTACAGCTGCGATGCCACCGGCCACAATATCGGGGCGGCGATCGTGGAAACGCTGGTCTACGCCTGCGATGACAACGCGGATTTCGCCTGGGAACTTATGCCCGAAGACGATTATCTCACCGGCCGCATCGAGAATTACGATGAGGCCAATCATCAGGTCGTAGCTACCAAAAATATCGACGGCCGGGCGGTGCGCGGCGTTCTGTATTTTGTCCGGCTGCATGCCGATGCGCACGAAATCTCGCGCCGGATCAAAGAGAAAAAGGACCAGATTCTTGAAAACAGCGTTCCCTCGCTGCGTAGCGAGGAGTGCGTGGTGGTCGAGCCCGCGCCGGACGCAAGGCGTATCCGCAGGAAGGCCGACAAGTCTCTGGTCAAGCAACTTGTGGACCGCGATGATATCGATGGACTGGTTGCCCTCTGCTTTGACGATAAGAAGACTCTCCGGCTGATGCAGCGCTTGCTGTACAATCCGGTAGAGGCCGAGCGCTGGCGGATCGCCTGGGTTATCGGGCGGGTTACAGCCAGGACTTCGACGCGCGAGCCGGGGCCGGTATCCGAGCTGTTGCACCGTCTTTTCGAGGCTTGTTCCGATTCGGCCGCGACTCCCTGGGGCATGGTCGAGACCATCGGCTATGTGGTAGCCTTGCGTCCCGATATCTTCGGGGCCTTTACCCGACACCTTTTGAACTATCTCGGGGATCCGTCGACCTGCAATCAGGCCCTTTGGGCAATGGCGGAGATCGCCGGCAGAAGACCGGATCTGATCCGCAACACCCCGTTCTATAATCTTTTTCATTTTTTGCAGCATCCTGAGGCGCAGGTGAGAGGTCAGCTGGTCAGGCTTTTGGGCCGGATAAAAGCCACCGAAGCGGGCATCCAGCTTATGCAACTCTGCAATGATCAGGCAGAATTCACGTACTGCCGGGAAGGCCAGCTGATGACGACGACCGTTGCCGAGACTGCGACCGAGGCTGTACGTGCGATACACGGAGAAAATCACCATGAGTAACAGTAACCTGCAGTCCCTCGATTCCATAGCTCCGCTTAACAGCCCGAAAGATGAAATATCCAAAGAGTATGAGGAGGGAAAATCCCTTCTTGAACGACAGGAATATAGTCTTGCGGCCGTGGCCCTGCATAATGCTTTGATCGGTTACGAGGAAAAAGGGGATGATGCCGGAGTTGCCAATGCCAGCAATCAACTGGGCCATGTTTGTCTTGCCCGTCAGGAATTTGCAAGCGCTCTTAAACACTATGAACGGGCTTTGAACATCTGCGAAAAGGCGGGCGATCGCATGAGCATTGTTGCCGTCATGAAAAAAATTGTTGCGGCGCAGAGGGGACTTAAGCAGTATGATAAGGCTATCGACACCTGCTTTGCCTTGATCGATCACTATCAGGATAACCGGGATCCGCAGGGCAGTGTAACCACTCTCGAGGAGATTGCGGAAATCTATATCGGCGCAGGCCAGCGGGAAAAAGCTGCAGATACATATCGAACCATCGCCGCGATTCACAAGAACTTCCGGCATGACAATATCGCCGCCGGTTATCTGCAGAAGGCGGCCGAGCTGATTGCAGCGGAATAAGTCGTATGTTTACCGGAATTATTGAAGGTATCGGCAGGATTGCCGGCAAGCGGACCGCAGGCGGCGGCATGGTCTTTGACCTGGAGGCCGGCTTTGAACTGACCGATCCCGAGGAAGGTGAATCGATCGCCGTGAACGGTGTCTGTCTCACTGCTTATTCGATCCGTGGGCGCAGATTTTCCGCCGATGTCTCGCCGGAAACGCTTTCCCGCACCAAACTCGGCTCGCTTGGTCCCGGTGACCCGGTCAATCTGGAACGGGCTCTCAAGCTTTCCGATCGTCTGGGGGGGCATCTGGTTTCCGGCCATGTCGACTGTATGGCCTCGGTCGCCGGTCGAAAGGAAACCGGCAAGTATACCATTTTCTCCTTTTCCATTCCTCGCGAGCAGGAGCGGTATATTATAGAAAAAGGGTCGATTACCATCGATGGGGTGAGTCTAACGGTCAACAGTTGCGCAGCAGGCATCTTTGCCGTTTCTATCATTCCGCACACTTTGCTATTGACCACCCTGGGAGATTTAAAAGTCGGCAGCAAGGTCAATATCGAGGTCGACCTGATCGGAAAATATGTCGAGAAGCTGTTGTCGCCCAGAACGGAATCCGACGCGCAAGACAAGGGCGAAGACCTCAATCAGGCTTTTCTCGCCAGACACGGCTTTCTGTGATGCTGGAAGAAGAGGGTGAGGAGAATTCAAATATCAATGAGTGTGAGTTAGATTATGGCTGTCAGTTCTATTGAAGAGGTAATTGAGGATGTCAAAGCCGGGAAAATGATCATCCTGGTGGACGATGAGGATCGCGAAAACGAAGGCGATCTGTATATGGCAGCCGAGATGGTATCCGCGGAAGCCATCAACTTCATGGCCATGTACGGCAGAGGCCTCATCTGTCTCACGTTGAGCGGCGAGTTGGTCGACAAACTCGGTCTGCCGATGATGGTCAATAACAATACGTCGCCCTATGGCACCGGATTCACGGTCAGTATCGAAGCAAGATCGGGGGTATCCACGGGGATTTCCGCTGCCGACCGGGCGCGCACCGTCCTGGTGGCCGTCGACCCGGACGCCAAGTCCTCCGATCTGGTGAGCCCAGGCCATATCTTTCCATTACGTGCCAAGGATGGCGGGGTACTCGTCCGAACCGGCCAGACCGAAGGGTCAGTGGATCTCTCCCGCCTGGCCGGTTTGCGTGCTGCCGGCGTTATCTGCGAGATCATGAACGAAGACGGGACGATGGCCCGCATGCCCGATCTGGAAAAATTTGCCGCCAAACACGATGTGAAAATTGCCACCATCGCCGATCTGGTCGCCTATAGACTGCGTCAGGATACCCTGGTCAAGAGGGAAGTCGAGGCACGGGTGCCGACTGGCCACGCCGGGGAGTTCAAAGCGGTGGTATATACCAATTCGGTCGATAACCTGGAGCACATCGCCCTCGTCAAGGGAGATATCAGCAAGGTAGAACGGGTGCTGGTCCGGGTTCATTCCGAATGTTTGACCGGCGATGTCTTCGGTTCTTCGCGCTGCGACTGCGGACTGCAGTTGGATGCCGCCATGCAGATGATCGAACAGGAGGGGTGCGGCATCGTCCTCTACATGCGCCAGGAAGGTCGTGGCATCGGCTTGATCAACAAGCTCAAGGCCTATCGTCTGCAGGACGAGGAAGGCGTCGACACAGTCGAGGCCAACCACCGGCTCGGTTTCAAGAGCGATCTGCGTGATTACGGCATCGGTGCCCAGATCCTGAGGGACCTGGGCGTGAAAAAAATGGCCATACTCACCAATAATCCTAAAAAAATCGTTGGCCTTGAAGGTTATGGCATCGAGGTCGTCGCACGATTTCCGCTGGAAATGCCGGCGAGCAAGGAAAATAAAGAGTACCTGTTGTGCAAACGAGACCGGATGGGCCATCTTATCGAAGTTGACGATTCGGCCGAGCCCAACGGCGGCTTGACCATTTAACTTTTTCTGGTGTGAGGGTATGGCAAATTTTATTGAAGGAAATCTCAAGGCGGATGGGAAAAAGTTTGCGATCGTGGTTTCACGGTTCAATTCATTTTTAAGTGAAAAAT
>Ga0209317_1001781_pt1 | contig 17338 bp, 9 predicted proteins | sample RifGroB2_FD_183994 | JGI IMG/M metagenome (GOLD analysis project Ga0209317, IMG submission 183994) | Soil microbial communities from Rifle, Colorado, USA - Groundwater B2 (SPAdes) (version 2) | ecosystem: Environmental > Terrestrial > Soil > Unclassified | place: Rifle, Colorado | collected... | reverse complement strand
TGGAGCATGACGAAGGGGCAGAAGATGGCCGCCCCCATGCTTTACGCGCCGCTTCCGGAGAACGTGGTCAAGATGGTGCAGAAAACCATAAAGACCATCAAGTAGCCTGAACAGCTGAAATGACTTAAGCGCGCCCGGGCCTTCGGTACCTAACCGAAGGCCCGGGCCTTTTTTATGCGGGACGCTACTTGAAGTAGTCCGCGTGGAGCGACCCGCTCAGGGTGACCATGCCGAACAGGGATATGAGCGACACGAGCACGCAGGCCAGGTAAAACCACGCGGCGCGGCTCCCGCTCCAGTGGAAAAAACGGCGCAGGTGCAGGTAGGCGCCGAACATCAGGCAGGTGATCAGCGACCAGGTCTCGGTCGGGTCCCACCCCCAGAAGCGTCCCCAGGACTGGTGCGCCCAGAACGACCCTGCCAGCATGCCGATGGTCCAGAAGATGAAGGCGAATCCCGCGAAGCGGTGGCTGTAGACGTCGAGGGTCTCCAGGGGGGGGAGCCGCTTGAGCCACTGACGGCCGGAGTGTGCCTTGAGCAGGTAGAAGACGGCGAAGGAGAGCCCTATCACCAGGGTGCCGAGCGCTATCTTGTAGAGCCCGACATGGAGCGCCAGCCAGGCGCTGCGGAACGTGGCGGGGATGGCGCGCACGTCCGGGTGGTAGCTCAGGGAGAGCGCCTGCAGGACGAAGGCGGCGGGGAAGGCGAAAAGGGCGGCCGGTTTCACCCGGGGGTAGAGCCTGGCGAAGGCGAGAAAGCACGCCATGACGATCCATGCGTCGGAGCCCAGCACCTCGTGGGGCGCGAGGTAGGGGCCGTGTCCCACTTCGCACCACCAGTAGGCTATGGCGAGGGTGTGCAGCGCGACCCCGGCCACGGCCAGCCGGCAGCCGGCCCGCTCCAGACCGGCACTTTGGAAAAGGACCCCCCCGGCGCCGGCCAGGGCCGCCACCAGGTAGAGCGCCACGGTGCCCCAGTTGGCGCCCAGGTAGAGCCCCATGGAAAACTTCATCGTTCATCCCCCCGTAACGCCGCGGCCAGCCGGTCCCGCTCATCGAGGAAAAAATCCCGGAAGGACACGGCCCTCCATGAGACCCGGTAAAGGCCGTCCGCTCCAGCCACGGCGAACAGCTCGCGCGGCGGGGTCAGGTAATGGATCAACCCTCCCAGCATGATGATGGCGAAACCGGCGAAAACGACCGGCATGCCGGTCAGGTCGACGAAAAACAGCTTGGACCATTTCTGCACGGCGATAAGGCGCACCCGGTAGCTCCCAAGGGCGCCGCTTTTCCCGGTGCTCAGGGTGGTGCGCGCCGCTTCCCGCCCCCCTTCCATCAGGCGCAGGGTCAGCTGCGGGTTGTCGCCGGTCATCCCCTTTCTCCCCGCGTCCGCGTAGTATTTGGCCGAGAGCCCGTAGCGGGACCAGCTCACGTCGAAGTTGCCGTACCCGGCCTTGCCGGGGGCGACCGGCTGCTGGAGGGGAAGTTTCTCGTACCGAACGCCTCCCCGGGGGTCGGTGATCTCGACGGCAAAGGCGTCGCCGTACTGCGCCGAGTGATAGACGCGCAGGCCGCGGAGCTCGGAGATCCTGTTGACGGCCGCGGTAAAGGTTTCGGGGGGGGAGGAGCCGTCTTTCAGGGTGAGGCGGGAGGCGACTTCGGCCGGCTGGTTCTTGGCGTCGAAGCTGACCATCACCTGCTCCAGCCTCACCGTGCCGGGGAGCTGCAGCGGTTTGGCCAGGATGCCGTGTTCGCTGAAGTCGAAACCCTTCCCGGCGTCGCGCTGCTCCCCTTCTGCCAGGATCAGCACCCCCTGCCTCCCGGTGAGGGCCACGAGCGACGAGGCGCCTATGACGAGCACCATGCCGGCATGGAGCAGCGAGTTGCCGAAGTACCCCCACCGGTTCCTTACGAACTTGAGAGGGCTCCCGGCGGAGGGGGGGACGCTGCGGTACCCCCGGGAGCCGGCCACCCTGCGCAGGTCGGCCCCGGCCACGGAGACGGCGATTTCCTCGCCGGGAGAGAGCGCGTGCAGCCTCTTTCGTGCCGCTGAAAACTGCTCCAACGAGGAGACCCCCAGCGCCATGGCTGCCAGCAGAATGGTCGCGGCGAACCAGGGCTGTACGTAGATGCTGTGCAGGCGGACGAGATCGACCAGCCAGAGCCAGTGGGAGTGGGCCAGGCGCCAGGCGGCGATCGCGTCGGTTGTGGCGTCTCTTTGCTGCGGGACGAGCGTCGACAGGAAAAGCATCAAGGCCAGCGCGATGATCACCCCGAGCGAGAGGCGGCGTGCCGTTATCCATTTTTCGATTTTAGAGGCCACCGGTCTCCCTTTTGGCGAGGAAAAAGGCCGGGCAACGCTTGCCCGGCCTTCGTTTTTACCCTATTTCCCGACGCGTGTCACCAGGATTGAGCCACCTACCAGGTCTCGGTGCCGACGCCGCTGCAGCCGCCGCCGTTGTTGGCGCTGACCGTGTCGTGGTTGCAGCTCACCGCCGGGGCAACCCCCCTGACCGGCGTCAGGGAAATGCCGGTGATGAATCCCGGCCCGACGATGTTGGGGTTGGCGTCCCTGTCCCCCCGGCCATGGTTCACCGTGGTGCCGGTGCCGCTGGTTGTGAGGATGTGGCACTTGGTGCAGGCGGCGTCCCGGTGGTCGGTGGGGGAGGAGTGCCTGTTGGCCTCATCGGGGAATGCCGTGCCGTTGGGACGTCCCTGCTGCAGTGCCGTGGTCGCGGTGAGGCTGCCGTGGCAGCTCCCGCAGGCTCCGAATACCGCCGACCCCCCGGTCGCCGTGCCGGGTGCGCCCTTCCTGTGACAGCCGCGGCAGTCCGGCGCGTTGCCAAGGACCGCGGCGGGGTAGACGCTGGCGGCGCTCCCCACGGCATGGCACCCGGTACAGGAGCCGCCGGTCCCGGCGGACTGGTGGTTGTAGAAGGGGACGGCGTGCCCGCCGGACGCCTCCAGCACCCCGTTCAGGTGTTTCGTGGGGTCGCTGAAGCCGGTGCCGCTCGCGTTGACGTGGCTGTGGCAGCCGATGCAGTCGGTGGCGAGTACCCCCGCATGGGTCGCCGTCATCGGCGGGTAGCCGTGGCACCTGGCGCAGTCGCCGCTTCCCGGCGTGCTGCTCCCGTTGCCGACCACGCTCGCCGTGCCGAGGAAGGGGGCGGACCAGCTGGGGCTCGCCACCCTGGAGGCGGGCGGGTTGCTGACGTTGCTCGCCATCCCCGCCCCGTGGCAGTAGACGTTGGCGCACTGCCCGGTCGTGTAGCTGGGGGAGACCCCGCCGGTCCGGGCCAGGGGCGAGAAGCTGAGCTCCGAGGGGGCGGCCGTGTCGAAGTGCCCGGCGGCGTTGACGCTGTCGGTGGCAAGCGCGATGGAGAGCGCGTGGCACTCGGCGCAGCCAAAGGGCCTGGAGAACTTCAGGCTCCCGGCGGAGGAGATGTGGTTGAAGTGGGCGCCCGCCCTGGCGTCGCTGGTCGCCGTACCCCCGTTCAGGGCGTTCCAGGGGGTGCTGCGGAAGCCGTGGCACTTGCTGCAGCGCGCCTTGCCGGTGTTGGCGCCCCAGGCTGGGTTCCCGGCGCCGTGGCAGTTGCTCGTGCCGCAGCTCCCGTAGAGGGCGCTTCCAGGGACGATGGAACTCCCCTTCGAGTAGCTCGTTCCCGCCGCGTTGGCGGTGAAGGAGAGGTTGATCGCGTTGTCCACGTGGGGGGGGTAGACGACGGCCGTGGCGGAAAAGCCGGTGCCGTGGCAGACGTTGCAGCCGTAGACGGTGCCCGCTGCCTGGCAGTGGAGCGCGTGGCTCCCCGGTGGGGTCGCGTCGGTGGACATGTTCTTGTGGCAGGCGCCGCAGGAGAGCGCGCCCCCTCCCCAGGCGGGGGTCGCCGCCGTCCCGGCGCCGAGGCCGGTCGCCCCCTGGACGGTGGAGTGGCAGTAGCTCGCGGAGCAGCTCCCGTAGGGGGCGCTCCCGGCGGCGAAGCCGGTCCCCTTGCTGTAGGCGGTCCCTGCGGCGACGCCGGTGAAACCGAGGTCGATCGACTTGTTGACGTGGCTGCTCCCGGCCGCGGCCGGCGCCGAGGTGGAGCTGTAGGAGGCGCCGTGGCAGGTTGAACAGGCGATCTGCGCGCTCTGGGCGTGCTTCGCGTGGTTCCCCGTCGCGGCCGCGTCGCCGGCGTAGTTTCTGTGGCACCCGCCGCATCCGGGCGCCGCCCCTCCCCACGCCACGGTCACGGCGGTCCCGGCGCCAAGGCCGGTTGCCGACTGGCCGCCCGAGTGGCAGTAGTTAGCCGAGCAGCTCCCGAACAGCTGCGCCGCGCCCTGGCTCGGGAGGAAGTTCGCTCCGCTTCCGCTGTAGGCGCCGGAGGCGACCCCGGCCGGGTCGGAGAGGGTGACAAGGATGCCGCGGCGCCCGGCGCTCGTGGCATGGGCGAAGGGGGAGGGGGCAGCCAGGTGGTCCGGGTGGCAGAGCTCGCACCGGGAGGCTCCTGGAAAGAAGAGCTCGTGCCGCGTGTGGCTCCCCGCGCTCCCTCCGGCTCCACCCGCGGGGGGTGCCTGGTGGCAGCTGCCGCAGTCGGCCGGCGACGCGTAGAGGGCGCTTCCCCAGGCGGGGGTGGTCTGCTCGAAGTGGCAGTTGGTGCCGGCGCAGCTCCCCAGCGGGGGGACGCTGGTCTGGTTCAGGAAGACGCCGCTCCCCCCCGCCCGGGCGTAGGTCGCGGCGACCGGGGAGGCGTTGATGTTGGCGGACATCCTGATCACCGGCTTGCCGGCGCTCGACATGTGGTCGAATCCGTACGACGCGCTGCCGGGGTGGCACTTCTCGCAGCTCGAGGCGGCGGAGGCGGCGTGGGTTGTGTGGTTGCCGCGGAAGGCGGCGTTGGTCGGGGTGGCCACGGTCGACCCCGACCGCGCCCCGTCGGAGGGGGGCATGGAGTGGCAGTAGGTGACGCAGGAGTCGATCACCCCGGCCCCGGCCGCAAGCGGCGCCCCCCCCCCTGCCGCCAGCGCGGCGAGCGCGACCACCATCCCCACCGATCTGTGCATTCTATCCATCGGTTACTCCTTCTCCCTTTTGCTACTGCAGCGGGTCCCACTTGGGCGAGGCCCCGAAGTGGCAGTTTATGTTGGAGCAGACGCCGGTCACGTGCGAGGCGCCGTCCAGGCGGTTGGAGCTGTAGTTCGCCAGCTTGCCGTTCTCGAAGGCGAAGCGGGCGTTGACCCGCACCCTGATGTTGCTGGAAGGTTGGAAACGGGTCGGGCTCGTCTGGTGGTCCGACGCCTGGTGGCAGCGGTCGCAGTTGGCGAACCCCTCCGATGGGAGTGCGTTTTTGTTCACGTGCTTCGCGACCAGGTGCGCCCCGCCGCCGCCGGGGTAGTCCTCGGCCCGGGCGGCGCCCCAGTTCCCCGCGCTTCCGGTGAAACCGGCCGGAGCCGGGGGATAGCCGTGGCAGCTGTCGCAGGTCCCCGCCGGCTGGAAGGCGAGGTCGGGGCCGGGGCCGCTGTGCGGGTGGCACCCGGTGCAGTTGATGCCGAAGTTGTGGCCGGTATCGTAGGAGGCGGTGGTGAAGTGCAGCACCGGGTCGGTTGCGGCCGGGGAGTGGCAGCCCTGGCAGATGCCGTTGAAGCCGGGCTTCACGAAGTCGCTCCAGGAGGTGCTCCCCGCCTGTGCCAGCACGAAGCTGACCGCGGCCTGGCTCACCGGCGCGCCCGAGGCGCCGTCGGATACGGGGGCGACGCTGTCGTGGATCATGTAGTCGTTGCCGTCGCCGTGCGGGTCGTGGCAGTCCCAGCAGAACCGGCCGCCGCTTCTCCCCTGGTTGTGCCGCGCGCCGAAGTGGGTCGAGTCGACCTTGAGGGTCGAGTTGAGCGTGGCGCCGAGGGCGCTCACCCCGGCGGATGCGGCCGCGTGGCAGGCCTGGCAGACCATGTTCCTCCCCCAGGTCGCCGAGGAGTAGTTGAGGAAACGGAACCAGTTGGAGGGGGTGTTGTGCCCCACCGCGGGGTTGTGGCAGTACAGGCACTGCCCGGCGCCGCTGAATCCCGCCGCCTGGTTTCCAGAGCGGTAGCTCCCGGCCGGCCGCCCGTGGCCGGTGCCGGTCCACTGCGCGAGGTTGAGGTTCGCCTCCGGCGAGGAGGTGGTGAAGGGGAGGGTGAAGTTGTCCAGGTCCGCCGCCGCAGAGAGGTGGCACTCGTGGCAGACCAGCGGGACCCCCCAGGTGGCGCTCCGCCCCCCTCCGCCGTGGCAGCTGATGTCGCTGCAGGAGGCGGGCGAGGTGCTGCTGCCGGCGGCGGTGACGGTGAAGCTCGCCCCGCTCCCCGGCGTCAGGTTGAAGCTCCGGTCGATGTGGAGCGCGCGGTCGGTGATGGTGGTGCCGTCGCCGGTCACCCCGGCGTGGCAGGCGTTGCAGCCGATCCCCCCGACGACCACGTGCTTCGCGTGGCTGTTCGCCTTGGGCTGGCCGCTTTGGTAGTCGGGGCCGGTGGCGAGCCCGCCGTGGCAGCCGCCGCAGCTCCCCGGGAGGCTCCCCCCCCAGGTGGGAAGGACGGCGGGTGCGGGGTAGGGGGGTGTGAGGCTCGTACCCGGGCTGTGGCAGTAGACGGAGGCGCAGGCGCCGGCCGCGTAGGGGGCACCGCCGGCGTTCAGCGCGTCCCACTCCACGTCCTTCGCCTTGTTCACGTGCCGCCTCTTGTCGATGAGGAGCCCTGCCGCGTCGACGGTCAGGCTGTGGCACCTGCTGCAGCTGTAGCCGGCGCTCGCGACATGGACCCCGTGCCTGCCGCTGCCGATCCCCTGGTTGGCGTGGCAGCCGTCGCAGCCGAGAGCGGGGGAGGCGGGGGACCAGGTGAAGGCGGTGACCGCCGGGTCGCCGCCGTTGCCGTCGGAGTGGCAGTAGGTGGCGGAGCAGCTCCCGAAGCTGTAGCCGAAGCTGCCGTCGGTCGCCCCGGTGACCCCCGCCGCATAGCTCCCCCTGCGTGTCGCGCTCGAGTAGCTAAACTGCACCTCGGCGCTCTGGCCGAGGCTCACCGGCCCTGCGGCGTGGATGGCCGGGGTGCCGTGGCAGGAGCTGCAGCTGAACTGGTAGGCGGTCGCGCTCCCGAGGTTCCCCGGGAGGTCGACGTAGCTCGCCGCCGGAAGCGCGCTCTCCCAGTGCCGGCCGTGCTGCCCGGGCAGGGTGTTGTCCGCCTGGTGGCAGCCGTTGCAGGCGAGGGAGGTCCCTCCCCACGCCGGCGTGGCGCCGGAGTGGCAGTAGGTGTTGTTGCACTGCCTGGTGGCGGAGCTGTAGCGTCCCTGCACCCCGCCGATGGCCTTGAAGCTGATCGTCCTCGTCCCGTCCAGGTGCGCCGTGGAGTCGTCCTTTAGTTTGTCCGGGATGACGGCGTCCACAGTCGAGCCGTGGCAGAGGGCGCAGCCGGTGGTGACGGTGATCCCCGCGTCGAAGACGTGCTTCTTGTGGCTGTTGGCGTGCGCCGTCCCCGCTCCGGAGTTCGCGTAGTTCGGCTCCCCCAGGATGTCCGGGAAACCGGGAGCGGTCCCGTCCGGCAGGTGCGGGCCGCCGTGGCAGCCGTTGCAGGAAAGCCTCCGTCCCGAGTCCCAGCGGGCGCCGGTCATGTTCCAGTAGGCGAGCGCGGCGCTCCCGTTGCTGTGGCAGTAGGAGGTCGAGCAGGCCCCGGAGCCGGGGGCGGCGATCCTCCCGGCGCGGGCCCCGGAATAGTTGGCGAGGCCGTCGATGTGCAGCGCCGGCCGGGCGAGGGTCCGGTTCCCCGCCGCCGTGGCGGCGTGGCAGGCGTCGCAGGTGAACGAGTTGCCCCGCCCGAGGGTGGAGTAGTTGTTCATGTGGGCGCGATGGGCGCCCGCCGCCATGGGCGCAAGGCTCGCCTGGTCGCCGCCGTGGCAGCCGCTGCAGTCGCCGGGCAGGGATGTTCCCCAGGCGGCGCTGCTCCCCGCGTGGCAGGAGATGCCGGAGCAGCTCCCGTAGCCGTTACCCGCCGGGTTGGGGGACTGGCTGTAGCTTCCCGCCGCGGGGAAGGCTATTTCCACCTGGCCGTTGGCGTGGGCGGCGCTCCCCCCCCCGGCGGCCGGATGGCAGCTGTCGCAGGCGACGCTCCCGCTCCAGATGGTGCTGGCGAAGTGCGCCCTGTGGCTTCCGGTGGCGGATGCCGCCGTCATGTCGGACTGGTGGCAGCCGTCGCAGCCAAGCGGCGCACCCCCCCAGACCGGCTGGGCGAAAACGGCCGGCGCCCCGTTCCCCCCGGTTCCCTGCACGCTGCTGTGGCAGTAGACGTTGCCGCACTGGCCGTAGCTTGGGCTGGGTGCGGGGATGCCGGTGGAGCCGCTGGCCGCACCCTTGTAGAGGGAGCCCGCGCCAAGCTGCGAGACGTCCCAGACAAGGGTGCCGTTCACGTGGCGCTTGTCGCTGACGTCCCCGTGGCAGGCGGCGCACGGCATGGAGAGGTTGTTCCTCCCAAGGCTCGTCCCGTTGCCGGCGTGGCGCGGGTGGCTGCCGGCGGTCGGGGGGAGGGCGGCGCTCACGCCGTGGCAGCTGCCGCAGGAGGCCTGGGCCGTCCCGGTCCATACCGGGCGGGTCACGCTCCCGCCGGTCAGGGTCGTGCCGTGGCAGTAGACGCTGCAGCTAACCTCCTGACCCGGTGCCTGGACCAGTGTGGTACCGGCGCCTGCGCTCCAGCTGTAACCGGGGTTGAGGCTCGAGTTGACGAAGATGGTCCCCGAGGTCACCTGGCCGGTGAAGCCGCTCCAGGTCCCGGGCGTCACACCGAAACCCATCTCGACGACGTCGTTCCCCATCGGGGTCGCCGTGTAGCCGCTGTGGCAGGCGAGGCACTGGATCGCCTTGGCGGTGACGTGGGTGGCGTGCGCCCCGGGGGTGGCCGGCGCACCCCCGAGCGCCCCCGTGGCGGGGGTGGCCAGGCCGTGCGGCCCGCCTGTGGTGCTGGCGGTGATCGGGTAGCCGTGGCAGGTGGTGCACCCCCCCGAGAAGGAGCCGAGCGAGCTGTTGTGGAAGTGGCACTCGCTGCAGTCGCCTGCAGTGGCGCTCACGAGGCCGTGCTTGTCGGTGACCCCCGGGGGGACCTGGTGGCAGGCCTGGCAGACGCCGGTGCCGTTGGGGTCGACGAGGCTCGCCGAGCCGGCCGAGGTGGCGCGCGAGAAAACCGGCCGGTTGCGCACGCGTCCAGCGGCGCTGGAGATGTTCATGAAGCGGCGGATCAGGAAGCTGTTGGGCGCGCTCCCGTCGCCGGGGTCGACGTGGGCCCCGTGGCAATCGAGGCACTGGACGTCCTGCCCCCGGTAGTTGTGGTTTCTTTTGCCGGCATGGCAGTTGGTGCAGATGTTCAGGTTGTCGTTTTGCCCCTCCCCGACCGCCGCACCCCGCGCGTCGGTGCGCAGCAGGCGGCCGTCACCCGCGGAAAGCCCGAGGTACGAGCTGTAGGAGTCGAAGGTGGCGCTTGACGAATCGGCGTAGTGCACCCCGTGGCAGCTGGAGCAGAGGAGCTTCCCCCCCTTTAGCTGCGCGGCGAGATCGGAGGTCGGGTTTGCCGGGTTGGCGTTCACGGGGGGGACGCGGTACTGGGCCGGGAGGAGCACCGCCTTGGAGCCGGGATCGGTGTAGCCGAAGTTGACCGGGTGGGTGCCGCTTTCATGGCCGCGCCTGTCGAGGCTCCTGTGGCAGTCGAGGCAGAGCTGGTCCCGGTCGTTGGGTCCCCGAAGCAGTGGGGGAATGGCGTTGTCGTGCTGGTTGTGGCAGCGGACGCAGGCCAAAGCCCCGCCGGTCCTCCCCCTGACGCTGGTAAGCGCCGGGAAGAGCGGCGGCTGGGCCCCCGCCCGGGGTACCGTGTCCGACCCCTCAAAGCGGTGCGAGGTCTGCAAGAGCCTCACCGGCCGTGCCGCGGTGTAGGCGGCGAAGGGGTCGGCCTGGTCCGCCGGGGAGAACGGCCTGTTCCCCCCCGCCGGGATGCCGACGCGGTGGCAGGAGAGGCAGATGTTGTTGAAGCCGCTGCTGCCGAGCGTGGCGTGCCCCGTGTGGCAGTCCGCGCAACTGTACCCGTTCCCCGTGCCGTGAGGAGCGTCCACGGTGAACCCTGCCAGCATGCCCGCAACGGACAGTAAGAGGATGGAAACAGCTATGTTTTTGGCTGCCGCTTTGGTCATGGCGATGCTCCTGGTAACGGTGTGGCTCCCCTCTCCCTGTCCCGCTTCAGAATCCGGGCGTGACGGTCACCCCCGGCGTGATCTTGCCGCTTAGCACGTTGTCGGTGCTGATGGTCGACATGGTGAAGAGGTCGATGCCGGTTGCCTTGAACGACGGGAATGGGGTGTTCAGGGGGGTGAAGTTCTCCTTCGTGACTGTGAACCCCGGGAGCACGGCCAGGTCGAGCGTGGCGAACTCGCCGAAGCCGATGTTGAATCCGCCGTCCGTCACCCCGAGGTTCACCGTCCTGGTGGAGGCCGAGTAGGTCCCGAAAACGATCCCCCTGGCGGAGCGGAGCTCGGGGCTTCTCAGCGCGCCGCTGCCGTCCAGCGCGACCTGCACCCCTTCCGGAAGCCGTGCCGAGATCTGCACGGCGCCTATGTGGCTGGTGAGGTTGCTGAACATCCGAAAGCTCAGGGAGACGCTTCTTTGCTGCTTAGGCGTCGAAGATCCGCTCCCGCCGCAGCCGTACAAAAGGGCGAGGGTGACAAGGGATGAGAGCGTGCCGACTGCGATTTTTTTCATGGCTGATTCCTCTGGGGTAACGGCTACCAAAGCCCGACGATTCTCATCATGATCGCCATGGCGTCCTCTATGTCTATCCTGCCGTCGGGTGCCGGCACGCCGTTCACAAGCGGCGCCACGTCCCCGTGCAGCAGGTCCGCAACCGTCGCCCGGCGCGCGCCCAGGGCGAGCCGCAGCCCCTCGATCGCGTCGGCCAGTCCCGGGACCCCGGAGCTCCACTCCTGGCCCGGGATCGACACGGGGAGGAGTACGCCGTTTCTGCTCACGCTCCCGGCGGGGGTGGTGGCGTTGATGTTCAGCGAGGCGGCGTCGTAGGCGACGCCGGTCAGGTCGAGGGAGGAGGTCTCCCCGGCCACGATGACCGTCCCCACCGGGCCGTTGCTGTCCCTGGCCGTCAGCGTGCTCCCCCCCCCGACGCTCACCTTGATGGGGGAGCTGGAGAGCACGGTCAGCACCGGCGGGGTCGGGTCGGCGACCACGATGGACCGCACGGAGCTGGTCTGGCTCCCGAAGGCGTCGACCGCCGTGACCACCAGGGTGTGGCTTGAGAAGGAGCCTGCCGGGACGGTGAGGGGGATGCTGAAGCTGCCGTCACTGCGAAGGGCGACCGGGACGCTCCTCCCGTCGAGGAGCGCACTGAGCGTGACGCCTCCCCCTGCCTGGCCGGTGAACGCTATCTGCCGCGCCTCTCCGCCGGCGATGACCTGGTCGCGGGGAGGCCCGGTGACCGCGAGCTGCGGGGCCGCGGGGTCGTACAGCACGGTCAGCTTGGCGCTTGAGCTGGCGCCGTCCAGGGTCGCCGTGGCCACTATGGTGTTCTGCCCCGGTGCCAGGGGGAGATTGGCGCTCCAGGAGCCGCCGCTCACCGCGACCGGCTGTCCGGCCACGGTGACGATGCTCCCCGGCGAGGCGCTCCCCCTGACGGCGAGGCTCCCGGAGGAGACGGTCCCCCCGTCAGCCGTCGTGAAGGCTATCGCGGGCGCCGAGGGGGTGTAGCTTATGGCGAAGCTGGAGCCGGCCGCCTCGTTTCCTGCCGCATCGGTCGCCGTCACGGCGATGCTGTTGGAGGCGGGCATGAGCAGCACGCCGGCCGAGAAGGTGCCGTTCACCGGGGTGACCACCGTGGCCGTCCCGTTCACCGCTATGCGGACCGAGGTCCGGGAGCTGTCGGCGACGCTCCCCGACACGGTGAGGAGCCTGCTGCTGGTCGAGCTGCCGGAGGGGAGCATGGAGAGGTTCAGCACGGGGGGGACGCTGTCGAGCGTGATGTTGATCCCCGCGGTCGCGTCGCTGAAGGAGGGGTTGCTGGCCTGGACCAGCAGGGTGTTTGTCCCCTGGCTGAGGGTGGCCTGGTAGCTCCAGCTCCCCCCGGTCACCGTTGCCGGGTTGCCGTTCACCAGTACCGTCGACCCTTCCTGCACGGTGCCGCTCAGCGTCTGCACCGGCTGCGAGGTGACGGCGGGGAGTGCCGCGAGGCCGAGCGGGGTGACGCTTGTCCCCGGCGCCGGGGGGGTGACGAGCACGCTCGCCGTGGCGCTGCTGGTCGCCCCCGATGCGTCGGTGGCGGTGACGGTGAAGGTGTTTTTTCCGGGTACCAGCCCGCTCACAGGGACGCTCCAGCTGGTGCCGGTCCTGGTCACCGTTCCGATGGTTGCGGTCGTGCTGACGGAAATCTCGAGGGTGGCGGCCGCGGCGACGCTCCCCCCGAGCGTGAGGGACGTGAGGTTGGTGGCCAGCGGCAGCGTCCCTATGCTGAGCGCCGGGCCGTCTCCGCTCACCCCACCCCCGGGGGAGGGGGCGCTTTCCATGCCGTAAAGGGTCAGGTTGCCGAAACCGTTTGCCACCATGAGGCGGCTGTTGCGCGGGTCGAAGCTGTCGAAGGCGACGTCCGTCGGCGCCACCAGCTTGCCGGACCCGGTGCCGTAGCTTCCGATCACCCGGAGCAGGGCCCTCGCGTCCAGGTCGATCGCCTGGACGTTGCTCTGGAAGGCGTCCACCACGTACATGATGGTCCCGGTCGGCTCGTAGGAGAAGGCCACCCCCTGGGGAGAGCCGAACCGGAGCGCCCCGAGCCCCTGCGAGCCGAGGGAGCCGGCGGGGGTCCCGTCGGTGGCGAAGAACTGAACCCGGCCGTTTCGCGAGTCGGCGACGGCGAGCCGGCCGCTCCCCTTTTCGTAGGCGATGCCGGTCGGCTGGGAGAGCTGTCCCGCGCCGCTTCCCTGGCTTCCGAAGCTGTTGGCCGGCTTCCCCGCCGCGGCGGCTGACAGGGGGAGCGGGGTGCCGGTCGGGGTGAATGCCTGGACGCAGTGGTCGAGGCTGTCCACCACGTAGATGTTCCCGGAGGGGTCGATGGCGATCCCGTTCGCCATGCGGAACTGGCCGGCCCCGGCGCCGAGCCGGAACTTGAGCGTCCCGTCGGCGGCGAGGACAGAGACGGCGCTCCCGTGCCCGACCACCAGGTCCCCCGCGGCGGTGGCCGCGATCCCCTGGGGTGCCTTCACGGTGGTTATGGTCAGGAGGTGCCTCCCGGAGCTGCTGAACTTGAGGACCCCGCCGGCGCGCGGGTCGGTGACGTAGATGTTGCCGGCGGCGTCGGCGGCGATCCGTACCGGCGTGCTCATCTGCGCGGTGAGAGGTGCGAGGGTGGTGACGGAGGGGGGCGCCACGGCGGCGAGGCCGCTTGCCGCGCAGGCGAGCAGGGAGAGCTGTAAAAGGGGCGCCAGGATCGATTTGGTTGTCGTCGTTAACATGGTGCTGAGCCTCCGCGCGGCTTTTGCAGTTGTCGTTACCATGCCTTGAGGCCGGTGTGACAGGCCCCTACCGTGTTGCCGGCCGGCGCTATCCCGGGGGCGAGGCAGGTCGGCCCGGCCGGGTCGTAGTTCATGTACCCCTTCACGGTTGCGGACGCCGGGAGTTCGAAGGACTGGGTGGAGAGTCCGCTGTAGTGCGAGGCCCCGGCAACGGTGACGGTCATGTCGTGGCAGTCGCTGCAGGGAAGGCCCAGTCCGGCGTGCAGGGCATGCCTCCCCGACCGGTAGCTGTTGAACTCGGGGGGGTTGGAGGGGTCGGCGGTGCCGTCACTGTGGCAGCTCGCGCACTGCGTGGCGATGTCGATCACCCCCCCCCATGCGGGGGTCGTCATGCCGCCGTGGCAGATGACGGCGCTGCAGGTCCCGTCGACGTTATGCAGGGCGGCGCCTGATTTCGCCGAGTAGGCCGGAAGGAGCGAGACGGTCGTGCTCCCGCTGCCGTGGTTTGCGCCGCCGGCCCCCCCGCCGTTATGGCAGGAGGCGCAGGAAACCCCGGCGAGCCCCCGGTGCGCCGGGTGCGATCCGGTGGCCGGGTCCTGCGCGTGGCAGGAGGAGCAGCTCCCCGGTACCGGGAGCGCCCCCGCCGCGAGGAGCGTGTGGCAGCTCGAACAGGACGGTCCCGACCCCCCCTGGAAGGTGGCGCCGTGGCAGAGGCTGCAGGCGTTCACGAGGTTCCCCGCGCCCGGGTGCCCGCGCCACGGGACCGGGTGGGCCGAGGAGACGGCCGGGAAGGCGGGGTCCGCCAGCCGGTGGCACCCCGCGGCCTCGCAGCCGCTGGCGAGGGTGCCGATGCGGGTCGAGAAACGGGGGTTGCTCCCGGCGCCGCCGGCCTGGCCGTGGCAAAGCTGGCACCCGACCAGGTCCGCGCTGGCGGCGGCGCCGTGCAGGGCCGGGTCGGTGAAGGGGAGCGCGTGTGGCGCGACCCTGGGGCCGTGCCCCCCCGCGTGGCAGGAGGGGAGGTTTCCCTGGTTGAAGCAGTCGATCCGCGCGATGCCGCCGGTGAGCTGGGCGCCGTGGCAGCTGCGGCACAGCTCCGCGTCCTCCTGGTAGGCGGCCTGGTGGGAGGTGTCCCAGCCTGAGGGGTGCTTGCCGGTGATTTCCACCGGTGCTGCGTCGTCGCTTGGGCTGGCGCAGCCGCTAAGCGTCAGCAGGGTCTGGCTTACGGCCAACAGGAAAAAGAAGATGCGTGCGGGTCTGGACATTACCCTCTCCTCGAATCGTTGCTGCAGAATCGGCGGCTGGCGCCCGGCAGTAGCTTGCGGGGCGGTCGCATCACCTGTGGCAGGTGCGGCACAGTTCGTTGTTCCCCCTGCCGTGGCAGCGGTAGCAACTGGCGGGGTCGACCTTGCCGTCGATCCGGTGCAGTGACAGGTACTCTCCCCGGTGCGGCAACTCACGGTCCGGACGGTTGCCAAGCTTCAGGGAGGGCTTCATTGCCGTCTTTTTGCTGTGGCAGTCGCTGCAAAACGAGGCGGCATGGCAAGCGGCGCACAAGGGGGCATCCGTCGTCGCGGCGAGGCGGTGCCCGTTTACGAACCCGGTCGTGTGGTCGAAGGAGGCGTACTCCTTGAAGCGCACCTTGCCTTCATCCTGGTGGCACTCGGAGCAAAGCGGGCGCCCCTGGGCAAGCTTCTCCGGGTGGGCGGCGGGGAGGCTCTCCCCCTCTCGGGAGATGGCGGCACAGGCCGTTAGCAGGCTAACCAGCGCGAACGCCGGCATCAGCTGGGTGACCCATTTCATTTGGCGGCTCCTATGACGGTTTGGTAGTTCCATACCAGCCTGAGCAGTCCCTTTACCTCGTTGTCGTAGCGGGGGTTGGCGGCCAGGCTCAGGTCTGCGGAGAGGGCGACCTCGGGGTAGAAGCGGTACCCCAGCGAGGCGACCCCCTGGTAGGCCCCCTTCTCGCTGTCTATCTCGTTGTCGTAGAGCTGCGCGATCAGGTCCAGGCTGGCCGAGAGTCGGGCCTTGTCGTAGAGGCAGTAGCCGCGCAGCTCGTGGTAGGAGTTGAGGCCGTCGCGCCGGGAGGCGCTGCGGTGGTAGGAAAGGCCGGAAAGGATACCGCGCTCGGCCAGGTTCAGGCGGAGCATGCCCCCTCCCCGGTCGCTCGTCCCGGTCAGGTCGCGGTCGTAGTGCCGGTAGTCCAGGTTGGCCTCCAGCAGGGGGGAAACGCGCCAGGTCGCCTCGGCGCCGTAGACCGCGTAGGATGCGCCGTTGTTCGGGTTGAACAGGGAAGGGATGCTGCTGGCGGCGTAGTAGTGCTTCAGGTCGTAGCTTTGGTACAGGGCCGCCACGCTCAGCCGCTCCCTCCGGTAGCCGAGCCGGCAGCTCCCTTCCGAGAGACCGCCGGTTGCGGTGTTGTAGCTGGTGCGCCCGGTCAGTTCCGCTCCCCGGAACGGGGCCAGCAGGAGGTCTGCCGCGACGTCCTGCCGGTAATCCTCCTGTGCTGCGGCCGGATCGATTTGCATCCCCCCCTCCCGGACCAGCGAGGCGGCGAGCTCGAAGACGCGGGTCGGGTGCCGGTAGCTCAACTGGGCGCCGGTTAAGTAATCACCCCTGTTGCTGCTCTCCCCGGCACCCTTGACCGGCGCTCCGGCAAAGAGCAGCGTCGACACCCCCTTCACGGCGAGGTCCGCCCTGGCGCTGACGCCGTCGAGGTACTCGAAGCTCCCGGGTTCGGTCAGGGTGAAGCGCCCCGCCTTGATCTCGCCGTTTGCGCGTGCGAAGCGGTAGCTCAGGAAGGCGTGCGAGAGGTCCCCCTCGGACTTCCCTTCCGCCCCGCTCTCATCGGCGAGATCCACCCTCCCCCAGCCGAACAGGTGCGCTGAAAGGTTGCCGTTCCCCAGCCTGTCAGCGTCGAGGCCCAGATACTGTAAGGCCGGGACCAGGGTCGCCTTTGAGACCCCGGGGGCGCCACGCTGCTCGAACCTGAGTATCGTCGTACCGCCCACCTCCAGCCCCGCCGCCAGGGAGGCCACGGGGAACAGAAGGAGGGAGAGTGCGAGGGCTTCGGCGATCTTCATGGGTATGCCTCCGGAAAGCCAGATTTTCGCTGATCGGAATGCTCAACTGGCATTGCCCGTTCAGAGACTCCGGAAGAGGGGGGCTCATGCACTGCGGTGGGGGGACTGTCAAAAAATTGTTTATCAAATGATGGATTTTTAAGGTTAATGCGCTTATCTATATCATCAACCATGATAGGGGCAAGTCATGGGCAGTATTATATTTGTTCAATGATAGTCCGGGTGGTAAAGGTCATTCTTCCTGTGTTTGCTAGTCGGTGGGCCAAATGGAAGAAAACAGTCAGCTTCTCGCCGCTATGCCAGTACCCGCATGGAAATGGTGCGGATTCTTCGGGTGGCGGTTACCCGTCTCTTGACTGCAAGGTGCATGTTGTTGGAGCTGTCACGGCACGCTGCAACCCTTTTGCTGTGGCACCGCTAGCAGATACAGTCTCGGCGGGTTGTAATGGTGGCAATTGTGGAATATCATGACTGTGCCCATTGCAAGTAGTGCCAACTGTGTCTGGGGTTATTGTGCAGGAAGGGATAAAGTGAGGGGGTGTATTTGCGAAAGGGGATAGGCCCGGCCGCTGATACCTTGAAGCTGTGGAACGGATATGGCCGCGTCGGCGGCTTGCAGGTCGATCGATATGGGCGTGAGCTTGCGCGTTCAGGGGGGTGAGATGGCTTTGGAAGCAGTTTCGGATTGCAGGCCGCTTTACGAGAGGGTGGGTGGCGAGATCGTTGCGCTTATCGAAGGGGGGACCTTCCGGGTCGGCGAGCGGCTCCCCTCCATCCGGCAG
>Ga0209317_1001780_pt1 | contig 17387 bp, 13 predicted proteins | sample RifGroB2_FD_183994 | JGI IMG/M metagenome (GOLD analysis project Ga0209317, IMG submission 183994) | Soil microbial communities from Rifle, Colorado, USA - Groundwater B2 (SPAdes) (version 2) | ecosystem: Environmental > Terrestrial > Soil > Unclassified | place: Rifle, Colorado | collected... | reverse complement strand
ATATAATTCCAGGAAGAGTTGAGTTTTGCTCGCCACGGCCTGAAGCATTGGAGGAGGCCTGTGCCGGCATCGAGCATCAGGCTGTTGAGGAGGATGCCTGGGGAGGAATTCCTGAAAAGAAGGCAGATATGGTCCAGTTTTTCTCGACATATATGTCCCATTGCTCGTGAAATTGTCGATTCTGCCATATGGACATCGCCATCGGTGAAGAGGAGATATTCACCCCGGGCATGCTCCGCCCCGAACTTGAGGGCATGACTCTTGCCCAGCCAGCCCGGCGGAAGATTTTCCAGATGGAAGACCTTCAGTATATCTGGATGCTGCTGCCGAAGCCTCTCCAGGATCGGGCCGGTGGCATCGCGGGAACGATCGTCCACCGCAATGACTTCGAGATTACGATAATCTTGCTGCAACAGCGTACGAATCGCCGATTCGATTTTTGCCTCCTCGTTACAGGCGGGAACAACAACCGAAACCATCGGCGCCGCTTCATCCCGGATCGGAGAGACTTTGCTCAACGCCATCATGCTGCGGATCCCCAAACCGAGGTCGAGGACAGACAGGAAAACGATGATGAGAATGGAGATTGCGAGAAGTAGGAGAAAATTCATGACACAGCTCCTGATGGGAAAGCGAGCGAACCGAAATACATGGTGCCCGAACATCACAATAATGATATTAGCAGATTTTCCCAGGCCAGGACACGGGCTGCGCCATTTCAATTATACGCAAAAAGTATCCCCCTTAACGATTTGACAGGGATCGTTTTATTGGGATATGCTGTAACATCTGGCTGCTCCGCGACTTTTTGACGTTTTTTCCTCGGTTTCCAATGACGATGTTCAATAAATCCAGGCTGAGTTATAAGATCTTCATCACTCTTTCCGGGGTCCTGTTTTCGCTGTTCTTCTTCGGCACCTGGATATTCTATGTCCTCATCCAGAACATTCTCAACGAACGTCTCGAAGAAAACCTGCACAGCACCGTTGCCGGAGCCAGGCAGGTTGTCGAAACCTCGGCCACCCTCTCCACCCGCAGTTACCTCCGTTCGCTGGCGGAACAGAACCGGAACGTCATCGAGGACCTGCACCGTCAGGAAAAGGAGGGCCGGCTCAGCCGGCAGGAAGCCCAACTGCGAGCGAGGGACATTCTCCTCGCCCAGCGGCTCGCAAGCTCCGGCTATATCTATATCATCAATTCCGCCGGCCATCTTGCCGTCCACCCCAAAAAGGAGATGGAGGGAGCCGACATGCACGAACACTGGCTCGCCAGGATGCAGGTCGAACGCAAGCAGGGTTTTATGGAATACGAATGGCAGAATCCCGGCGAGGCGGAGCCGAGGCAGAAGATCCTCGCGATGGAATATTTCGCTCCGTGGGACTGGATCATCTCCGTGACTGCCTACCGGGATGAACTCGCCCAACTGGTCAACATCGCCGATATCCGGGACGAGGTCCTGGCGGTCAAGATCGGCAGAGAAGGCTACCTGGCGATCTTCGATCGGCAGGGAGAGATCCTCGCCCACCCCTATCTCAAGGGGAACATCCATAACCTGCCGAAAGAAAACGCCGACCTGCTGCAGGGTTTCATCGAAACGAAAGAAGGCAGGCAGACCTACGACGGGGTCGATCCACGGTCCGGCGTGACGCGGGAGAAGATCGCCGTCTTTTCGACCCTCGACAATTTCGGCTGGCTGGTCGTCGCCACCGGAACCATCGAAGATTTTTACGCCCCGCTGGCAACCCTGCGGAGGATCTTTCTCTGCCTCTTTACTGTTGCCGTTGTCGCCAGCATTGTTGTCTCCATTTACCTCAGCAGGTCGATCACCGCGCCGCTCAACCGCCTGCTCGCCCACCTCTCCAGCCATTCGGACGAACCCCGGCCTATCCTCCCGGCGTCGACGGAGAAAGACGAGATCGAGGAACTGTCTGACTATTTTCGCAACTACGTCCGCCATCTCCACGAGTCCAACCGCAGGCTGGCGGAACTCCTTGAGGAGCAGAAGCAGACCGCTCTCGATCTCTCCATCTTCAAGGAGGTGTTTCTCAACATCGTTGAAGGGATCTCGATCACCGACGCTCAGGGAACCATCATCCAGGCGAATCCGGCCTTTGAAAAGATTACCGGCTACACCGCGGCGGAGGCGATCGGCAGCAACCCGAAGCTCCTGAAATCGAACCGCCACCCCCCGGAATTCTATCAGGAAATGTGGGCAAGCATCCAGGAGAAGGGCTTCTGGACCGGAGAGATCTGGAATAAGCGGAAGAATGGCGATATATACCCGGAATGGCTGACTATTTCTGCGGTCCGCGATCAGAACGGCCAAACCAGCCATTATGCCGCGGTCTTCAACGATATTACCACCGTCGTCCGGCAGCAGGAGCGGATTCAGTTCCTCGCCTATCACGACCATCTGACCGAGCTTCCCAACAGGCTGCTGGTGCTCGAGCGCATGCATCAGGCCTTTTCGGCCTGCAGACGGCACGGCGGGGTCATTGCCTGCATGATCCTCGATCTCGACAACTTCAAGACCATCAACGATTCCAGCGGCCATGAGGTCGGCGACCTTGTCCTGAAGGAGTTCGTCGCGAGAATTCTGCCGACGGTGCGGGTGGAGGATACCTTCGGGAGAATGGGCGGGGATGAATTCGTGCTGCTCTTCCACAATCTGACGAAAGAGGTGGAGCATATCCTGCCGGTCGTCGCCCGGCTGCATGAAAAGGTCGAGGAGCCCTTTTTTGTAGAAGCGCAGAAGATCTATATGACCCTCAGTGTCGGGATCGCCATCTTTCCCTCCGATGCCGAGACCAAAGAAGACCTGCTGAAACGGGCGGACCTAGCCCTCTACAGCGCCATGCAGATCCAGGGCAACAGCTCCTCCTTCTTCAGTATGGAGATGGAAACCGAGGTGAAGAAGAAGCTGTACTACCTGGGGAGAATCAGGTCAGGCCTGGAAAATCGCGAGTTTCTCCCCTACTTTCAGCCGAAAGTGGATCTCTTTTCGGGCAAGGTCATCGGCATGGAGGCCCTGGCCAGATGGCAATCGGCCGGCAAGCTGATCAGCCCCGCGGATTTCATCCCGATCTCGGAACAATCCGGCCTGATCGTTCCCCTGTCGAAACAGATCTACGAACAGGCCTTCCGCGAGACTGCAAAGCTTCTCGCGCAGGGCCATACGCTGACGGTTTCCGTCAACCTCGCCCCCTCACAGCTGCAAAGCCCCAATTTCCTGGAAGAGCTGGTGGAGATTCAGGAGAAGAGCACCCTGCCAGCGAGATTCATCGAACTGGAGGTCACCGAATCCTCCCTGATGAAAGACGTCGAACAATCCCGCCGGATCCTCGACCAGCTTGACAGACTCGGCTTCAAGATCTCGATCGACGATTTCGGCACCGGCTATTCCTCACTGCAGTACCTGAAACAGATCCCCCGCCACACCCTGAAAATCGACATGTCCTTCGTCTCCGGCATCGGCACTGACCTGGACGACGAAAAACTCATCGAGACCATCGTCCTCATGGCCAGACAATTCGAACTGACCATCGTCGCCGAAGGGGTCGAGACGCCCAGCCAGGAAACCTTTCTCCGCAACCTTGGATGCCACTACGGCCAAGGCTACCTCTACGGCAAGCCCATGGATATCGCCATCTTCACCGAATGGCTCGAGAAAAGATCCGATGAAACGCGGCAGCTTCTTACGATCTCTTAAATAGAAGGAGTTTGAGGGTGCGGACTTATCTCTCCGGTATACACCTTCTCCAGTTCCTTTGAAGTAATTTTCATTACTATTCGAATTCCTTTTTTTGTTATGCTTTACAATGAGACGTGACTGAAAATGAGGCTCCCCCATTTTCAGATCACCCGCCATTTCAGTTCTTTGCGGCACTGCTAACCTCCGACCGTCTAACTCGATACGAATCCCGTCTCGGCTATGTTCGTTGCCTCCCGCATGTGCAGTGTCTATTATGATTGCTATGCATCAAGTATTTCCCAAAAGATCAACTAACTTTGGCCTCGGCACTGCCAGGAGGCTAACCTGCAATGATTTGGCCCCTTCCTCATCGCACAAAACTTACCAACCCTCCTTCGATCCTCCTCACCCTTGTTGTACTGTTTACTCTCATCTCGGGAGGAGGTGCCTTGTTGGCGCAGAAACAATTTCAGAGCGTCCATGAAAAGGCTTTAGGATCGGACAGAGTTGTGGCCCGCATGGGGGCAATGGTGCTCCAGCAATACGAAGAAGCAACCATCGAAATCCTTCAATCGTATGCCGCCAGGATTCTTTTGGTAGACAGTGTGAAAAACAAGGATGAAGCAGGCGTCCGTATTCACCTGGCCGACCTCAAACAAAAACACCAAGAGATAGATCTTGCCTTCGTCACCGACGCAAACGGCCTTCTCTGGGCAAATTATCCCGTACTTCCAGGGGCCATCGGCCGCGACCTCTCGTTCCGGAACTGGTACAAAGGCGTCAGCGCCACGTGGACACCGTACGTCTCGACGGTATTTCAACTCATTGTCGGCGACCAGCCGCTGGGGGTTGCCGTCGCCGTCCCGATCCATGACTTCGATGGAGCCGTTATCGGGATTCTCGCCAATACCCAGCGGCTGGTTGCCATTGACCAACTCTTCCAATCCCTCCAGTTGGATCTGGACGGGACGCTTTGCCTGATCGATCAGGCAGGAAATATCATCTATAATAGCAGGGGAAACGTTGATTTTATAACTACTTATCCATTGTATGCAGATATCAGCAAGGCAGTGCAGGAAGGAAAGACCAAACTCGAAATCATCGATCGAGAAGGACAAGGAAAGAAGTTTCTCGCCGTTGCCCCGACGGATATGGGATGGACCGTGGTTGTCGAGAGAAGCTGGCATGACACCTTACATTCCGAATACTCTCGCCTTGTCAGGACCGGAGTCATCGCCCTTCTGCTGTTTCTGCTCATCGCCGCCTTTATCCTGTATCAGAATTCACTGCACCAAAAAACCCTGACGCTTTTGCAGTTGGAACGACAACTACGACAGAGCGAGAAACGCTATAAAGACCTCATCGATAATATCCCTGACATCCTCTACAGTTTTTCCGATGGGCAGGCAGACAACAACTACTACTCTCCTCAGGTTGGGTCGGTGCTTGGATATACGGCCGGTCACCTGCGGGCCCACCCGACTCTCTGGCACGACTCCATTCATCCCAATCATTTGCCTGAAGTAAACCAGGCCATCCAGGCTGCCCTCAGCGGACAGAAGGTCGAACTGGAGTACCGAATTTATGACGTCCTTGGTCAGTGTCACTGGCTTACCGATCACATGACGAGCACTACCAATGATCGCGGAGAGACAATCATCACCGGAATAGCCAGTGACATCACGGACCGCAAAAATGCCGAAGCGGCGCTGCAGAAGAGCAGGGAAAAGTATCAGGCGCTGGTCGGAAACATGCTGGATGGGTTTGCCTATTGTCAGATGCTTTACGACGACCGGGGATGCCCGATCGATTTTTTGCATCTGGAGGTCAATGACGCATTCGCTCGGTTAACGGGATTACAGGATGTGACAGGGAAAAAATTCAGTGAAGTCTTTCCCGGCACGTATGAAGGCAGAGAAAACTTGCTGGAGCGCTACTCGCGGGTTGCGTTAACCGGCAATGCCGAAAAATTCGAGTATTTTTTGACGCCCTTGGCGCTGTGGTTCGATCTCTCGGTCGCCAGTCATGAGGAAGGGTGCATCCTTGTCGTTTTCAGCAATATCACAACTCGTAAGTTATTGGCACAACAACGACAAGCCGCACTCAGTCTCCTGCAGAATGTCACCGATCGGGTGCCGGGTGTTGTCTTTCAATGTCGAATGGACGTCGACGGCAGGTTCAGTTTTCCTTTTGTCAGCAAGGGACTTGATGAAATATACCGGCTCAACCCGGTGCTGGTTCAAGAGAACGCAGCAAAATTTTTCGACGTGCATCACCCCGAGGACCAGGACGGTATCGTTGCTTCCTTATATGCATCTGCAAAGGATGTAACCCCGTGGGTACATGAATACCGACTGAAGTTTGACGATGGCACGGAACGCTGGATGTCCGGCAGCGCGGTGCCGCAGAGGGCAGAGGACGGTTCCACGCTCTGGCATGGGGTAATTACCGACATTACCGAACATAAGCAGGTGGAAGATGCCCTGCGTGAGAGTGAGGCGCGCTTCAGCACTGCCGCAAGGGTGGCCAACTTCGGGGTATATTCCTATGACTTTGCCAGCGGCCAGTCCTATTACTCTCCGGATTTATTAATGTTGTTCGGATTACCGCCCAACAGCAAAATAGAGCTTGACCAGGATATGATCGCCACAGCCCTTCATCCCGACGACAAACCCGCTTTCCTGGAACGGATAATAGCCGCCCTGGACCCGTGTGGACCGGCAACCCTTGAGTATGAATACCGGATCATCCGAATCGACGGCGAAGTCCGTTGGCTGCGGGTGATCGGCAAGACGGTCTTCACCGGTAATACCCCCAGCGACCGTCCACTCCACGCGAACGGCATCGTACAGGACATCACCGAGCGCAAGCAGGCGGAGGAACAGCTCCGGCTCATCAACGACGAGTTGGAACGCCGGGTCGAAAGGCGGACCCGGGAGCTTCAGGAAACACAATCGCAATTTCTGCATGCAGAAAAATTGTCGGCGATCGGCAAATTGTCCGCCTCCATCGCCCATGAATTCAATAGCCCTCTGCAGGCCGTCATGACCGTCCTGAAGGGCTTGAAGCTGGGTGTGACATTTGCTGCGGAGGACAGGCAACTGCTGGATGCGGCTATTGGCGAAAGCGAACGGATGAAAAATCTGATCCGGAGTCTCCAGGATTTCAACAGGCCATCCTCGGGCAGGAAAATACCGATGGATGTGCACACGTCTCTCGACTCGTTGTTATTACTCTGCAGAAGCGATTTCAGCCGTAAAAGGATCTCGACGGTATTGAATTACGCGGGAAGATTGCCCCAGATCATAGCGATTCCCGATCAGATCAAGCAGGTTTTTCTGAATCTCTTGAACAATGCTGCGGACGCTTGTGCCGACGAGGGCGGAGTGATCACAATCAGCACATGGCAGAAAGAAAACAGGGTCGCCGTGGCGATACAGGATACCGGTAGCGGTATTCCACCGGAAAAGATCGATCTCATTTTTCAGCCGTTCTACACCACAAAACCCGCAATCAAGGGAACAGGTCTCGGTTTGTCGGTCTGTCACGGCATCGTTCAGAACCATCATGGTGAAATTCTTGTCGAGAGTCAGCCGGGGGTGGGTTCAACCTTCACCGTCCTTCTTCCTATCAATGAAGTATGATAGGAAGCAAAATTCTGAATCCCGGCAAAAAGAACTCTTTTAAAAATTTCTGTCGAATTTTCGCTAAAAACCTTTTACATTCCTCAAAACGATTTGAGCTGAACTGTAGGCAAAGTAAAATGAAGCTAAATCAAGGGGCTGTAGCTCAGCTGGGAGAGCGACGCGTTCGCAATGCGTAGGCCAGGAGTTCGATCCTCCTCAGCTCCACCAAACATAAGCCTTTCTTATTCACCTTCTTCTCCACGAAAGAGAGGGGAATAAGAAAGGCTTTTTTTGTTTTGGCAATATTCATCGATTTCGGTATGCCTGAAATCAAATCAGCAAGAAGAGGAACGACCAGCGATGCGCAAGCCACTTGGATTCATGGCCGCCGACCCGGCAGGCGACGGCTACCAGTATCTTGAGGACCTGGCCTGCGCCTACTGGTTTTCAGAAGCGTTGTTCACCGCCCTGGAACTGCAGCTGTTCGCCCTTCTCGGCCGGGACGGCCGTTCGCTCGATTCCCTGTCCGAGGCTGCCTCGGCCGACAGTGACGGGCTCTTTCGGCTGCTGCGGGCGCTTGAGCGAATGGCCTTGGTCGTCCGGGCGGAGGATCGGTGGTTCAACAGCCAGACCGCCGCCCTCTATCTGGTACCCGGCAGCCCCAATTATATGGGCGACTTCCTGCTCTATCGCCGATATATGCAGGGCAATTGGCAAAAGCTCGCCGAACGGCTCTCGCCGGGCAAACCGGAACACCATGAAAATCTGGATTATCGGGAGCGCAATTTTCGCTACGTCCGGGCGATGGATGTCCTGGCCCGGCAGAAGGCCCGCGAGATCGTGGACCGCCTGCCGTTGACAACGCTCTCCGGCCCGGTGCTCGATGTCGGCGGCGGGGCGGGCGGTCTGCTCCGGGCCCTGCAAGCCCGCCGGCCCGGCCTTGACATGGTGCTGTTCGATATCCCCGAAGTGATAGACGCCGCCCGCCGCCTCTATCCGGATTCGGCCGACTGGCTGGGCATCACCCCGCTGGCCGGAGATTTCCGCGGCCACTGGTTCGAAAAAAAGTTCGGTCTTGTGATCCTCGCCAATTTCCTCCACGCCTATGGACCGGCGGAGGCCCCGGAGTTGCTGGACAAGGCGGCCGGACTGCTGGCCCCGGACGGCCGGCTGTTGATCCACGATTATTTTCCCGACCGGCAAGGCGCCTCGCCCCAGAAGAGCGCCCTCTACGACCTGACCATGATGCTCAATACCTACAACGGGGCCTGCCACGAAAGTGCTACCATCCTCGGCTGGCTGGAGGCCGTAGGTCTCACGCACTGCAGCATTTGCGAGCTGACGACCGACAGTTCCCTGATTCTTGCCGGTCGCGAGCCGGGCGAACGCCTGAGCACCGAGCCCTGGATGGAAGCAGCAGATCGGCTCGGCTTCGACCGGGCCACTGCCATCGCCCCGCACAAGGTGGTCACCGGCTCCTGGGTGACGATGAAATGCCGCTTCGGCTGTCCAAATTTCGCCGGCAACAGGCAATGCCCGCCGCTGGCCATGCCCCACGACCAGACCCGGCGGATGCTGGACGAGTATCGTGTCGCCGTCCTGGTCGAAGGACAGCCGCCGGGCCGACACTTTCACGAGATGCTCCTCGCCCTGGAGAAGGAACTCTTTCTGGCCGGCTACCACAAGGCCTTCGTCTTCGGCGCCGGCCCCTGCACCCTTTGTCCTGAATGCCCGCCGGACGGCAGCTGCCGCCAGCGCGACCGGGCCCGGCCATCCATGGAAGGCGCGGGGATCGACGTCTACGCTACAGCGGCGAACGTCGGCCGACCGCTTGCCCCGGTTAAAGAAAAGGGGCGTTATGTCAAATATATGGGCCTCATACTGGTTAAATAATGCACAAACGGATCCTCCTGGTACAACTGCCCACCTCCCACCTCGGGGCGGGAGAAAAGGTTTATCCTCTAGGGCTCGCACGGCTTGCCTCCACCATTCCTCCGGCATTCGAGCGACGCGCCCTGGACATGAATCTCCACCCCGACCCCTGGCCGGGGCTGCACAGGCTGCTGGCGGAATTCCAGCCTGGTGTAGTCGCCCTATCCTTTCGCAACCTCGATCCGCTGGCGGGGCATCAGGCTTCTTATCTTTCGGTGCTGAAGACCGCAGGTCTGCTGGTCCGCGGCCTGCTACCGGAGGCGAGGATTTTGGCCGGTGGCCCGGCCTTTTCACTGTTCGGCGAGCGACTGATGGCCGAAGTACCCCAAATCGACATCGGTGTTGTCGGCGAAGGGGAACAGGTCTTTCCCCGGCTGCTTGAAGACCACCCGCCGCTGGCAAAGCTGCCGGGGATCCTGTACCGCGAAGGCGGCCGAGTGGCGATCAATCCACCCGGCGAGCGCTGCTCACTCGACCTGTTGCCGGAACTCGACCTGGCCTCCTTTCCCCCCGCCGCCTACAGCGCGGGCAACAAATACGTGGCAGCCATGGGTATCGAAGGTAAAAGAGGCTGCGACCTGTGCTGCGGCTACTGCCTCTATCCCTTTCTCGGCGGCGGCAGGATTCGGCTGCGTCATCCCGTGGCAATTGTCGACGAGATGGAGCGGCTGCACCGCGAGTGCGGCATCACCCTGTTCCACTTCACCGATCCGGTGGTCAACCGGCCGGCGGACCATTTCGACGAACTCTGCCGGGAGCTGATCCGGCGGCGGCTGCCGCTGTCCTGGACCGGCTTCTTCCGGGAAGACGAAGTGACCGCCGACAACCTGGCCCTGGCCGTCAGGGCCGGGCTCTCATGCGTCTATTTCTCAGGCGATGCCCTGACCGAACGGGGACTGCGGCTGCTCGGCAAGAAACTGACACCGGAAGATATCGTCCGCGCCTCGCGGCTCACCACCGAGCTGGGGCTGTTGACCATGTGCCACTTCCTGGTCAACCTGCCGGGAGAGGGCGAAGCCGAGATTGCCGAGGCCGGCGCCCTGCTCGACCAACTGCTTGCCATCCATGCGCCCAAGGGCAATCTCGGGGCGGTAATCTTCAACCATGTCCGGCTCTATCCCGGCGCCCCGCTCACCAGAAAACTCATCGAAGGCGGCCTGCTCGCCGCGGACACCGATCTGCTCTATCCGGTCTATTACAATCCGCTGCGCTACAACCATGTGCTGCACCAGCTTGAAGCCCGCTGCCACGCCGCCGGGGTCTTTTCCAGATTGGAGGCAATCTCTTGAAAATCGTGATACTCGAGCATCCGCGGGTGGCTTCTGACCACCATTTCAACGATATCGCTAACACTCCCCTCTGTTCGTGCCTGATGGGAGGCTACGCCGCAGCAGCCCTCAACCAGGCCGGGTTTCCATCGACCCTGCTCGATCATGCCGAGCCGCACGCCACATTTGTCGGAACCCTCGACGCGGTCCTGGCTCAAGCCCCCGACCTGTTGGCGATCAACGCCGTGTTCTTCTGGGAACATACCGGCCGGCTCTTCGAGTTTTTCGCTGAGCTTCGCCGACGCGGTTTCGCCGGCCATCTGAACCTGTTCGGCTTCTTCCCCTCGCTGGTGCACCGTGAGATCCTTGAAGCCTCCGCCGCGGTCGACTCGCTCGCCGTCGGCGAGTTCGAGCACACCCTGTGTGAACTGGCCGCCCGGCTTGCTGGGGGCAGCCCAACCGGCGATATCGCCGGCCTTGCGGTCAGGGAGGCGGCAACCGTTGCTTTGCGCCCGAGGCCGGTGGAAAAGGAGCCGGATCGCTTCCCCTATCCTCAGCGGATCCGTCTCTCAGAACCCGTCACCATCCTCGGCAGCCGCGGCTGTTACAACCATTGCAGCTTCTGCCTGGTACCGGCCTTCGACGGGCAGGGCGGACGGTGGCGGGGCCGGACGCCCGCCGATATCGTTCGGGAAATGGAACAGTTGATGGATCAAGGGATCAGGGACTTTTATTTTGCCGATCCCAACTTCATCGGTCCCGGCCGGGCCGGTCGGAAGAGAACGCAAGAACTGCTTGAACAGCTCCGCCCGCTAGGGATCACCTTCGGCATGGAAACCAGGGCCAATGATCTCGACTCTGAGCTCATGGCGGAGCTGGTCCGCGCGGGGCTGACCAGCCTGCTCATCGGCATTGAAAGCGGCTCGCCGGACATCCTCTCCCGGTTGAACAAAAGCGCTCGCGCCAACGACGGCGCCCTGGCGATCAAGATCTGCCGCGAGAACGGCATCGAGCCCGAAATCGGCTTCTTGATGTTCGTGCCGGAGGCAAGCCTCACCGACCTGCGCGCCAACCTCGCGTTTCTGCAGGATAATCAACTCCTCGGCCGGCTGGCACGTACCGCCAATCTGCTCTGTCACCGCCAGATCGTCCTAACCGGGACCTCGGGCTACGCCCGCTTCGCCGAGCAAAACCGGTTGAAGAAAAAGGGTATCTTCGGCTTCCAGGGAGAAGTTGCCCTGGCCAACCCACGAATCGAATGGCTGGCCGAATTGACGATCTTTGCCTGCCACACGATCTTACGAAAAATGGCCGACCGGAATTCGCAGATCTACTGGCAGAAGACCGTCTCCCCGATCTTCCAGACGGCCAATGACTACCTGGTCCGCCTGTTTCACCACCTGCTCGAACAGACTGCAGATACGGCCAGCCTCGAAAGCATCGAGGCCGTACGGGAGAGGATCGCCCGGGAGATCGGCCGGATTATCGGGAATTGAGAGACGTGGCTGAGTGTTGAATTACGGCTGGTCTTTCGAAAAACCGGGAAGTTTCCCTTGTTGCCCCGAATCACTTCACCGCCACCAGCTCCACCTCATAGTTCAGATTCATCCCCGCCAGCGGATGATTGCCGTCGATGGTAACCGTCTGGTCGTTCACCTCGCGCACCACGAAGTTGACCCTTTCGCCCGACGTATTCTGGTATTGAACAGTACGGCCGGGGGACAGCTTGATGTCCGGGGTGAAGTGTTTGCGTTCAACTTTCAGGACGAGGTCCTGGTTGTACTCGCCGTAGCCTTCGGCGGGTGAGATCTGGATCTTTCTTTTTTCCCCCTCCGCCATGCCCAGGACGCCTTCCTCCAGCTTTTTCAGGACCCGGCCTTTGCCGATGGCAAAGGTTAACGGGGTGGTATGGCCGGGGCCGCCCACGGTTGCGCCGCTGTCGAGGACGATGGAGAATCGGATGGTCACGGTGTTGCCTGGCTGTGCTGTCTTCATGCTTTTCCTCTTTTTGCTTTCTTACACAATTTTTTCCGGGGGCTGGCGTTCGGGGACATAGTCGTGTTCCACCGTACCCTCATTCCATTCCTGTGAGACATAAAGACCGCAGTAGCAGCTGCCGAATTCCCGGACATCCGCCTCACGGTAGCTGCAGGGGCAGACGATATCCCGGTCGCTGTCGATTTCCCCGGCCGCCAGGCGACAGGGGCAGGATAAATAGCCGTAACGCTGCCGGTTGGCCAGAAGGCCGCGAAGGAGATCCAGGGTCAGCGCCAGATCCTTGTTGAAAAAGTAGCCCCTTTTTTCCTGGGATTCCTTCAGTCTGGTATAGAGCTGCTCTTCCCCGGTCATGATCCCAGCGCCTCCCGAATGTCATTTTCCCGGTAGCCGACAATGATCCGATCGCCGATCCGGATGGTGGGAAAGGAACACCGTTTGTTCAACTGCCGCACCTCCTCCAGGGTATCCCGCCGCTCCTTGCCGTGCAGGAGATCGACATCGACGAAGTCGAAGGTCCAGGTCCCGTCTTCCAACAGTTTTTTTATCGCCCGGCAGTGACTGCAGGTGCTCAGAGAATAGAGTTTTATCTTCCGCTCTTTATTCATAGCCGGACACACGAGGAGTCGCCGCTCAGGCCGCGCGGGGAGGAACGATCGTTACCGGAATGCTCGTCCGTTTCAACACTCCCTTGGCCGTGCTGCCGAAAGCGGCCGTGTCGGAGAACAGGGTTTTATGGCCGCCGAGCACAATCAGATCGCACTCGTTTTCGGTGGCCTTGGCCAGGATGTCCTCAACCAGTTCGCCGTCTGTTATGATGATCTCACTCGATTGAAAATCGCAGGCCCCGTCGTCGATCCCTACTTCCTTGCAGAAATTACGAACGGACTCCCTCACCCGGCTGTTGGTCGATTGCTTGCCGAGCAGGGATTTTCGGGCATTGGCATGATGGGAATTAACCAGATCGTCCCACTGGTGCTTGCCGAGCAGGTCCCTGACTTTTTCATCGATATTATTCGGCAGCCTTTCGATGACATGCAGCATGTAGATGGTCGCTTTGAACCGTGTCGCCAGGGAAAGGGTAAAATCGAGCGCCGCCTGGCAGTTCGGCGTGAGATCGGTGGCAAAAAGGATCGATCGGATTGGTTTCAACATACTTTTCTCCCGTATTGTATTGAGTCAAGGGGGAAGCCCTTTTTCCTTGGACAGATGAAATTCTCCCCCAGCCGTTGCCGTGCATTATCCGACAACATCACCGCCCGACCTCAGCATCCGGTCTGGTCGTCATACTGACCCAGCCGAAGAAACATGACCAGCAGGCAGCCCAGCAGAATAAAGCTTCCCGCCACGCGGATGCCGGCAACAAACGAATGCAGATCGGCAAGATAGCCGATCATTGTCGGCATGATCCCCCCACCGACGAGAAAGGCCAGCGGCGGCCCCAGGGCGCTGGTGACGCTCCGAAGAGACGGCAGGGTCACCCGCGACAGCGCCGCAAAGCCGGCGGGAAAGAACGCTGTGAGGGTCGCCGCCTGCAGGAACAGGACGAGGATGAGCATCCCGCCCGCCGTCCAGGGCAGCAGCAGGGTGAGGATGCCGGTCGCCAGCAGCGATCCGCCCATCACCCTCTTCTGCCCGATCCGATCGCTCAGCCAACCGGCCGCAAAGACCACGGCGATACCCGAAATCTGGGACAGCCCGATGAGGGTATTGGCCGAGGCCAGCTCATAGCCCCGTTCATGGACGAGAAAGAGCGGCAGCATGGCAAAAATCCCGGAATTGCCGGAAAAAGCCATGCTGAGCAGCACCACCATGATCCAGAACGACCGGCTGGCAAAAACCGGCTTCACGTTGGCGATGTTCACCACCCGGCCGGGGAACTCGCCGCCCCGCCCGCGCAGCGTGTACAGCAGGGCGGAAACCAGGCAGAGGATCGCCCAGACCATCAGGATCTGCCGCCAGGAATACCAGCGCAGGAGCAGGGCGGCGATGAGCGGTGCAGTGACGAAACTCAGCGGCGGCGCACACTGGTGGACGGAAAGGCCCTTGCCCCAGTCGGATTTCTGGATTTCAGCTGTGATAGTGGCGATGGCCGAGGGCAGATGGAGGCTGCCGGCAAAGCCGATCAAGAGAAGCAGCATTCCCATCCCCAATATATTGTCGATAAGACTGAAAGCGAGCAGCGCAAAGCCAACCAGCCAGGCGGAAAATTTCAAGGTACCGCTGTGTTCGAAGCGCGAGGAGATCAACCCCGAACAGGCCGGCGCGAGCATATAACCAACAGAGATGAGCAGGAACAACCCTCCGGCCTGGCCATGGCCGATGCCGAGATCCTTTTCGATGGCCGGCATGAGGGGGGCAAAGAGGATCCGCGAGACAAAGCCCAGATAAAAGAGCCATGCCAAAAAGAGGGTGATGCCGAACTTCTCCTGGAAGGTTTCGGGCATCGGGCATTCGTACTCGCTGATATCATCCATTATTCTCTCATCCCACGGATATGACACGATCAAGATTTGCTTTTGATATTATATATTCATTAGTTAATAAATAAAGCATAAAATATTGCATGTAAAAATTTCTTGACACGCACCGTGGAGACGGTACAATGTTTCATAATATAACACTATTGTTCCAACATATGGAACTATCAATTTTCAAAATAGCGTTCTCATTCTTGCCGAATCCGCAAAAGCAACCGTCAAGGAGTTCTCCCGAAACGGGTTTCGGCAAGAAAAAATCGGGCATGGCCGCACAGTGGTATTTCTGCTCCCCTGCCCGGCGTAATCGAACAGCCTGACCGTGAAGCCTGAAAGAGTCGGGACAGTGCCAACCTTACAGGAGAGGACATTATGACAACAGTGACAACCGACCCGTATAGCGGGTTGCAGATGGTGGAACTCAGCCATATGTGGGGACATAGCGCTCCGTCCATGCCGGGCGATGCCGATGTGCTCATCTACCGTTCGGTCAAACACGCCCAGCACGGAGTCATGGCCCAGCGGTTGAAAATGGTCATGCATTCCGGCACGCACATGAACACCCCGCTGCACCTCATTCAAAAAGGGGCAGGCGCGGCCGATATCGCCCTTGACCATTTTTTCGGCAACGGCGTGATCCTCGATATCCCAAAAAAACGCTGGGAACTGGTGACGGCACAGGATCTGGCGGCAGCCCGCCCCGAGGTCCGCGACGGCGATTTCGTGGTCATCGTCACCGGCTGGCATGCCAAGTATTCGGACAGTCTTGAATATTTCGGCGAGTCGCCGGGCCTTGCCAAAGACGGGGCCGAGTGGCTGGTGAAGAAGGGCGTAAAGCTCGTGGCGATGGATACCCCGCAGATCGATCATCCGCTCGCCACTTCGCTTGGGCCGCATCGTGGCGGACCGCTGATGAAGCGGCTGCCGGCCAAGTTCAAGGACGAGACCGGCCTTGACCCGCAGAAAGAGCATCCCGAATGGAATGTCGCCCATAAGATCTTACTCGCCGCGGGCATCCCGACCATCGAACAGGTGGGCGGCGACGTCAAAGTCCTGCTTGGTAAACGGGCCACCCTGGTGGCGACCCCCTGGAACTGGAAGCAGGGCGACGCCTGCCAGGTCCGGTTCATGGCCTTGACCGATCCGAGCGGCACCTGCCGCATCGAAGCCGGCACGGCCGCCTGAACCCGTTTCCATTCAATTTTGAGCGAGGAGAAAAAAATGAGCCTGCAGATATACAACCTCAGTCAACCTTGGGGCCACCATATGCCGGAATGGCCGTCGACGCCGGGAATCAATGTGCATGTCAAAAAGTTTCACGCCAAAGACGGGGTCTACCAGACCGAATTCGAAGGGATCATGCACCGCGGCACCCACATGGACGCGCCGCTCCATGTCACCGAAAATACGCCCTGCCTGATGGGCTATCCGCTCTGGCGTTTCTTTGGCACCGGTGTGGCCGTCTCCATCCCCAAGAAAAAATGGGAGGTCATCACCGCCCAGGATCTGGAAAATGCCCGCCCGAAGATCAAAGAGGGCGACATCGTCATGATCAATACCGGCATGCACACCAAGATGGCCGATACCGACGAATACTATGCCTATTCCCCCGGCATCTACCGGGAGGGCGCCCAGTGGCTGGTCGACAGGAAGGTGAAGATGGTGGGCTACGACGTCCAGGCCAACGACCATCCGATGGCCACCAAACTCGTCGACCACGGCCTGGGACCGACCCATCCGCACCTGATCGAGGAATACAAGCAGTACACCGGCCGGGACCCGAAAGAGGATTTCCCCGACTGGGAGGCCGGCCATAAGACCCTTATGGTGAAGGGCGGCATACCCGGCATCGAGAACGTCGGCGGCGACCTCAACCTCGTGACCGGCAAACGCTGTACTTTCATGGCCTTTCCATGGCGCTGGCAGGGCGGCGAGGGCTGTACGGTGCGGGTGCTGGCGGTGATCGATCCGGACCAGACTTTCCGGTTCGAAACCGGCCGGTGAACGGCAGGGCTAACGTGACCTGTTGCTTTTGATCCGTTGTTCATCCGCAGGGCGGTCCTAGTGATCGCCCTGCTGCCAGGACGATCACCAGAAAAACCGCAGCGACATCCGCTAGTCGGCGAATAAGCCTCTGACCTCACCTGTGGATTTCCCGCTTCCTCGCCCCAAGTCTGCAGCGGAAAGAGACCGCGTGCCATCAGCCGCCAAAGGTGAAGACCTTTCCCGTCCGTATTTCGCCATCATTTTCCGCACAAGTCCCCTTTACGTTTTACGGCGTTTGTGCTACCTAGTGTCCTGTCAAGCCTCATCTGTCGCATCTTGCTTGCCCTTTTGGCTTCCTGACTTCGTTGCTTCTTCGGTTACATAGCGCTGCTATGCGCCCTCAGTCGCGCCT
>Ga0209317_1001778_pt1 | contig 17411 bp, 17 predicted proteins | sample RifGroB2_FD_183994 | JGI IMG/M metagenome (GOLD analysis project Ga0209317, IMG submission 183994) | Soil microbial communities from Rifle, Colorado, USA - Groundwater B2 (SPAdes) (version 2) | ecosystem: Environmental > Terrestrial > Soil > Unclassified | place: Rifle, Colorado | collected... | reverse complement strand
CTTCTTCGGTGAGCAAATTCAGGGTGTTGTAGGGAATAAGAACAGCATCGAAGGCCTGACGAAAGCCGAGATGTACCATGTCCATGCAGAAAAACCAGCAGTGGGCCGATTGGTGCAGGGCGGCAAGACGGAGCATAGCCATGGAGATGTCCATGCCGATAACCTCGCGGTCCTTGCCGGCCAGCTGCCTGGCCACCCGGCCGGTGCCGCAGCCGACCTCAAGGATCCGGCCGCCATCCGGCAGGAGTTGCCGGTAGAAGACGATATCATCCGAAAAATCCTCCATCTCCAGGCGATACAAGTCGCAGGCGAGTTCTTCCGGCAGGGGAAGAAAGACGGGATCCGGTTCGTCCGCGTAATCTCGGTAGATGGTGACCATACCCCCACACACACTGTCCACCCTTAGAGGCGGAGCAGCCCTGCTTCTTCCGGCGTTGCCGAATAGCAGTCGATGTGGATCAGCCAGAAATGGCCGGGCTTTTCGGCAATGGCCGCCGCGGTTGGAGCGGGCAGCCAGTGACTGTCATCGAGCAGGTTATAGAAATGGGAGTCGATGCCGATGAAGCCGTCGAGAAAGTGACTGAGGATATGCAGGGTCTTGCTGACATAACCCTGCTCGACGTTCGGCAGGTCGGCGGTGCTGTGCACGCCCGCCTTTTCCAGGTCGGCGGTAAACTCTCGCACCCGCCGCCGGTTGTGGTTGATCGCTGCCTCGATGCGCGCAGGGAAAACGGCATCGAGGCCCGAGCAGGACTCTTCCCGCCGGGCTTCGATGCAGTCATAGATGACAAGCGACGTCAGGTCGAAAAACCTGTGGACCTGGCTGCTGCAGTGCTCGAACGAATCTCCGGCAACGAGGATCTTGTGCTGGGAGATTCGCTTCATGCAGCGGCCACTTTCACGGTAAGGCTCTCCTTGACCCGTTTGCCGATCCGTTTGCCCATCTCGATGCACTCGGCGAGTTTTCGCTCGTCGGGCACATACTTCAGGCGCAAGCCCTCTTCGATGAGCTCGATCTTCATATCTTCAAGGGCGGCGTTCATCAGACCGACTGCCTCGCCGCTCCAGCCGTAGGAGCCGAAGGTTGCGCCGAATTTGCCGGTGGGTTTCAGTCCCCGCATATACATGAGGAAACCGGCCATGCGCGGCAGCAGGCCGTTGTTGAGAGTAGACGAGCCGAGGATCACGGCCTTGGCGCCCAGCACCTGGGTCATCACGTCGCTACGGTGGTGGACCTTGAGGTTGATCATGCTGGTGCTCACCCCCGTCTCCCGCAGGCCGACTTCGATAGCCTGGGCCATCTGTTCCGTTGAATGCCACATGGAGTCGTAGATGACCAGCACCTTGCCGTCCGCTTCATTGCGGCTCCATTTGTCGTAGGCTGTCGTGATTTTGCTCTGATGGGTGCGCCAGATCACGCCATGGTCGGGGGCGATCATTTTGAGGTCGAGATCCATGGCCGCCACCGTGGCCAAGAGCTTCCTGATCAGCGGCGCATACAAGTACAGAATATTGGCATAATACTTGGCGCTTTCATGCATGACTTCGGAGAGATCCACCTCGTCATCGAACCGTTCGCTGGAGGCGTAATGCTGGCCGAAGGCGTCGCTCGAAAAGAGGATACCGTCTTCCTTGATATAACTGAACATGGAATCCGGCCAGTGCAGCATGCGGGTCTCCAGGAACTGAATGGTCCGCTTGCCGAGGCTGATCTCGCTGCCGGTTTTCACCACCTCGTATGGCCAGTCTTCCCGGTGGAAATGGTCGATGATCGCCTTTTGGCCCATGGGCGAACAGAACAGCTTCTGCGGCTTGATGAGTTCCATCATCTCCGGCAGGCAGCCCGAGTGATCCATCTCGACATGATTGACGACCAGGTAATCGATCTTTGCCGGATCCACGATTTCCCTGATATTCCGCAGCATTTCATCCATATGATCGCGTTTCACAGTGTCGAACAGGGTGATTTTTTCGTCAACGATGAGAAAGGCATTATAGGTGGTTCCTCTATTCGTCGAGTAGCCGTGAAAGTCTCTTACATCCCAGTCAACGGCTCCAACCCAATACACTCCTTTGGCAAGTTCAGTGGTGCTCATGGTCGCTCCAATATTTTGAAAAATCGATGTTTTTGGCCAGTTGCCGAAGAGAAAAGCAACCGGATTTTTTAGCTCGCCCTATCATAATGGACGAAAGCGGCGATTACAACAACAGGATCGAATCTGTCGGGAACTAATGGTTTTGTCTTTCATATCCAGGAATGATTATTATAATTGTGCAACGTGAAAAAGCTACTCAATAAATTTTGGACATACATGGATAATGGCATGAAAAAAATACCAGTAATCGATCTGGGACGCTGTACGGAATGTGCAGGCTGTATCGAGATTGCCCCGGAAGTTTTTCGGTACAATACCGCGACAGGGATGATGGAAGTGGTCGATCTTCTCCGCTATCCCGAGGACCTGGTCGATGAGGCCATCAAGAACTGCCCGGAGAAATGCATTTCCTGGGAAAACGAGCGGGATACCTAAGGTTGTCGTGGAAGAACGTCAGCCTTTTTGTTACTATGAACGTTTTTGCAGGGCAAAGCATTCCCACAAGATACTCATGTTCACCGTATAACCTTCTTCTCGTGAAGACGGTAATTTTATGGATATTCCTTTTCAGCTCGTCACCCAGTTCAAGCCTTCGGGCGATCAACCGCAGGCGGTCCAGGCCCTGGCTGACGGCATTCTGGCCGGGATAAGGAGCCAGGTGCTGCTCGGTGTCACCGGTTCCGGCAAGACCTTCACCATCGCCAACGTGGTTCAACAGGTCCAGCGGCCGACGCTCGTCATTGCGCCCAACAAGACCCTGGCGGCGCAGCTGTTCGGCGAATTCAGGGAGCTTTTTCCGCACAATGCGGTGGAATACTTCGTCTCCTATTACGACTACTATCAGCCCGAGGCATATATTCCCCAGTCGGACAGCTATATCGAGAAGGATTCGTCGATCAACGATGCCATCGATAAGATGCGCCACTCTGCCACCCGTTCGCTGTTGACCCGCAGCGACGTGCTGATCGTCGCTTCGGTGTCGTGCATCTACGGCCTCGGTTCGCCGGACGAATATAAGAACATGCATCTGTTTTTGCGAGTCGGCCAGGATTCCCCCATCGAAGACGCCCAGCGCCGCCTGGTTTTCCTGCAGTACGAACGCAACGACGTGTCGTTCCACCGCGGGACCTTTCGGGTACGGGGCGATGTGCTGGATATCTTTCCGGTCCATGAGGAGGATCGCTCGATCCGAGTCGAGTATTTCGGCGACACGGTGGAGTCGATCACGGTCATCGATCCGTTGCGCGGCGTGGTGCTGGAACGGCTCGAAGAGTATACGGTTTTTCCCGGCAGCCACTTCGTCACCTCAAAGGACCGGCTGCAGACGGCCATCACCACCATCAAGGACGAGTTGCAGTTCCGGCTGGAAGAGTTTTATAAGCAGAACAGGCTGGTCGAGGCCCAGCGGCTGGAGCAGCGGACCATGTTCGACCTGGAAATGATTCATGAGCTCGGCTACTGCAACGGCATCGAGAACTACAGCCGTCATCTCACCGGCAAGATGCCGGGCGCGCCGCCGCCCAACCTTTTGGATTATTTCCCTGAAGATTATCTGCTGGTGATCGACGAGAGTCATATCGCCATCGGCCAGCTGAACGGCATGTACAACGGCGATCGGTCCCGAAAAGAGACCCTGGTGAATTATGGCTTCCGACTGCCGTCGGCGCTTGACAACCGGCCGCTGCGCTTCGACGAGTTTGTCAAACGCATCAATCAGGTCGTCTACGTTTCGGCCACCCCCGGCAACTACGAGCTGGAACAGGTGCAGGGCAGGGTGATCGAACAGGTGATCCGGCCGACCGGCCTGCTCGATCCGCGGATCGAAGTCCGGCCTGCCACTAATCAGGTCGACGACCTGCTGGAGGAGATCCGCCTCAGGGCCAACCGGGGCGAGGCGGTGCTGGTGACGACGCTGACCAAGCGGATGGCCGAGGATCTCACCGACTATTATGACAAGCTGGGCATCCGCGTTCGCTATCTCCATTCCGATATCAAGACGCTTGAGCGGGTTGAACTGATCCGTGACCTGCGGATGGGCGCCTTCGATGTGCTGATCGGCATCAACCTGTTGCGGGAGGGCCTTGATATTCCCGAGGTGTCGCTGGTTGCCGTCCTCGATGCGGACAAGGAGGGTTTCCTCCGCTCCGAGCGGTCGCTGATCCAGACTTGCGGCCGGGCGGCGAGAAATGCCGAGGGCATGGTGATCATGTACGCCGACATCATTACCGGCTCAATGCGCTACACCATCGAGGAGACCGAACGCCGCCGCAAAATTCAGGAGGAATACAATCGCAAGTATGGCATTGTGCCGCAGACCATCATCTCCGCGGTCAAGGATTCCATGCAGCAGCATCTGCAGAGTACCGGCTACGTCCCCGCCGATCACAGCAATGAACTGCTGGCGACTGCGGAGGAACTGCCGGTCTTTAACTCGGTAAAGGACCTGGAAAAAGAGGTCCGCCGGCTGGAAGGCGAGATGCACCGGGCGGCCAAGGAGCTGGCCTTCGAACAGGCGGCGGAACTGCGCGACCGGATCAAAAAAATACGACTCCTGGAGATTGAAATCGGATGACGGAAGGCACACTGAACAGTCTCCTGGTGCGGGTCGTGCCGCGGATAGTCGCCATCATCATGCGGGTGTGGTTCCAGACCTGCCGGGTGAAGGTCCACGGCCTGGAAAACTGGCGGAATCCCAATGAAACGGGGCAGCCGATCATTGCCTCCTTCTGGCACTATTCGCTCCTCTTCATCTTCTATTATATGCGGGACCAATCGGGCGCGGCGTTGGTCAGCGCCAGCCGGGACGGGGAATATGTGGCCCGGCTGGCCCACGAGTTCAACTTCGCCACGGTGCGAGGTTCCCGGAACAATAAAGGAGTCGAGGCGCTCAAGGGACTGCTGCGGGTTGTGCGTGCCGGGGACAGCGTGGCGTTGGTGGCGGACGGCTCCCAGGGGCCTGCAAGAATCGCCCAGTCGGGCGCCATTCTTCTGGCCTCACGGACCGGGACGCCGATTCAGCCCTTGGCCTGGTCGGCCTCGCGCTATTTCACCATCCGTTCCTGGGACAGGACCGCCGTACCGAAGCCCTTTTCCCGGGTCGAATATTTTTTTGGCGAGCCGATCATCGTGCCACCGGAACTGAAGGCTGAAGGCATCGAAGAGTATCGGCTGCTGCTGGAACAGCGGCTGAATGAGCTTTACCGCAGTGCCTGGGGTAAATATAATAGGGACGGTCATTAACTTTTTAAAAGATGACAGCGGCCGGGCAGGGGTGAAAAATCTTTCGCCCTTCCGATTGATATAAGGAACAACTGGCAATGCAAAGAAAAGGCATAGTGATCGCCGGACTGGCCGGCGGCTCGGGCAAGAGCGTCGTCGCGGTGGGCCTTGCCGCGGCCCTCAGGCGGCGCGGCCGACGGGTCGTCCCCTTCAAGAAAGGGCCGGACTACATCGATGCCGGCTGGCTGCAGCTGGCGGCCGGGGAAAAGTGCTACAATCTCGATCCGTTTCTCATGTCCGGCGAGGCGATTGCCGATTCCTTCAACCGCCGCTCCCGTGGGGCTGACATCGTTATCGTCGAAGGCAACAGGGGGTTATTCGATGGCGTGAATGCCGATGGTGGCTATTCTACGGCCGATCTCGCCCTCACCCTGGACCTGCCGGTGGTGCTGGTGGTCAACTGCACCAAGACCACGCGCACCGTCGCCGCGATGGTCCTCGGCTGTCAGATGTTCGACGAACGCCTCGACATCCGGGGGGTCATTCTCAATCAGATTGCCACCGAGCGGCAGCGGCTGCTGGTCACGGAAGCGGTAGAGAAGTATACCGGTATTCCGGTCATTGGCTCGGTGCCGCGCCTGAAAAGAGACATTTTTCCCATGCGCCACCTGGGCATGGTCCCCCATCAGGAATATACCGACAGCGATGGGGCGCTTGCTTATCTGGCCGATCTTATCGCCGAAAATGTCGATCTCGACCGGCTTGAAGAAGTCATGGCGACCATTCCGGAGTCACCGTCAATTGCCGGGGCAGCTGCCGATAAAATTGTCCAAGCGAAAGTGAGAATCGGCATCCTGCAGGATGCAGCCTTCCAGTTTTACTATTCGGAGAATCTCGAAGCCCTGGAACGAGCCGGGGCCGAACTGGTCTATATCGACGCCATGCGCGACCCGGCCCTGCCGGAGATCGCCGGTCTCTACATCGGCGGCGGCTTTCCGGAAACAGGTGCCCGGGAGCTGGCGGCCAATACCAGTTTCCGGCAATCGATCAGGCAGGCGGCCGACCGGGGGCTGCCGATCTATGCCGAATGCGGCGGCCTCATCTATCTGGGCCGCTCGATCATCCTCGATGGCGAGGAATTCCCGCTGGCCGGGGTCTTCCCCGTGCAATTCGGCATGTCGAAAAAGCCGCAGGCCCATGGTTATACGATTTTTCAGGTCGAGAGAAACAATGCTTTCTACGCCTTGGGAGCGGAAGTGAAGGGCCATGAATTCCGCTATTCGAAGGTCCTCGACTGGCAGGGCGCGGATGACCAGCTGGTGCTGAAGATGGTGCGGGGTAACGGCTTCGCGGGCGGCCGGGACGGGCTGGTCTATAATAACGTCCTTGCCCTCTATACCCATGTCCACGCCGACGGCACGCCCGAATGGGCGGAAAACTTCATGCGCCGCTGTCGGCATGAATAGGGGCGCGGGAAGATCTTCTTCCTGCGCCTCAACCGGCTGGCGTCAATGGGCGGTTTCGGAGCCCAGCACTTTCAGCTTGATCTCCTTTTGCTTCTCTTCGCTCGGCGCGGGTTCAACCCAATGGATGAAAGACTCCTTAACCCGCATGTAGGCGCCGTTGTCCTCCTTGCATTTGGCGCAGATGGACTGGGCCATATCCCGGTACATGATGATTTCCGATGCCGGTTCGCCGTCCTTCGAGACGGCGGCCATCTTGCGGCAACCGCAATCTAGGCGGATGACCACCACGCCGATGCCGTCCGGGCTACCCTCCAGGATGCCTTCAATCATTGCCTGTTCGCGTTTTTCCACCTGCTGCTTTTTTGCCTCGTTTTTGTTTTTCATATCATTAATTTCTGTTTTTTCAATTGCTTGTACGATGATTGCGGTTGCTTTACCAGACTATGCGGCCATTCGGCGCAAGGTTGGGAGAAGAGCTTGCACTATATATAAAAAAATGGTTGCCGGTCAACAGGTATATGGCCCGCAACAGCGGTCGATTAACCCGCGTATAAAATGGAACATATTGATATTATAATATTATATCGTTAATGAATAGAGGCAGGGGAGAGGGAATCTGTCAGCCGTTTTTGCTTGACAAATATCCGGCCGTGAGCTATTGCAATATGACACATTACAACCGGCTCTTAAAGATGTTCGGAATGACAATTAAGTATAACGAATACTTATGTAAAATCTCACTTTGGAGGTGAACCATGTTTGAAGTAATTGTAGATAAAGACAAATGCGTAGGCGATGAGGAATGTGTAGCAGCTTGTCCTGCCCAGGTTTTCGAGATGGTAGACGGCAAAGCAGAGCCTGTCGAGGCCGATGAGTGCCTCGGTTGTGAGACCTGCGTTGAAGTATGCCCAGAAGGTGCAATCACCGTAAACGAGATCTGATACTCCCGCACTCCAGTTGTTCGGAACAAGCCCATCTCCTGCCAAGGGGATGGGCTTGTTCTTTTTGCCGTGAGCCCCCAGAAGATGGCACAGCAACTTTCCCGCTTTAAACCGGCCGTAAGTAGACGGACGCTGCTTTTCATGTCAGCGCTGATGTGGACGATAATCGGCTTGCTGCTCCTGGCCAAAGGCGGCTATCGATTATTTCAGGTGCCGCAGGGCCAGCTTCTTCTTGTCGGCGCCGCCTTTGCCGTCGGCAGCTTGAAATCCCTTTTTGTCCTCGATCCTTCCGCCAAGCGTGCGATAGATCGCATTCTTCTTTTTCAGGACGGGACCTGCCTTGGGGCAGTCTACTCCGTCAAGACCTGGATATTGGTCTTGTGCATGATGAGTATGGGTGTTATCTTGAGAAGTTACCTGCCCGTCATGCTCCTCTGTTTTCTCTTGCTGACCATTGGCTGGGCACTGCTGTTCTCCAGCAGGCTCGTCTGGCGCGCCTGGTGGACCAGAAGATAAGAATTTCATGTTTGTTGAACGTTAATGACCGACAAATCCTATAACTGCATTCGCGTAGATACTAAAGCCCTGCAGAACAATTTCGCCGCGATCCGCAAGATCGCCGGGGTGCCGGTGATGGCGATGGTCAAGGCCGATGCCTACGGCCATGGCATGGTCATGGCTGCCCGTGCCTTTGCCCGGGCGGGCTGCGGTCATTTCGGCGTTGCCGAACTGCGGGAGGCGGTACTTCTCCGGGAGGCGGGCCTTGCCGGCGAGATCTTCGTCACCCTCGGTTTTGATGCCGAAGGCGCGGAACTGCTGTTCCGCCACGACTTGACCCCGGTAATTTACAGTATCGAAGCTGCCCGGGCCCTGGCCGATACCGCGGTGGCCATGGGCCGGGAGATAGGGGTCCATATCAAGGTCGATACCGGGATGAGCAGGCTGGGCATTCTGCCGGAAGAGCTGGTACCGTTTCTCGATGCCGTGGCGGCGCTGCCGGGTCTGCGGGTGGCGGGCATCATGAGTCACTTCCCCGAGTCGGACGATCCCGGCGCCAAGAGCAACGTGAAGGGTTTTGCCGCATTTTCCGCCGCCGCCTGTGAGATGAAAAAAAGATACTCCGGGATCTGTCACATTGCCAATTCCGGGGCAGTGCTTAATTTTCCCGACACCTGTTGCGATATGGCCCGGGCGGGCATCGCCCTGTACGGCTATTACCCTCAGGGCAAACCGTCTCCCGACTACTCGTTGAAAGCCGATTTGCAGCCGGCCATGTCCTTTGCCACCAGGATCCTGCAGGTCAAGACTCTCCCGGCCGGGACCGGGGTAAGTTACGGGCATACCTTCCGGATCGAGCAGCCGACAACCATCGCCGTCCTGCCGGTCGGCTATGAAGACGGTTATTCCCGGCTCTTTTCCAACCGGGGGCAGGTCCTGGTGAAAGGCCTGCGCGTACCGGTGCGCGGCAGGGTCTGCATGAACATGTGCATGATCGAGGTGACCGGTGTTGAGGGTGTTGCGGCCGGGGACGAGGTTGTCCTGCTCGGCCGGCAGCAGAATGAGGTTATCACGGCCGACGAGTTGGCGGAAACGATGGGCAGTATCAGTTACGAGGTGTTGTGTCTGCTGGGCAATAACAATAAAAGAGAATATATCGAGTAGAGTAATGATCCGTTCACGATTGAAGAAGGTGCTGGATGGCTGTTTCGACCAGGGGGTTGCCGAGGGCTTGTGGACCGGTGCCGCAGCCGGTAAATTTGCCGTCGAACTCCCCAAGCATGAGGGGATGGGCGATTTTTCCACCAACATAGCCCTGGTGCTTGCGGGCACCGAGAAAAAAAATCCCCGGGAACTCGCCAAAACCATAGCGACAAGACTGGCCGAGGACACGCTGATCGACCGCGTGGACATCGCCGGACCCGGCTTCATCAATATCTCCATCAAGCATGACGTCTGGCGCGGGCTCATTCCGACGATCATCGGCGAGGGCGAAGCTTTCGGCAAAAGCACCGTCGGCGGGAACCGCCGGGTCATGGTGGAATTCGTCAGTGCCAACCCCACCGGGCCGCTCAGCATCGGCCACGGCCGGCAGGCCATCCTCGGCGACTCCATCGCCAGGCTCCTTGAGGCCACCGGCCACGATGTGTATCGTGAATATTACTTCAACGATGCCGGCCGGCAGATGCGGGTGCTCGGTGAGTCCACCAGGGCCAGGTATCTGGAACTTCTGGGAGAGAAGTTCGACTTCCCCGAGGACGGCTATCAGGGCGAGTATATCGTCGATATCGCCCGAACCCTGGTCGAGGCACATGGCGACGCCCTGAAAAATCACGAAGATGTCAAGCCGTTCAAGGAGCAGGCGGAAAAACATATTTTCAAGGATATCTCCGGGACGCTCGAGCGGATGGGGATAATCTTCGACAACTATTTCAACGAGCATTCGCTCTACGAAAGCGGGCAAATTGACGCCGTAGTGGCCGAACTCCGGGCCAAGGGCTATGTCTACGAAAAAGACAATGCGGTGTGGTTCAAGACCACCGAATTCGGCCACGAGCAGGATCGAGTGATTATCAAGAGTTCCGGGGAACCCACCTACCGGCTGCCGGACATCGCCTATCACCGGGAAAAATTTAAGCGTAATTTCGACTGGCTGATCGATATTTTCGGCTCCGATCACATCGCCACCGTGCCGGATGTCATGGCCGGGGTGAAGGCGCTCGGCTACGACCCGGCCAAGGTGACCGTGGTTCTGCACCAGTTCGTGACGCTGACGAGAGACGGCAAGCAGGTAAAGATGTCCACCCGTAAGGCCAACTTCGTGACCGTCGACGAACTGGTCGACGAGGTGGGTATCGACCCGGTCCGCTTCTTCTTTATGATGCGCAAAGCCGACAGTCAGCTGGAATTCGATCTCGATCTCGCAACCAGGCAGAGTCAGGAAAATCCGGTGTACTATGTGCAGTATGGCTACGCGCGGCTCTGTTCGATTTTGCGCCAGGCGGCGGAGAAAGGCATCGCCGAACCGGACTTTGCCGAGGTCGATGCCACCCTGTTGAAGGAGCCCGAGGAACTGAAGCTGCTGAAGACCTTATCGTCATTTCCGGCGACCATCGAGAGCAGTGCGCTGGAGCTTGCGCCCCATAAGTATATCTACTATCTGATGGAACTGGCCGGTCAGCTGCACAGCTATTACAACAAGCATAAGGTGATCACCGACGACGCAGGCCTCACCCGCGCTCGGCTCTGCCTGATCCTGGCGCTGCGGGTCGTCCTGAAAAACGGTCTCACGATGGTGGGTCTGTCGGCCCCGGAAAGAATGTAACATGGTTGGCCTCTATGGCAGCACCGCGCAAGCCCCAAGCAAAGAAACTGAAATTCGAACTGACGAAGAGCGCTGTCGCCGGGATCGGCATCATTGTCTTCTGTCTGTTTCTGTGGATGTTCCTGCTCGGGGTCTGGGCGGGCCAGTCGCTGCTCATGCCGTCCTTTGAGAAGAAAAGCCTGGTCGCCGAAGAGCAAGGCACAGCGGTCGGGCCACTGGTGATCAGGGCTGAAAAAAAGGCGAAGAAAACAGAGTAAATTCGGTTCGATAGCTTCTCGGGTCTTACCTAGTGTCTGTCCAGAAATGAGAAATTTTGTTCTAAATCGAGGCGCTCGATAAATTTAACCGCAGGCATATAGTTGATATTCCGAGGATTGAATTTTGAGAGCAACGAAGAGTTAGGGCAAAATAGCCATTTATGGACATACACTACCTATAATTATACATGGCTGATAAATTATGATTGGAAAAATACTCACCAAGGTTTTTGGCAGCAGTAACGAGAGGTACCTCAAGTCGCTCAAACCGATCGTCAACCGGATAAACGAACTGGAAAAGGATGTCCAGCCCCTCGATGACGAGGCGCTCGCGGCCAAGACCGTTGAGTTCAAGCAGCGGGTGGTAAACGGCGAGTCTCTTGATGAGCTGCTGCCGGAGGCCTTTGCCGTGGTGCGCGAGGCGGGCAAAAGGGTCCTCGGTGAGCGGCACTACGATGTCCAGCTGATCGGTGGCATCGTCCTGCACCAGGGCAAGATCGCCGAGATGAAAACCGGCGAGGGCAAGACTCTGACCTCGACCCTTGCAGTGTATCTCAACGGTCTGAGCGGCAATGGCGTGCATGTAGTGACCGTCAACGATTACCTGGCTGCCCGCGACAGCGAGTGGATGGGCAAGATCTATCGGTTCCTCGGCATGAGCTGCGGCAAGATCGTCCATGGTCTGAACGATGAGGACCGCCGCGCCGCCTACGCCGCCGACATCACCTACGGCACCAACAACGAGTTCGGCTTCGACTATCTCCGCGACAACATGAAATTCGATCTCGTCGATTTCTGTCAGCGCGGCTTCAACTATGCCATTGTCGACGAAGTCGACTCCATCCTCATCGACGAAGCGAGAACGCCGCTGATCATCTCCGGGCCGGCAGAGCTGTCGACCGATTTGTACAAAAGCGTTGATCGGATCATCCCGAGGTTCAAGAAGGAAGAACACTACACCGTAGACGAAAAGGGCCGGACGGTATCGCTCACCGATGAAGGTGTCGCCCTGGGCGAAAAGTATCTCGAGGTGGAGAATCTCTACGATCCGGTCAACATCGAGAAACTCCACCACCTCAATCAGTCCCTGAAAGCCCATATCCTCTTCAAGAAGGATGTCGACTACATCGTCCGGAACAATCAGGTCATCATCGTCGACGAATTCACCGGCCGGACCATGGAAGGGCGGCGATACAGCGATGGACTGCATCAGGCCCTCGAAGCGAAGGAAAATGTCAAGATCGAGCAGGAAAACCAGACCCTTGCCTCGATCACCTTCCAGAACTACTTCCGGATGTACAAAAAGCTGGCCGGCATGACCGGTACGGCCGACACCGAGGCTCCGGAATTCAAGAAGATCTACAATCTCGACGTGGTGGTCATGCCGACCAACCAGCCGATGGTCCGCATCGATTTTGCCGACGTCATTTATAAAAACGAAGCTGCCAAATACCGGGCGGTGGTCAAGGAGATCACCGAGTTGCACGAGAAGGGCCAACCGGTGCTGGTGGGCACCATCTCCATCGACGTCTCGGAAAAGATCTCGGGCATGCTGAAGAAGGCTAAGGTGGAGCATGAGGTGTTGAACGCCAAGCACCATGAGCGCGAGGCGGAGATCATCGCCGGGGCGGGCCAACGGGGCAAGGTAACCATCGCCACCAACATGGCCGGCCGGGGCACCGACATCAAGCTCGGTCCCGGCGTGGTGGATGTCGGCGGCCTGCATATTCTCGGCACCTCCCGGCACGAGTCCCGCCGCATCGACAACCAGCTGCGTGGCCGGTCGGGGCGTCAGGGCGATCCCGGCTCGTCGAGGTTCTATCTATCTCTTGAGGACGATCTCCTGCGGATCTTCGGCTCGGACCGGATCACCACCATCATGGAAAAGCTCGGCATGGAAGAGGACGAGCCGATTGAGCACAGCATGATCTCCCGGGCCATCGAGAATGCCCAGCGAAAGGTTGAGGGCCATAACTTCGATATCAGGAAACACCTGCTTGAGTACGACGACGTCATGAACAAGCAGCGGGAGATCATCTATCAGCAGCGTCGCGATGTTCTGGCCGGCAAGGACGTCTCCCAGGTCATTGAGGACATGATGGAAGACATGGTCGACACTGTGGTTGAAGAGTTCTATCAGGACAAGCTCGATTCCAATGAATGGGACTGGCCGGAATTCAAGGAGCGCATGGGCGAGGTGTTCCATAATGTGCCGGAATGGCCTGAGGAAGAACTAACCGGGCTGAAACTGGAGAATTTTCGAGCCAAGGTACTTGATTTCGTCAAGCAGGCATACCAGAAACAGGATGAGATAAACGGCCCGGAGACCCAGCGCCAGATCGAGAAACTTATTTTACTGCAGATCGTCGATAGCCACTGGAAGGATCATCTGCTCTCCATGGACCACCTCAAGGAGGGCATCGGCCTGCGCGGCTATGGTCAGAAGAATCCCCTGAACGAATATAAGCGCGAAGGTTTCGAGCTCTTCAAGAATATGGTGGAAACGGTGAAGAGCCAGATCGTCTCCAACATGATGCGGGTGAGGGTGGTGCGGGAAGACGATGTCGAACGGATGGAAGAGGAGCGACGGCGAAAGCAAGAGCAGGAGAAGCTGCGGCTGAATAAGGGTGCTGCCGGTGAAGAGCCGCAACCTCCCAAACCGGTACGCCGGGATGGTGATAAAACCGGCAGAAACGCCCTCTGCCCCTGCGGTTCGGGTAAGAAATACAAGCGATGCTGCGGCCAGGAGGCGTAGCGGGCGATACAACCCACGAATTCGTAGAGTCGGCTGTTGTAAGGGGCGAATCTTGTATTCGCCCGTCTCCGCGATCACCGGATCCGATAAATTACCCGTGCAGCTGATGGGGCTGCATCAGGTTTTCTTCCATGTGTTTCAGCTCATCGATGCCGGAGACGATAATCTTCGGGTCGACTACCAGCTCTTCGTCCGGCCTCTTATTCTCATAGGTCATCTGGCCGAGGATGAATTTCATGCAGTTGAGGCGGGCCGCCTTTTTATCGTTGGAACGGATGATCGTCCAGGGGGAGATGGTCCGGTTGGTCTCCGACAGCATCTGGAATTTCCTGACGGAATACTGATCCCAATATTTCTGGGCCAGATTATCGACGGGTGAGAGCTTGTACTGTTTCAACGGGTCCTTCTCCCGCGCGTCGAACCGTTGTTTCTGTACTTCCTTGGAGACGGAAAAGTAGAACTTGAAGAGCTTGATGCCGTCTTTGACCAGCATCTCCTCAAACAGCGGCACGTCTTTCAGGAAGCGCTTGTTCTGCCCGTCGGTGCAGAAACCCATGACCGGCTCGACCATCGCCCGGTTATACCAGCTGCGGTCAAAGATAACGATTTCGCCGGCGGATGGCAGGTGGGCGACATAGCGCTGGAAATACCATTGGGTCATCTCCGTCTCGTTCGGTTTCATCAAGGCTACAATGCGGGTGTTGCGGGGATTGAGATGGGCGGTGATCCTCTTGATGGTGCCGCCTTTGCCTGCGGCGTCCCGTCCCTCGAAAATGGCGAGGATCCGTTGGCCGCTCGCCTTCATCGACTCCTGCAGCTTCATCAGCTCGATCTGCAGTTTCTTCAATTCCAGTTCATATTGCAGGCTGGAATTTTTGATGTAGATGGCGGTGGTATCGTCGCCTTTCTCGGTTTTAAGGTTTTTTGCCGCGGTCCCTTCAAGAAGCCGGATCTCTGCCGGTTTGCCGTTCTCTTTGCTCTCTTTGTTATTTTTGTTGTTCTCTTTCTTCCTGGCCATTCTCACTCCCTTTGATGAAGATTCATTGTTAATTCAATTTCCTGCCTGATTGAAACATGGTTGCGTAAATTTCCGGAAGCCGGTGTTTTCGTATAGCCGCAACCACCTCCTCGACTGGGTAGGTGATGCGATAATGGCGCACGGTGATAGCGTTTGCCTCGATATCCAGGGTCGCGCAGCCGGCTCTGGGGTCGCCGTCGAACATTCTGCCCACCGAACCCGGATTGATGAAGTGGATGCCGGACAGATATTTGTGGTAGGGGGAATGCGAGTGGCCGGTTACCACGATTCGGCATTCGGTTTCTTCAGCCAGTTCCTGGAAACGCTCGTCCGGCGTTGACGCAAAGAGCAGTTCGTCGGGATCGGCGGGACTGCCGTGAAAGATGCCTAGCTTGATCGGTTCGGACGCGGTGGGTGAGGGGAAGATCAGCTCCTTCGTTTCTTTGAGCGCGAGCAGCCAGTTCTTTTCGGCTTCACCGAGGGCGTCTGCGGCGGTGGTGTACATGATGCGTTTTTCCGGCTTGCTCGGCTTCTTGAACGATTTGCCCTGCAGCAGCTTGATCACCTTCTGGTCGGTATTGCCGAGGATCGAGATGGCCTGGTGGTCAATCAGCCAATCGATCGTCTCGCTGGCAAAGGGGGCGTAGACCAATGAGTCGCCGCAGTTGACGATGAAGTGAAAGGAGGCCGGATCGAGTGCTTCGGCAATCGCCCGAAGCGCCGGAAAGTTGCCGTGAATATCGGCGAGAAGAAGGATTCGAGTCATCATCAGAGCAGCGGCGATACCAGCAGGCAGGTATTTTCCTTGAATTTCTCGAAATGTCCGCGATTTTGAAAATCCTCCAGGACGAGTTTGTCGGACAGCTTGAGGTACTCCTGCTGGACCGCCACCAACTGCTCGGTAAACGTTCGGCAGTAGATGAAGAGCGTTGCCTCGAAGTTCAGCCAGCAGCTGCGCATGTCGAGGTTCACCGAACCGAAGAGGGCAAAATCCCGGTCGACGGTAATGGTCTTGGAATGCAGCAGGCCGCCGTGAAAGAGATGAATCTCCACCCCGGATGCGGCCAGTTCTTCATAACGGGCCCGGCTCGCGTAATGCACCAGCCGAAAGTTGTTCTTTTTGGGGACGATGATGGCGACCTTCACCCCGCGCTGGGCGGCAGCCTTGAGGGCGACCAGCAGCGGGTCGTCGGGGATCAGATACGGGGTGGTTATGATCAGTTCCTTTCTGGCCGCATAGATGGTGGTGAGGAGCAGGCTGTGGATGGTTTCGGGGGCAAAGCCGGGGCCGGACGGCACAAACTGCACCGCCATCTCGCCGGCGACCGGCCGGGGGTGGATATCGCCCAGCTGCCGGACGGTCTCGATATCCTTGGTCAGCGATTCCGAGCGAAACTTGCCGATGTCCGATTCCAGGAACCAGTCGCTGATAAAGGTGCCGGCCAGGGTTTCGACCACCGGTCCTTCGACCTTGACCATCACATCGATCCATTTGCCCACTCCGGCATCCTTGTTGAACACCTCGGGATCGACCATGTTGTGGCTGCCGGTAAAAGCCAACTTGCCGTCGATGATGGTGAGCTTGCGGTGGTTGCGGATATCGATGCGGTGAAACAGCGCCTTGATCAGGCCGGCCGGCAGCGATTCCTGGATTCTGATGCCGGCGGCCTTCATTCTTCCCGCTATGGCGCCCTTGAGGAAATCGCGGCTGCCGATGGAATCGAGCAGGATGCGGCAGGTAACGCCCCTGGCGGCAGCCCGGATCAGCGCGTCGATCAGCTCATCCACCCGCCCACCTTCCTGCCAGATATAGTACTGCATATGGCAGGTCGATTCCGCCTTGTCGATCTCGGCAATGATGGAGCTGATTATTTCTTCCGGGTCGGTGAAGAGGATGAGATTGTTGCCGGCCATCGCCGGCAGGCCGACCAGGGTGACGGCCTGGCGATGCAGCGGGGCGCACTCGGGATTGAGACCCTGCCAGGAGACCGGCGCCCGCTGCCGCAAAGTCTTCAGCCAGTGCTGATAGTGGTTATAGGAGACTCTTGCCCGTTCGGTACGCTTTTCCGGGATCCTGTTTTCGCCTAGAATGAGATAGAAGAACCCGCCGAGAAAAGGTATCAGGAGAACCACCACCAGCCAGGCCAGGGATACTCCGTACGGCCGCTTGTGCATGATGACCCGCAGGGACAGGCCGATCCTGATGAAAAGATCGGCCAGCAGCAAGCTGGTGGTGAGAACCGTATAGCTCCAGTGAGGATCCTGCATATTCATTGCACTCTATGTGTTGACGGGCGGTACCGGGAAGGCGATGGCAATGCCGGCATGATTTTTTCG
>Ga0209317_1001777_pt1 | contig 17428 bp, 16 predicted proteins | sample RifGroB2_FD_183994 | JGI IMG/M metagenome (GOLD analysis project Ga0209317, IMG submission 183994) | Soil microbial communities from Rifle, Colorado, USA - Groundwater B2 (SPAdes) (version 2) | ecosystem: Environmental > Terrestrial > Soil > Unclassified | place: Rifle, Colorado | collected... | reverse complement strand
ATCAAACACCTCTCAAAGCTCGGTTTCAACGTGTTGAATCCACATTTCCCAACGGTGCTCCCCTCGCCGCAAGAGAAAGCGCACCAGATACATCGGGCGTACGCCGACGCTGGCACCGATTTGGTCCTCGCCTTGCGCGGCGGCTATAGCGCCATGAAATCCCTCCCCTTTATAGATTTCGACCTCATCAAAAATCACCCCAAGATCATCGCCGGCTTCAGCGATCTTACGGCGCTCTTGAACCCCATTTACGAACGAACCGGAATGGTGACGCTCCACGCGCCTATGGTGATCAACCTGAATGCACCGACCGCTTTCACCGTCGGCTCCTTTATGAACGCCGTGAAAGGGTACCCGGAGAGGGACCTCTTCAAGGGGGCTCCGGTGAAGGTCTACCGTCACGGCACCGGCGCAGGCATCCTCAAGGGGGGGAACCTGATTACCCTTACGGCGCTGATCGATACCGAGTGGGAGATGGAGACGGAGAACTCGATTCTCTTCCTGGAGGACGTCGATGAAAAGCTGCACGAGGTGGACCGCTACCTGACGCAGTGGATACTTGCCGGCAAGCTGAAGGGGGTCAGGGGGATTGTCCTCGGGGATTTCCGGGGGATAAAGAGCAGGCAGGTGTACCACATCCTGGCGTCGCAAATGGAACTTCACTGCCCGGTCGTCCATTGCCCCCATATCGGCCATGTCGCCGACAAGATCACCTTGCCTGTGGGTGCGGAGGTGGAACTCGACACCCGGAAGAAGCAGCTGGTGATAAGGACCATGAATCTTCCCGGAGTCCGATCATGAATGCGGTGTGGCTGCTCCTTCTCTCAGTCAGCATCGTTTTCGCCGTAGCTGCCGGCAATCTGGAAGCCTTCACGAAATCCATCTTCGAAGGCGCCAAGTCGGCTGTCGAGGTGTCGCTGTTTTTGCTCGGCATCGTATCTGTCTGGATGGGTATCACCAGGATTCTCGAGGATTCTGGGCTGATCTACCGCATCGCACACCTGTTCAGGCCGGTCATTTCACGTCTTTTCCGAAACATCCCGGGCGATCATCCCTCGATAAGCGCCATCACCCTGAATGTACTGGCGAACCTCTTCGGCCTCGGCAACGCAGCGACGCCGCTGGGGATCAAGGCGATGCAGGAACTCGATACTTTGAACGAGGACAAGGGGACCATCACCTTTGAAATGATGACTTTCATCGTGATCAACACGGCAAGTATCCAGTTGATCCCCTTCTCGGTCATCGGGATACTCGCCAGCTACAATGCCGGCAACCCTGCTGCGGTCGTGCTTCCGGTGCTGATCGCAACGGTGATTTCCGCGCTGGCAGCGCTTATGATACTGTTCGGATTCAGGAAGGTGCTCAAGTGATCGAAACGATAAGCTACCTCTCGCTGCTCATCATCCCGTTGTTCATCCTGTTCACGATATGGTACGGCACCTTCAAAAAGGTCCGCGTCTACGATTCATTCGTCGCGGGGGCCAAGGAAGGACCGGGCATCATCCTGAACATCTTCCCGTACCTTTTGACCATTTTCATCGTCATCAAGGGATTCCAGGCATCGGGCGCTTTCGACGCGGCCAGAAACGGCTTCCATCAGCTCTTTGCCTGGGCGGATATCCCCATGGAGGTCATCTCCATGGGGATCATCAAGCCCCTGTCCGGGAGCGCCTCAACGGCCGTTTTTACCGACATAGTGAAGACCACCGGTCCCGACTCCGTGGCCACCAAGATGACGGCGGTCATCATGGGGAGCGCCGAGACCACCTTTTACGTGCTGGCAGTCTACCTGGGCGCAGTGGGTATCAAGAAGACCCGGTACCTGGTCCCCGTCTGCCTGGCAGCCGATTTCATCGGGATTGTTGTTGCTGTTGCCGTGGTGAGGTGGCTGCTCTGATGTGCAGGCTTCTTGGCGTCACCAACTTTGAGTACCGGCGGCATGAGCGGATCGTGGAGAACTTCTGCGAACTGGCGCGTACTGGCATGGTCATGGCCGGCGACCCCCCCGGGCACGGAGACGGGTGGGGGCTCGCCTTCTACCGGGACGGGGAACTGGCGCTGCACAAAAGCGGAGGCAATCTGCTGGACGAGGCGGACCGTGTCATCGGCATGCTGAGGGAGGCGGCGACCTCGCCCGTGATGATCCTCCATCTGCGCAAGTCCGCCTGGAGCGATACCACCACCACGAGGCACGCGCACCCCTTTAGTTACGGCAACGTCGCTTTTGTCCATAACGGGGTCGTGTACGGATACCAGGACCTGCTCCCAGGCATAGACATCCCGGGTCTCGCGCAAGACGCCCTGGACACCGAGGTTTTTTTCTACCGGATACTCAGTGAACTCCCGCCCGGCATGAGGGAGAGGGGAGGGGAGAGGGGGCTCGGGTCACACGGGCTCGGTCAAGCCTTCAGGCGCACCGTCTCCCTGATCAAGCGTGACTATAAATTCTCCTCTCTCAACTGTCTTTTCAGCGACGGCGTCAGGCTCTTCGCCTATCGCGACTTTTCCAAGGAACCGGACTACTACTCCCTGTACAAAACCGGTTCAGGCATCTCCACCATCATCTCGTCCGAGCCCCTGGACGACCGGCTGCAATGGGAAATGATGGACAAGGAAGAGTTCCTGAAGATTGAAGTCGACCCACCTTTGCCTCTTTGATCGAACAACGCTCTTGTGCGCCGGTCGTTCTCGGACTGACCGCGGTAAATTCCGGAATCGGTTTTGGTCTGACGATCCTCTCTGTATAACTCCCTCATGGCGAGCCGCTACCTACCGTCTGAAAATCGAGCTTCTGTATGTCGTGTGTCGCTGTCTTCGGTCATGCGGTGCCCAATAGGTTTAAAAATAAGTTGGCATTAATTTGCTGCATTTGTTTTGATCGGGTTGACATGCGGGAAAATGATGACAAAATGCCTATGCCAGCACGGATGTCTCAGTGAGCTTAAGCATATGAAAATCCGTGCCTTTCGCGTACGTTTACCGCTACGGCATCCAGCACTTGTAGTCTTGTCAGTCTGTCTGATAGAAACTGTGAGTGATGTTTTCTGAAAATATGTTTGCTATGAGCGCCCGGTTGCCAGGGCGTCCAGTGTCTTCTCCAGGCAGGCCATTGCAGCAATATCCCACAATGGAAAAAGGAGAGTAAACAATGAACCAGAAAACGGTGTTGTCGGCACTCGGTATCGTAGCTGTTTCAGCGAGCATGGCCTTCGCCCTTACCCCCCCGGGCGACGGGGTAGTCGGCTCCATCCACGACATGAACATCTACACCGGCGCGACTCCTGACACCCAGGGGCGCGTATGTGCATTCTGCCACACCCCGCACCACGCCCTGACCGAAGGCAGCGACTACCTTCCGCTCTGGTCCCATGCGCTTCCGACCAGCTCCTACACGCCATACGACACCGCAACCATCGACGCCACCATCGATCCCTCCACCATGATGGAAGGGCCGAGCAAGCTCTGCATGAGCTGCCACGACGGCGCGATCGCAGTCGACACCCACTACTCAACCACCGGCACCAAGCAGCTTGACTCCGACGAGTACGGCGGAGCAGCAATCGCAAAGACCGGATCGCTTTCCAACGACCACCCGATCGGGTTCATATTCGACCAGGCTGACGGCGGCATCGCCAACGGCCCCATAACCGGCGACCCCACGACCACCGCTCCGAGCCTGGCAGGGCAGGACAACTGGATCCGTCAGAAAGACGCAACCTACATCGGCAACACCCAGCTGAAGATCAAGGACCGTCTCTATGCCGGCACCCAGGGTCCGATCATGACCTGCGCTACCTGCCACGACGTCCACAACAAGAAAAACGTCGACGATGCGAGCAAGACCAACTATCTGCTGCTTTCTCCGAACACGAATTCGAATCTCTGCCTGACCTGCCATATCAAGTAAACTCTCTGCGACTGTTAAATCCATACACGCCCTTGCGTCATCTGCAGGGGCGTGTTTTGTTGCTTGGGCCTGCCGCGAAAGTGCAATCTCAGATCATGAGCCACCCCGTCTCTTGAGTTATCCCCCAGCCGTCCGAAGAGTAGAGTTGTATCAGAAATGAGGTGTATATGGGTGGCGCTACGGGCAGTCGCTGACGCACTCGCTCCTTGTCGCAGGTCAGCAGCATTGCTTATCGAGAAGGGCGCTAAGACGCTTCAGGGTACTGATATATGATCTACGACAATTTCCTCCACAACCTTCCTCTTTCTTTCGGCATCGTGATGGGGACTTTGTTTGCGCTGGTCGGAGTGGTGCTGGCTGCTGTCGGCGTCGCCACCCTGCGGAAATGGTTCGCCTCGCGACACTGGCCGCAAGTGCCGGCTCGCATTGCCTGCGAGGTCAAATCGGTGCACTGCTTCGAGGATCAAGTCATGTTCCAGCCGGAGGTGAAGTTTACTTTTGCCGCCGGGGGCGGGGAGATTACCGGCAGTAATCTCGGCTTCGCCGACAAGCTCTATCCCACTCGTGAGCAGGCAGCTAAGGCAGGTTCACGTTATCCCGTGGGGATGGTCGCCATGGTGCGCTACGATCCTGAGGACCCGGTGCAGGCTGTTCTTGTGCGCCGTGGAGCCGTTGCGGGTCTTTTTCTGACAGGGGTGGGGTTCGCCATGGTCATCGGGCCGCTGTGGGGTGCGCGGCTGGCTGGTCTGCCGGCGGGCTGGCTCGCCGCGGTCCTGGCCGGAGTTGCCGGTGCGGGGTACGTGGCTGCTTGCTCTGCCGGGCATAGCTTGTCGCGGGCCAGGCGTGCCGGAATCTATCCGCCCCCGGGAAAGGGAAGTGATGAGGACGTGCAACGGCTTGCGCGGCAGGGCGAAAAGATGTTGGCTATTCGTCTCTACCGCGAACTCCACGGCACGGACCTGAAGACGTCCAGGCTTCAGGTGGAGAAGATGCGTTCCGGAAAGACGCCAGGAGGGGGAAGGTAGCTCCTTCCGATCAAGGCGCGCCGATCCTGTAGATTGTGCCGCTGCCGTAATCCGCCAGGTACAGCTCGCCGTTTTCGTCCTCGCCGAAGGTCGATATCGAGTAGGGTGTATCGACCAGCGGTTGCTTGCTCCAGGTGGCCCCGCTCTTTTGCAGCCCCCAGATCCGACCGCTGCAGAAATCCCCGAAAATATATATGCCGCGCAACTTCTCGATGCTGCCACGATAGACGTAACCCCCGGTAACCGAGCAATCTCCCTTGCCATGGAAATACTCGGCCACCGGAAGGGTGAGCCCGTCGCTTTTGCAACCGCGCTTCTTGAAACAACGGCTCCCCTCCATCACGCTCCAGCCGTAATTGGCCCCGGCACCGGCTCCGGCGGGCTGGAAGTCGATTTCTTCGACCTCGTTCTGTCCCACGTCAGCTATGTAGAGGTCCCCGGTCTCCCGGTCGAATGAAAAACGCCAGGGGTTGCGCAGCCCGTAGGCCCAGATCTCGTTGCCGAAGGGGTTCGTCTTGGGTACGGCGTAGGGGGTGGTGCGGGATCGGACATCTATCCGCAGTATCTTGCCCAGCAGGGTGTCCTTCCTCTGGCCGTTGCCGCGCGGGCAGTTGTCCGCCGTTGTGGTTGGCAAAGGGTTGGACGATGCCGAGAAGTTTCTTCCGGGTGGCGGGGGCGGCGCGGTCCGGATCCGACCCGACCCTGAAGCTGTCAATCGAGGTGTTGCCGATGCCGTTTCTGTCGGTGTAGTTCACGTAGAATGTCCTGCCTGATGCGAAGTCTGACGGGAAGGCGATGCCGAGGAGCCCCCGTTCTCCGCCCGACCTCACTAGTGACCTTATATCCAGAAAGGGAGTGGCGATTACCCCCCCTTTGCGTACGATCCTGACCGTCCCCTCTTGTTCCAATACGAAAAGCCGCTTGCTGCCGTCCCCCGCGTGGGCAATTGCCGCAGGCTGCTTTAGCCCTTTGGCAACGGGTGTCAGGGTCAGCGTAGCGGGAAAACCCGCTCCCCCTGATGCGGAGACCTTGGCATCTTTGCTGTTGCAGGCGGTAGGGAAAAGCAGGGTTGCCAGGGCGCAGATTGAGGCGATCTTTCGCGCGAAAACTACCGTGGTCGTCATAGCTATTTACTCCCCGTCGGTGCTTCGGCAGCTTGCGTCCAGCTAAAGGAACGGAATGCCGTTCGCCTTGAAACCCGCAAAGTATATCCGGGTGGTGTTCTTTGTCCATGACCCTCACTGTGAGCAGGGGGGGCTTCAAGCACGTCGACAACTAAGTGGACTAAGTTGTAACGAGGGGGGAAATCACTGGAAGAAAAATTCCAGATTGCGGACTTTGAGTGAATGAATTTTGTCTTGAAGAGTTGAGAGGAGTGCAGTAAGTGACTTTACCTGTTGATTTCCTCATGGCTCACGTGTAATTTGCTGTCAGCTTAATGGCGGGCGACCGCTAATTTATCCAAAAGAGAGGGCGCACTATGAAGAAACTGTTTTTCGCACTGCTGGCATTGGGCACGCTGACTGCCTGTCAACCGGCCAACATCACCTCTGTGGTGAGAGCTTCTGATCTGCAGGCAGCGACTATGCAGACTCGTTGTGAAACCACAGATATGAGGGACCAGTCGGACATGCAGGAAACGTTCACGAAGTACGATGGCTGGCGGTTGATATATCTGTCCGAGTTTACCACCAGCAACAGGGTGGGTACCTCCAGTGTAGTATGCTTCGAAAGGCCGCTGAAGTAGAACTTCCCCCCCTCTTAATTGCAACTGCACCAGTTGTCATGACGAGGCGGCACGACCTGCCGCCTCGTTTCCTCATCTTATGATGGCATCTGGCCGTCGCTGCCGTTCATGCCAGGATCACCCCTCCCGCTTTCCCTCCATTCTTTGTCCCTGCGTTCCCACACCCGAGTTGTCAAACCCGTTTGCGATTCCAGCACCGGAAACTTCAGCAATGTGGCGGACCGGTGGACATTTAACTCAAGTCCTTCCGTCCTGAACCGATTTAACAGTAGTGGGCTATCACGGCCCGATAAAGAATACATGATGAATACTCTGTGGAACAGGCGGGTTTAAGGCGTGGCTGTGGTATTTATAATTATAATTTTCGAATGAAGCCGGCTTGCAGTGTGGTTGGCTTGATGGAATGATCGGATATTTCAGAGTATTACAGAAAGAATGACGGCTTGAAGATGTCAACTTTTTCTGCTTTTTTTAAGAAACTTATGATCGGCGGCATTAGATGTTCTTATATTATTGGAAAGTGTTTAGGATTGTGGGGGTAATAGTCTACAGTAATTTGATAAAAACTTTGATATAAGAGTTGTCAAATATAGGGGAGGCAATGAGTGACTATCGAAGAGGCGTTTGGCATTGTTATCAGAAGACTGAGAAGGGAGCGCGGGTTTTCTCAGGATAAGTTGTCCACTGCCAGTTGTCTGGATCGCAAATTCATCTCCAACATCGAGGGCGGAAAGCAGCAGCCGAGCCTTGTTTCGATTTTCGCTCTTGCCGGTGCTCTGAACGCCTCGGTCTCCAGCATCGTTTACGAGGCTGAATTCATCCTGAAGATAAATACGCCGGAAAGGCTTAGATCGGAAACTGACGGAGGTAGAATCGACTGGATCTGCGGCATGGAGAACATGATGAGCAAAGTATACAACTGCTACAAGGGTACCGAGACGATACTCATTGTCGACGACGAAAAGCAATTGAGGGACATGCTCTCGGATTTTCTGACGAGTTACGGCTACACCGTAATACTTGCTGAGGATGGGCAGGATGCAATCGAAAAATTCAAACAGCATCATCCGAATGTTCATCTTGTACTGCTCGACGTTGTCATGCCCCGCAAGGACGGTATCAGCTGTTTCAAGGAGATTCGCAGTATCGATCCAACTGCGAAGGTTGTCTTTATGAGCGGTTATCGGCCGGACCATCTGCAGGCAAAGGATGACTTCAAGTTGATACAGAAGCCGTTTTCACCCGTGGAGATGATCAAGGCAATCAGGAGTACGCTGGAGGGTGAACCGGGCATTCGTTGCGACGCGTGAAACCGACGTACCACGTGAGATCATAGTGAGGCAGGAAAAGGGAGCGTCCATAAACGGACGCTCCCTTTTTTTGTCCTTACCCTTGCTTGAACCAAAGGCTCAGGGCCCATGCTGTAGCGAGGGTTGATGAAAACCATATCAAGGCGCGAGGGGTTATATCCTTTGGGATGTCTGAGTACGGACGCTCACCCCTCAAGGACTCGATCTTGTAGTCTATGGTCTGCTTGCCGTGCACGAACACCACAATGGAAACAGGGAACCAGATGGCGCCGGTGATGCTGAGTATGGCGCTTAGCGGGCCGCGCAGCTGCTCGCCGGTAGACAGCATGAGTGCCAGGAGCATTCCGGAGATGAGAGCTGTTGTCTTGGTGGCGTATGGTATCTTCATGGCCTCTCCCTGTCTGTCGGTGGATTGGCAACGATTAATAGAGGAAAGCACACAAAGCCACATTAGCAAATTAAAGGATCGAGGGGCGTCGCTCATTTCGAGCGGTAAACGGGAGGGGGCAAGTCGCTGAAGGGTTGACACGATGTCCCAGATTGTGGTAGCAATGTGGGGCACCTTGGAGGTAAGTATCCGATTCTAAGGAGATATATTTGAGAGATAAAATGTTGTGTCGAAGGATGTTTCTGAAATCCTCCGCGTTTATTGCCGCATCGCTGCTCAGCGCCAAAACCATCTTCGCCGATATCCTTGAAAATGATCTTCTCGAGGCCGATGGTCATGAGGAAGGCGAGGGGGGCGGGTTCCCAGTAGGCAAGCTTTCCCTGTACAACGTCAACCTGAATGAAAGGCTGAACGTTACCTACCGCAACAGCTTCGGGGAGTATTATGAGGATGCCCTGCAGGCCCTTAATGCACTGTTCCGCTGCCACTACAACAACGAGATAACCAGGATGGACCTGCGGGTCATCGAATACCTGAACCGGCTCGACAATCTCCTCGGGGGCGACAACGAGATCCATATCATCTCTGGCTACCGGTCGCCCGCCTACAATGAAAAACTCCGGAGCAGGTCAAAGGGAGTGGCAAAAGACAGCCTGCATATGAAGGGGATGGCCATCGACCTCGCCGTCCCCAGGCTCGGGCTCGATAAGATCAGGCGTGCCGCCCTTTCCCTTGCCGCCGGTGGTGTCGGATACTACCCTCAGCCGGGATTCGTCCACATAGACTCCGGCCACTTCAGGTCCTGGGGGTAACCCTCGGGCGACAAACTGCTCAGGCTGGAAGTCCCGTTCCAGCCTGAGCCCTTTTCATGCCGTACTCCGGCGTTTATCCAGACCTCACTTCCCAGCCACACTCCACCTCGCACGTCAGCGCCTGCCACCTTGCCGTGCAGTCCCCCCTGTGAAAGCCCGTACCCTGCAGGCGGCTTTCCCGCGGATACCGGCGTTCTTTGCCTGACCCCCTTTCAGGTTCTCAGGTGATCCGCCGCACCTTCACCAACCGCCCGGCGATTATGGCAACGACGCCGCATGCCGCGCTCAGCAGGGCTCCCATCTTGGCTGAACCCTTGATCACGGGATCGGTGAACGCCTCCCCTGCGACGAAGAGGGCGACGGTAAGACCCGTTCCGGCAATGAGCCCTACCAGGACCAGCTCCTTGGTCCCAACCCGGGCCGGCAGCGGATATCCGAAGAGGGCGCCGAGCCGGGCCATGACAAAGATGCCCACTGTCTTTCCAAGTGCCAGGGAAACCAGCACCAGCCAGGTCGCGCTGCCGATGGAGCTGAATTCCACCCCCGCGTTCGCAAGGCCGAAGGTGAACAGGCCGAAATCCACCAGCGCCTTCCATTGGTGCTCAAAATTGGCCAGCGGCGAGCGGTCCTGCGGATCCTCCTCGAACACGTGCATCCGCTCGTGGGAGGCGTGCGGCAGAAAGGGCACGATGAACACCAGTGCCAGGGCGGGATGGAGGTGGGCCATGTACAGGCCGGTCCAGGCGAGCCCCCCTCCCGCCAGCAGGTAGGGCCAGTAGTTCCTGATCCGGAAGCGGCGCAGCAGCGCCGCCACCGCCATGCCGCTCACTACCAGCACCAGCCATTGCGGGGCCGCTGGCAAGGTCGGGTCCGGATAGAAGATCGCGATGATCACGAGACCTATGGCATCGTCGGCTATGGCCAGCAGCAACAGGAAGGAGATCGCCGGATGCTGCCGCCCGAATACGACGCTGGCAACGAGCCAGGCCAAGGCTATGTCGGTCGCAGTCGGAATCCCCCACCCCCGGCCAAGCGCCGGGGTGCCGATCCACGCATTCAGGGCGAAATAGACGATGATGGGCCCGACGACCCCCCCAACGGTGGCCAGGAGCGGGTTGACCGCCTTGCGCAAAGGGTGGAGGTCGCCTCCCGGCAGGCAACTCTGGGTGATCTCGGCAACGGCGATGCCGAAGAAGAAGACCATGAACAAATCGTTCACGATGAAGTGGAAGTTGATCGGACCAAGCAACGGCTCATGGGTCAGGTGGTGATAGCTCTGGGGGGAGAGGTTCACCCAGCAAAGGGCAACGATCACCCCTGCCAGCAGGGGCACTGAGAATTCGCGAAGCATATTGATGGGGTTTTTCATCATCTGTCCTTTTCCTGCAAAAATCACGGTCGCGCACTATAGCAGTTGTCACATCGTCCTGGCCAGGGTTTCCGTCAAGGGGCGGGATAAAAAAAGGCCCGTCATGAGACAGGCCTTTTTGTGATACGACAGCTGGGAATGCGCCTTAGTACCCGAGCGCGCGCGGCAACCAGAGGGAGATGATCGGCACGTAGGTGATCAGCAGCATGAAGCCGATCATGGCGAGGAGCCAGGGCCACACGGCCACCGTTAGTTCCGATATCCCCATCTTGGTTATGCCGCTCGCCACGTACAGGTTCAGACCCACAGGCGGGTGGCACATGCCGACCTCCATGTTGACCGTGATCAGCACGCCGAAGTGAATCGGGTCGATGCCGAGCGCCATCGCCACCGGGAAGAGGATCGGGGCGAGGATCAGGATGATGGAGGAGGGCTCCATCACGTTTCCGGCCAGAAGCAGGAGCACGTTGGTGACCAGGAGGAAGGCGACCACGCCCAGGTTGTTACCGATGATCCAGTCGGCCATCATCTGCGGGATGTTCTCGTGCGTCATCAGGAAGGAGAAGAGCACCGCGTTGGTGATGATGTAGAGGAGCATGGCCGACATGCTGGCCGAGTCGAGGAGCACCTTCGGGATCTTCTTGAACGGGATGTCGCGGTAGACGAACACGGCCACGATGAAGGCGTACACGGCGCTCATGGCGGCCGCCTCGGTCGGGGTGAACATGCCGGAGTAGATGCCGCCCAACACGATCACGATCAGGAACAGTCCCCAGACGCTCTCGCGGAACGCCTTGGCCCGTTCGCCCCAGGTGGCCTTCTGCATGCGCGGGTAGTTGTTCTTCCTGGCGATCCACCAGGAGACCAGGCCCAGCAGGGTCATGAGCATGATGCCGGGGATGACCCCCCCCATGAACATCGCACCGACCGAGGAGTTGGTGGCGACGCAGTAGATGACCATCGGTATGGAGGGGGGGATCAGGATGCCAAGCGAACCGGAGGTGGTGATGACGCCGGCGCCGAAGCGCTTCGGGAACCCCGCCCGCACCATGGCCGGGAGCATGACCGAGCCGATGGCGACGACGGTGGCGGGGCTGGAGCCGGAAACGGCGGCGAACAGGGCGCAGGCGATGACGCCTGCCAGCGCAAGACCGCCGTGCCAGTGCCCTACCATGGAGGTGGCGAAGTTGATCATGCGCTTGGCCACGCCTCCGTGGGTCAGGAAGTTGCCCGCGAGGATGAAGAAGGGGATCGCCATGATCTCGAATTTCTCGATTCCCGTGAAGAGCTTCATGGCCACGGCCTCGGTAGGCACGTTGGCGAAGAAGAACAGGAAGGTGAGAACGGTGAGACCGAGGGCGATGGAGATCGGCATGCCGGTCAGCATCAGGGCAAGCAACAGGGCGAACACGATGCCGGTGCTGCCGAGCATGGCTATTGCTCCAAGCGCGAGCGCGATGCAGACCAACCAGGTCCCCGCCTTCTTCTTGGAAAATTGTTCCCAGCCAGCTACTGCAGTACTCATTTCGCACCCCCATTCTTATCCGTATGGTTAAACTTGTGCTGCTCGTACTCCTCCAGCGCCTCGGTGGAGTCCATGACCGGTATTTCCTCGACGCCATCGACGTGGGTGTGGTCGTGGTGCGGCAGCTTTCCGGTGCGAAGGAAGCTCCACCCCACCTGCAGGAAGCGGAAGCACATAAGGTAGGACCCGAGCGGGATCGCCAGGTAGACGATCCAGGTCGGCCACTCGAGGTCGGGGGTGGTCGGCCCTTCGTAAAGGTCCTCCCCGATCGGCATCCCGAGCTTGTCCAGCACGGACCAGTGCATGCCGTTCTCCCAGACGAACTGCGCGCCGAGCGTACCTATCAACCCGGTGAAGAGCGCGCCCCCGAAGATGGCGATGACGACCGTCGTCTTGCGCCAGGAGTCGGGAAGCCGGGTCACCAGGACGTCGACTCCGACGTGGATGCCGCTGCGGACGCCGTAGGCTGCGCCGAACTTCGCCATCCAGACGAACATGTAGATGCAGAGTTCCTGAGCCCAGCTCATGTTGATGCCGAGCAGCCAGTCCTGCAGGGCGGGAAAGGGCAGACCGGACATATAACGGTGGGCAACGGCAATGGCGATGATTACCGTCGCTGCGCCAATGAGGAAAGTGATGATTATTTCCTCAAGATGATCAAGGTATTTCATCATGATGAAGGCTCCTGAAAAAGCTCGTTAAAAGGCCGCTGCGGAGGCCGCAGCGGCCCGGGTTCAGCGTGTTGCGCGGTTATTTGCGGTTACGGCTTGTAGCCGGTGGCTGCGTACACTTCCTTGACGAGACCGGCACCGATGCGGCCGATCTGGTCCTTGTGGGCCTTGTCCATCGCCTTTTTCCAAGCGGCGCGCTCCTGCGGGGTGAGGGAGATCAGCTGGCTGCGGCCGGACTTCTTCACCGCGGCCAGGGCCTCGTCGTTGTCCTTCTTGGCGATGTCGTTCGCGTACTTGGTGGCGTCCTTCATGGCGCCTTCCAGGGTCTTGCGGATGTCCGCCGGCAGGCTGGCCCAGAACTTCTTGTTTACGATGACTGCGTACCCCAGGTATCCGTGGTCGGAGAGGGTCACGTACTTCTGCACCTCGTGCATCTTCTGGGTGTAGAGGTTGGAAGGGGGATTCTCGGTGCCGTCCACGACGCCGGTCTGCAGTGCCTGGTACACCTCGGAGAAGGCGAGGACCTGTGGGTTCGCGCCCATGGAGCGCATCTGGGCGTCGAGCACCTTGGAGGACTGGATGCGCATCTTCTGCCCCCTGAAATCAGCAGGCGTTTTGAGCGGCTTGTTGGCGCTCATCACCTTGAAGCCGTTGTCCCAGTAGGAAAGGCCGAGGATGCCCCTGGACTCGAGCTTCTTGAGCAGTTTGGCGCCGATCGGGCCTTGGGTCACCTTGTGCAATTCCTGGTAGTTGTCGAAGATGAAGGGGAGGTCGAAGAGTTCGAATTCCTTCACGCCAAGCGGTGCGAACTTCGCAAGCGAGGGGGCCAGCATCTGGACGGCACCGAGCTGCAGCGCCTCCATCTCTTCCTTGTCCTTGTACAGCTGGCTGTTGGGGTACACCTCTACCTTGACCCGACCCTTGGTGCGCTCTTCCGCGATCTTCTTGAAGTAGTCAGCGGCCTGACCCTTCGGGGTGTGCTGGGCGACGACGTGGCTGAACTTGATAACGATCGGCGCCGGTGCGGCCACGGCATTCAGCGGAAGTGCAAGCGCTGCCACCATTGCCAGGCTTTTCAAACAAGTTTTCAGATTCATAGGTGTTCCTCCTTGGGGTGATGTGCTGCGTAAGTAACGTGAGCTGGTGTTACCGGACGAATTTTTATTCAACCTGTAGCGCAGGGTGGGGTGAGGAACCGGTTTTTCTGTGTCGCGTATACGATACATCGTTTTAATGCAACAGCGGTGCCATTAATGAACTATTGCAACTCCCTGTTTTCATGTGGGGTGCGGATTCGAAATGATGGTTGAAGTACACGCAGTGCCGTTTCTGTGGCTGAAATCCGCCACGAGTGTGGCGGATATTTGCCAAAGAGGGAGGTGATTTTCTTCAAATGGAGGGCGGGGAGATGGTAGCGTTCGTGGGGAGCAGGCGGAGGTGGGGAGGTAGAACGAGGGTAACCGTTTCAACTCAGAGCAGCGTCGTGAAGCCGGAAGCGGGCCCCCGTCGTCAATTGTCCATTGTCCATTGTCAATTGTTAATTGTTAATTGTTAATTGTCTTACAGCCCGTACTTGTCCATCTTGTAGCGCAGGGTGCCGCGCGGGATCTTGAGGTTGGCCGCGGTCTGCAGCACGTTGCCCCCGGTCTTACGGAGGGCCTGCTGGATGAGCGACTTCTCGATGGCGTTGATGGCATCCTCAAGGCCCAGATCGGTGGGAATGGTGATAGGTGCCTCGGCTGCCGCCGGCTGCAGGGAGTGGGAACTCCTGATCTCCTGCGGCAGATGTTCCGGGAGCAGGGTGGGGCCGCTTTTCATGATGCAGATGCGCTCGATCACGTTTCTCAGTTCCCTGACGTTGCCGGGCCACGCGTACCGCGCCATCAACTGCTCGGCCTCGGGGGAGACGTCACGGAAGTTGCGCCCGAAGGAGCGGCTGAAGCTGTCCAGGAAATACGCGGCCAGGGCGGCGACGTCGGCTTGCCTCTCCCTGAGCGGCGGGATGTGGATGGGGAAGACGTTGAGGCGGTAGAAGAGATCCTCGCGGAAGCTCTTCTCGGCGATCCGCTTCAACAGGTCGCGGTTGGTCGCAGCTACCACCCGCACATCGATGTTGATGTCCTTCACCGCTCCGACGCGGCGGATGGTCCTCTCCTGCAGCACGCGCAGGAGTTTTACCTGCATGGCCATGTCCATCTCGCCGATCTCGTCCAGGAAGATGGTGCCGTGGTCGGCTTCCTCGAAGAGCCCCTTCTTGCGGACGGTGGCGCCGGTGAAGGAGCCTTTCTCGTGTCCGAACAGCTCGCTTTCCAGAAGGGATGCGGGAATGGAGGCGCAGTTGATGGCGATGAAGGCGGCGTCTTTTCGGTCCGACAGGTCGTGGATGGCGCGGGCCACCAGTTCCTTGCCCGTTCCTGACTCGCCGGTGATGAGCACGGTCGAGGGGATGCGGGCGATCTCCCGCACCTGGGAGGCGACCTCTTTGAAGGCCTCGCTTTCGCCTATGATGGGGGAGCGGCCGGGGAGGGCGGCGTTCCCCCGCTTCAGCTTGCGGACCTCGCGCTTCAAGGTCTGGGTCTTCAGCGCGAGCTTCACGATGAGCCGCAGGGCATCGGCCTTGAACGGCTTCTTCATGTAGTGGAAGGCCCCGAGCTTGAGCGACTCAACGGCGCTCTCCACCGACCCGTAGCCGGTGATGATTATCACCAGGAGCTCCGGATCGAGTTCCTTGAGCGTCTTCAGCACGTCGATGCCGTTCTCGATGCCGAGGTTCAGGTCGAGCAGGGCGAGATCGATCTCCTCCGAGGCCACGATGTCGCGCGCCTCCTGTCCCGTCGTTGCGGCGCAGACCTGGAACCCCTCGCCGGAGAGTATGCGCTGGACGTTTTCACAGATGAAGGATTCGTCGTCGATGATCAGTATCTTTTCCATAGGTCCTATGCCGCCCTCACCCCGACCCTCTCCCTCCGGGCGAGGGGGAGTATGGATAAGTCATGTTTAAGTTTGATAACTAGTGGACTTGCCTGCTGCGTTTGCTAACCCCTCTCCGAGAGGGCGAGGGGGAGTCGGGATAGTTGGTGAAAATTGTCGGGCTCTCTACTGCTGCCCGTCCAGCGGGAGCTCGATGGTGAACCGAGTTCCCTCTCCCGGTGCACTCTCCACGCGGACCCTTCCCTGGTGCTCCTCGATGATGCGCTGGGTGATGGAGAGTCCCAGGCCGGTCCCGGCCCCCTTCCTGGTAAAGAACGGTTCGAAGATCAGCGGCAGGTCCTCGGTTGCAATACCGGGGCCGTCGTCGCCGATGGTGATCACCGCGTACTCCCCCTCGACCCGCGTCGAGACGTGGATGCGCCCGCCGCCGGGAAGCGCCTGCTGCGCGTTCTTGATGATGTTGAGCACGGCCTGCTTGATCTTTTCGGGGTCGAGGCGGAAGGGGGGGACGTCCCCCTCGGTCAAGCTCAGTTGCACCTGCTGCCGCTCGCAGGGGCGGCGCATCAGGAGCACGGTGTCGCATACCAGACGGTTCAGGTCGCACTCCCTGAACTCCGCCCGCACCGGCGAGGAGTAGTTCAAAAGGGCGTTGATCAGCTTCTCGACGCGCTCTATCTCCGCCAGTGCCTTCTTTATCAGTTCCTTGTCGCCGGTGTTGGAATTGGCCTGGTCGTGCAGGTCGTCCAGCAAGAGCGAGATCCCGGTGAGCGGGTTTCTCACCTCGTGGGCGATCCCCGCGGAGAGCTTCCCGAGCGAGGCGAGCCGGTCCAGCCGCATCATCTCCTCGTGCAGGTTCTCCCTTTGGGTCTCGTTTCTCAGCGTCACCGTAAGCCCTTGTTCCGCGTCCACCCCGATCGGAAAGAAGCCGACGTCGAAATGGGTCTTGCCGGGGCCGTGATCGAACTTGAAGGTCTCGCGGCCGTAGCCGGAATGCGTGACCAGGACCTGCGACATCCGTTCGCTAATGCCGCCCCACCCCTTGAAGACCTCGCTGTAATGCATGTCCCGGGTTACGTCGTCTCCCAGGAAGAGCCTTCCGGTGAGGTTTATGGAGGTGAGGAGCCCCTGCGGGGAGAAGGTGACGATGCCGGACGAGATACTTTCAAGGACGCTCTCCTTGAAGTTACGCTCGTCCAGGATCTCCATCCTTGATTTGCGCAGCTCGTCGAGGGTGGACAGTATGCTCTGCTTGCGCAGGTCGAGTTCATCGGCCATGTAGTTGAAGGTCCTTGCCAGGACCCCGATCTCGTCCGCCGAGCTCACCTGGACCCTGACGTGGCTGTCGCCGGCTGCCAGCTTGCCGGCGCTCTCGGTCAACTGCCTGAGCGGGATGCTGATGCCGCGCGACAAAAGCCAGGCGGAGAGCGCCGACAAAAGTGCCGTGGCCATTATGATGATGGCGCTTGTCCTTCTGTGCTCCCCCAACTGCTTGTTGATCAGGCGGCTCCCCTTGCGCGATGCCTCGTGGAACTGGTCCACCTGGAAACCGATGGTGACGCCGCCGAAGACGCCGTGCCTTTTGTAGTCGCCGGTGTCGTAGAAGATGGGGGAGTACGCCATGATCTTCTTGGCGCCCCCGACGTTGGTGATGTCCACGTAACCTTCCTCTTTGGCGCGCACCGAAGCGGCGACCTTCGGGTAGCTTTCGTGGATGAAGCCGGCGTGGTCGAGGTTGAAGGG